>Ga0075154_10000158_pt1 | contig 58802 bp, 44 predicted proteins | sample JI71714BDNA_FD_70965 | JGI IMG/M metagenome (GOLD analysis project Ga0075154, IMG submission 70965) | Wastewater effluent complex algal communities from Wisconsin, to seasonally profile nutrient transformation and Carbon sequestration -... | ecosystem: Engineered > WWTP > Effluent > Algae... | reverse complement strand
CGGCGTAGCCGGCGTAGCTGCTGCTCGTTGCGGCAGAAGCGGAAGATCCGCCGACTGCGGCCGTCTTCGGCCAGCCAGCTCTCATGCGCGTCGGTGCGCTCCAGTAGCTGCTTCAGGCGCCAATCCGGCCGCCCCTCCACCACGGTTCCGGCCACGAAGGCCACGCCGCCATCCCGAGCAATCAGCCGGACGCTCGCCCGCAGCTGATAGCCCTGCCGCGGAATGGTCAGGATCAGCGGATTCTCGCGGTCGGTGTCCTGCAGCGCGCGGCGCAGCGCGGAGATGGCGTCGGACAGGCCCTGCTCGCCGCCGATCGGATTGGTCGGCCAGAGCTTCTGGATGAACACGCTGCGCGGCACGGCGTCCGTGCCCGCCTCGGCCAGCACCGCCAGCACCTCCAGCTCCTTGCGCCGCAAGTGCTTCTGCGCCTCACGGTAGCTCAGGGTGCCGGTGATCGGGTCGATGCGGCGACCCGCCAGCAGGTAGGGCTGATCCAGGTATCGGGCGGTTGCCATGCGGGATTTCCCAGGTAGGACGCGGCCGGACTATACGGAGCCTGCGTCGCTGGTCGGTAGACCATGAGTGTTGGTCACGATGTTTATCCCGGGGCTGGCGTGCCGTCGGATTCGCCCTGCATCAACGTATTGAATTTATTGGGCGTTTGGTGATCTTGTGCGGGCGGGTCTCCTAGTGTTTCCGAGAACGTCCTAGGCCAGTTTCGTCGGGACGACCTGATGATCCGAACAGATCCGAACAGATCCGAACAGATCCGAGACGTCGCGGCAGATGCGTCTGCATGTCCTGAAGATGAATTCGGCGTCGGATCCCGCCGAATCGCGTCTGATTGAATCGGATTTTCGCGGGTTTTGTCGTGGTGGGCTTGCTGGGTGGTGGTTGGGGTGGGAATTTCTGTCCGGACCAAACGCACGCGAAACCGCGAGGATTCAAGCTTCACCAGAAGCGATCGACGCCAAGAGCAAGAAGATGAACGTACGGAGTAGCAAAACTGATGCCGCGGGATTATCGAACGGCGAGGACTGGAACTCCGCCCGCCACAACTTTGACCACCTGACGCAGAGGTTTTGATGTTTCGCAAATTGCTTTTGCTTGGCCTTGCCAGTTTGTCGATCTGTGCTCAATCCCAGCCCATTTCTGTGCGCGCCGATCAGTGGATGCCAGTCAACGGCATACCTGGGGCAAGCGCTGAGGAAGGCTTGCACATCGACATTCTCCGCGCGGTTGCCAAGACCATTGGCGTCCAGATTGACTACCAGTTACAGGGTTGGGATGACTCGGTCAGGGGTGCACAGACCGGTCAATTCGACTGCGTGGTCGGCGCTACCCGCGAGGACGCACCTGGCCTGCGCTTGGCCGCAAAACCCTGGCTGGTCGGCAATACAGCCTGGTACCGCGCCGCGGATCGTACGGAATTAAGCGCTCCAACCGTTGCCAACCTGGCGTCCTTCAAACTTGGCGTCATCAGCGGCTACGGCTACGGCGATGAGGTCGACGCGCTGGTCAAGACGCACCCGGTGGAGCGTCTGGAAGCGGTGACCTCCAGTCGCGACCCGCTGAGCGCGGTGATCATGCGATTGGTCACCAGGCGCGTCGACTTGGCGCTGGAAACCGACTTCGTCATGCAGGCCAAACTGCGCAAGCTGCAATTATCGGATCGCGTCGTGCAGGCTGGTCGCAGCGAAGGGGCCAAGAATATCTACCTCGCCTGTAACAACGACCCGCGGGTCAGCAGCTTCATGCAGGCAGTCGATATCTGGTACGCGGCGAGACTGGCCGACGGCACGCTTGCCGATTACTACGCACCCTACGGACTGGAAGTGCCCGGCGAGGCAGAAGGTCAGTTTCGGGATAGGCTTGCCGGTAATGGGGACGGCAAGGACAGCGATCAGGCCAGATTGAAGCGCCAGGATGAATCTGGCGGGACCTGAGGGGCGGTTCCTCTGCATGGAAAGGCGTAGCGAACCGCCGCGGCACCGGGTCATGGGTAAGCGTTGACAGGTGGAAGTGCAAGCGCGACGGTTGTGCACCAAAATCGACGTTGGGAATGTTGGCTTTGTGTTCTCGGCACCGCTTCTGCGTCTGGCGCGGCGTTGCCCAGACACCTCGCCCTCCAGTTGACCCGCTCCAGCGTGCTGAAGTCCAGCGCGTGGATCCACGCCTCGCGCACACACGAGCGCAGCACGTCGGCGACCAGTTCGGCGTGGGCATACAGACGCTTGTAGCTGGCATCGTTTTGCATCCGCCCAGCATCGGACCGACGCCGGCCTCCGGCCAGACGACGCTGGCGCCGGAATTTGTAAGATGGATCGCACACGCAGTGCCGGCGATGTCTGCTGGTCGATCCGCGGTCTAGCGGTCACGCTGTACCGATGACCCAAGCCCGCTCCACGCTGATTCCGCCCGGCCACGCCGTGTTCGTGCATGTCACGACCCGCTGTGTCCGGCGCGCGTGGTTGTTCGGGCATGACCGCTTCAGCGATCGGCGATACGACCACCGCTGTGGACTGATTGAGTCCCGCGTTCGCGAGCTGGCGGAGGTCTTTGCGGTCGGCGTATACGCCTTTGCCTGGATGTCGAACCACTTCCACCTCGCGCTGGCCGTTCGGCCCGATGCCGTGCGCTCATGGTCGGACGAGGAAGTCGTCGATCGCTGGCAGCGGATCTACCGCTCGAAATGCGAGAAATCCAACGCCGAGCGATGCGCGCAGATGCTGGCGGATCCGCTGCGGATGTTGCAGATCCGCGAGCGACTGGCGTCGCTGAGTTGGTTCATGAAATGCCTCAACGAGCACGTTTCCCGGATTGCGAATGCTGATGGCGCGTTCGTCGGGATAGTCCGCGCCAGATTGAGCTCGGACACCAGCCCTAGCGGTGCCTACGGCACATCGCTCGGGCGTGTTTGCCTCTCGCGGCAGTGCCGCGAGTGCCGTGCTGCGCACGTCACCGGCAAACGACCCTACGTGGACTTGAACCCGATCCGTGCCGGGATTGCTTGCAATCTGATGGGCTCTCGGAACACCTCGATCCGCCGGCGCTGCAAGGCGGTTGCCGGGAATCCCGATCTGGCCGGGGAGCTGGTGCTGCCGATCTGGGGCGTGGCGGCAACGACCATGCCGCCGATCACGGTAGCGGAATACATCGAACTGGTCGATGACACCGGCAGGCAGGTTCGGAAGGACAAGCGCGGGGCGATTTCAGCCGACGAACCGCGAGCGCTGAAGAAGCTGAGCCTGAGCCCGGATCACTGGACGTGGCAGGTCAAGGGCGTGGGCTCCGGTTACTGGCGGGTGGTTGGGACGGTGGAGGCCATCGAAGAGAAGGTCATCGCAATGCAACAGCAGTTTCTGCGGGGCATCGGCTTTGCAAGGGCGCTGGCGACCGGCTGAGCGTCGCGGAGTGGGGATTTTTCGGCGCTGCGGCGCCTGGGTGCGTTGGTCGGACTGTCCCGGCGGGCGTTTTGGAACGCTGGTGGACGGCGGTTGGCCGGGTTAAGGGCGGGCTTATGGGACGGCTTCCGCCCTGCGGGCGGGGTTTATGGCCTGTCCTTGTCCTAGTAGCAATTTCACGGCGTACTCCGCATCCCCGAAACTCAGTTGGCTCATCACCGCAGGCCTGTCGCTATGTGCGAGCGATGATAGCGGGATTGTTCAGAGGTTCCCTAGGTGCGTTTCGTCGGAGCGAGCTGTGATCCGAACAAATCCGAGGTGTGGTGCGGATTGTGTATTGATCTCGTGAAGGCGAATTTAATTTCGGATCTTCGAGGTTTGCGTAGGGGTGGGTCGGATTTTTGAGGGCTTTATCGGATGGGCTTGTTGGGGGGCGGTTGGGGTGGGAATCTGTGTCGGCGGAAAGCGGTTGGGCAACACAACGGCAAAGCCGAAATCACGCAGGTTCTAAGTCAGAGACGTTTTCTCACAACTCACAGCAAAGACGTACAGGAGCATCAACGTGAAGACTTTGAAGGTTGGTTCCGCGCTTCAATCGAAGCTTGAAGGTGCGGCTAAGGCGCTCGTGGTGGCAATTGCGACAGCAACTGCATGCACTGCGATGGCTGAGGAATCTATCAGCAGTCACGATGGTTTCCCGGGCGATATTTTGAGGTCATACAGTAATGATTTTGAGAGAGGTCTTCATCGGCTTGAGCTTGCCTCCGGGCTTGCCAATAATAAGGGTCTTAATGTCGTATACTTTGACGGAAGAGCCCGTGCTCGGCTGGGTGCTCTTCTGAGCGACGAAGTTGATCTGGGTGATGATAAGCAAATTGTGGTTGTCGGAGACGGGTATGATGCGAGTATTATAAAGCACTTGCTGGCTAAAGGTAACTTCATTGTCCATTTGCCTGGATCAAATGCAAAGTTAACGAATCGCGCGTTTAATGATCTTGACAATGGATATGAGACGAGTCCTTCAGCGAAAGCAATGGATCCGCCAACACAAGTGATGGATGCTGAAGAAGAAAGTGTGAATCGAGTTCATGGGTACTTTTTCCATCCTGATCCTGCCAATAGTGCTCTTTTTACAGGGGAAAGTTTGACCCTCGAGGCTTCGATTGCCAATGCAGTGATGTGGGCTGTAGATGCCTCGATGAAGAGTGTTTCTGTTGATAAGGCATCTACCGCCAAGAGCGGACGTTGGAACCCCGTTCCCACTCGAACTAGAAGGAAGGAGTGCGATTCCGGCACTATTAATGTTACTATTCGTACTAGCAAGTATAGTTTAATTGAGAACAACAAAAATCTTTGGGATATTAGGTGGGAGCTGCAAACAGTTCCTAATTGGAGTATTGGTAAATGGGCAGCTCTTAGGGTTTACAATGAGGCCAGCATTGGTGATTTTATTTATGATCCAAACGGCGTCGTAAATGTTATGGATTATAAGCCGCACACCACCCAGTCAGGGACAAATATTACAGCTTCATTGACAGCAGGGTTTCCGTGGGGAATTTCGGGTACCGGTGCAGTGTCTTACACCATCCCTGATGTAACTATCAACGATCGAAGTAACGGACGTTTTTTGAAGTGGGATCACAATCTCACTTACGTAACTCCAATTTCGAAATTCACATCGGTTTTTAAGCCTGGAGCGATCGTTGAAACGCCGGTGATGAATAATTTCCAGTACGCGAATACGGAATTCTATGGATTTTCGGCTCGAAAGGTTGTAACGTCTGGTTTGAATGTAGGCACATTTACTATGCAATGTCAGATGCGCTACAATCCTCTTCTTGACTGATAACCCTCTTGACTGATAACCGTACGGGGCCGGGGTAAGGACAGGCCAGAAACCCGCCCACAAGGCGGGTTTCTGGCCCTAAAGCTCGCGTTCGACCCCACCACCGCCTTCAATCCGCGCTCCAATCCGCCCACCGAAAAACTGCAGCCAGCACGCCCAGGCGCCGCAGCGCCGAAAGATCCCCACTCCGCGACGCTCAGCCGGTCGCTATTGCCCTCGCAAAGCCGATGCCCCGCAGAAACTGCTGTTGCGGGGTAAGGACAGGCCAGAAACCCGCCCACAGGGCGGGTTTCTGGCCCCAGAGCTCGCGCTCGACCCCACCACCGCCTTCAATCCGCGTTCTAAAACGCCCACCGAAAACTGCAGCCAGCACACCCAGGCGCCGCAGCGCCGAAAAATCCCCACTCCGCGACGCTTAGCCGGTCGCCAGCGCCCTCGCAAAGCCAACGCCCCGCAGAAACTGCTGCTGCATGGCTCTGGCCTTCTCCTTGATGGCGTCCGCAGTGCCGACCACCCGCCAGAATCCCGATCCGACGCCTTTGACCTGCCGTGTCCAGTGATCCGGGCTCAGACCCAGTTTCTGCAACGCCCGCGGTTCGCCAGCCGGAATCGCGCCGCGCTTGTCCTTCCGAACCTGCCTGCCGGTGTCATCGACCAGTTCGATGTACTCCGCCACCGTGATCGGCGGCATGGTCGTTGCCGCCACGCCCCATATCGGCCGCACCAGATTCCCTGCGAGATCAGGATTCCCGCGCACCGCCTTGCAGCGCTGGCGAATCGACGTGTTTCGCGAGCCCATCAGGTTGCAGGCGATCCCGGCGCGGATCGGGTTCAAATCCACATAGGCCATCGCGGCAAGCAGCGCCCGCTCATCCAGCAGCACCTGCGACCTAAACCTCGACTCCCAGAAATGTCCGTGCGCCTTGTCTTCGGCATTCGCAATCCGGGAAACGTGCTCGTTGAGACATTTCATGAACCAGCTGAGCGACGCCAGCCGCTCGCGGCTCAGCAGCATCCGCGCCGGATCCGCCAGCATCTGCGCGCGTCGCTCGGCGTTGGCTTGTTCGCACTTGGAGCGATAGATCCGCTGCCAGCGTACGACGACTTCCGCGTCCGACCATGAGCGCACGGCATCGGGTCGAACGGCGAGCGCCAGATGGAAGTGGTTCGCCATCCAGGCAAAGGCGTACACGCCGACCGCAAAGACCTCGGCCAGATCGCGCACGCGGGACTCGATCAGCCCGCAGCGATGGTCGTAACGTCGATTGCTGAAGCGGTCATCCCCGAGCAACCACGCGCGCCGGACACAGCGGGTCGTGACGTGCACGAACACGGCGTGGCCGTGCGGGATCAGCGCGGAGCGGGCTTGGGTCATCGATACAGCGTGACCAGTTGACCGCGGATCGACCAGCGGACATCGCCGGCGTCGCGTGTGCGATCCGTCCTACAAACTCCGGCGCCAGCGTCGTCTGGCCGGAGGCCAGGGTCGGTCCGATGCTGGGCGGATGCAAAACGATGCCAGCTACAAGCGCCTGTACGCCCACGCCGAACTGGTCGCCGACCTGCTGCGGTCGTGCATCAGGGAAACTTGGATTGAGCAACTGGACTTCAGCACGCTGGAGCGCGTCAACGGCAGCCACGTCGACCAGAAACTGCAGCAGCGCCACTCTGATGTGATCTGGCGGCTGCAGTGGTCGGGAACGGACCGCTGGGTCTACGTCTATCTGCTGCTGGAGTTTCAAAGCAAACCGGATCACTGGATGCCGATCCGGATGCTCAACTACGTCGCGCTGTTCTACGACCACCTGCTGCGTACGAAGGCACTCAAGACTCGCGAACCCTTGCCGCTGGTGCTGCCGATCGTGCTCTACAACGGCGAGCATCGCTGGCAGCAGCCGCTGAGCCTGAAAGCGCTGCGCGGCGAGCTGCCGCCGGAGATCGAGCGGCATCAGCCGGAGTTGGTGAGCGTGCTGATCGATCAGGGCAAGTTTCTGGCCGAACTGCCGCAGCCCGCGGCCGCGACGCTGAGCACGCTGCTGTTCCGGATGGATCAGGCGGAGACGGAGAGCGCGCTGGCGGAAGCGACCCGGGCCATGGCGACGCTGTTGCAGCAGCCGGCGTATCAGCACCTGGCGAGTAGTATCGGCATCTGGCTGAAGCGGGTGCTGCTGCCGCCGGTGACGTCGGACGTAGAATGGACCGTGATCGAGGACTTCTGGGAGCTGACCGACATGTTGCAAGAACGCGCGCGCCGCTGGCCGGAGAAGTGGAAGCAGGAAGGACGGCTGGAGGGCGAGGCGTCTGGACAACGCCGTGCCATCTTGCGCCTGACGCAGAAGCGCTACGGTGCCGAGGTGGCGGCCATCGTCGGTGTGCGGCTGGCGGCGATCAGCGACCTGCAGCGTCTGGAAGAACTGGCCGATGCCTTTCTGGACTGCCACAGCAGTGAGGCATGGCTGGACCGGGTCGCGCTGGGCGCAACTGGACTGGGGAATTAGCGGCGCCACCGGCGTGGATCGCTCACATCGTCCAGTCCTCCAGCGTCAAGGCGCCACTCTGCGCGCAAGCCCGGGGCAAGCGGACCGCTCGACATCGTCCAGCTGACCGGGGGATCTCCGCGCCCGAAGCAGGGCATGGTATCCAATCAGATCAACAGCGAGATCGTCGGATACGGCTCTAGCGCGGTCCGCTGTGTTCCGGGGTGTGATTGCCTGCTGGAGCGGGTGAATCGGCTGGCATAGGGTGCTTGGCACGCTTCGTGAATCCGGTTCTGCACGCGACCTTTGGGGATCTCATGGACATTGCAAACGCGATGGCGCTTCCCGGCGCCATGCTGGACATCGATGGCAGTCAGGGCGAGGGTGGCGGGCAAGTGCTGCGCACCAGCTTGAGTCTCTCCATGCTGAGCTCGCGTCCCGTGCGCTTGCGCAACATTCGTGCGGGTCGACGCAAACCCGGACTGATGCGGCAGCACCTGACCTGTGTGCTGGCCGCGGCGCGGATCTGTGGGGCGGAGGTTGAGGGTGCTGTGCTGGGCTCGACTGCCCTGACGTTCCGCCCGGGTCCGATCCAGGCCGGGGATTTCCGCTTCGCCATCGGGAGCGCCGGCAGTACCTCGCTGGTCCTGCAGACCGTGCTGCCCGCCCTGCTGATGGCACCCGCGCGCAGCCGCTTGCGGATCGCCGGGGGGACGCATGTGCCGCTGGCGCCGTGTGCGGACTTCATCGCGCAGGCGTTTCTGCCGGTGCTGCGCGGCATGGGCGCGCGTATCGACTTCCGACTGCTGCGCCACGGCTTCATGCCCGACGGCGACGGTGAAATCGAAGTCGAGATCGACCCGCAAGCCTTGCGGCCGCTGGCGCTGGAGCAGCGCGGCAGGCTGCTGCGCCTGACGGCCGCGGCCGTGATCGGTCAGCTGCCCGGCGGTATCGCCGAGCGCGAATTGAAGGAACTGCAGCGACATCTGCCCGAGGTGGAGGTCGAGCAACCGGCGCCGGTCGGATCCGGTGGCGCAGGCAACGCCCTGGTGCTGTGCGCCCGCTTCGAGCAGGTCTGCGAAGTGCTCACCACGCTGGGTCAGCGCGGCCTGAGTTCGGAGGCCGTCGCACATCAAGCTGCGCGAGACTATCGGCAGTACCTCGCCCACGGTGCCCCCGTCGGTGAGCACCTGGCGGACCAACTGTTGCTGCCGCTGTGGCTGGCTGGCGGTGGTCACTTTCGAACCGGCCGACCGAGTCTGCATCTGGAGACCAACGCCGCGGTGTTGCGCGCCTTTGGGGCACAGGTCGACCTGGCGCCCGACCCGGCGAATCCACGGCAGTGGTGGGTGCGTGTGCAGCGAAGCTCGTGAATTGGGCGGCTTCCGGATCGGTCTCCCGAAGCGCCGGCCGAGACCGGCTGGGCAGTCCGTCAGCCGGGAGCGCGCCACCGGCAGGGGTGCCGATGCGCCTCAGCGATTGCCAAAATACAGCTGGTCGAAGGGCGCCGTGGCCAAGGTCGGCAGCGAGTCCAGCTGCGGCCGGGTCAGGGCCTGGCGGTTGACGGTCTCGTTGGACAGTTCGGCCTGCTTGGTCAGGATCCACTGCTTGGTCATGGTCTGCTGGATCGCCTCGACCTTGATCCGCTGCTTCAGCTTTTTGACGCCGGGGTTCTGGCCGGTGCCGCTGTCGTCGACGACGAAGTTCGCGTCGATTTCCCAGTACAGGGTGGTGTCGTCCCGCGCCTGGATCGAGCCGGGCACGATCTGGAAGGCGTCGACCCGAAACACCAATCGCAGGTCCACCGGCATCCAGCCGCCGGGGCGTTCGCGCATGGCGGCCAGCGTCAGGGCGTGGGCCTGAGTGGCGTCGATGGTGCCGCTGGGGGCGTCGCCGGCCAGCGACTTGAAGCCGTACGAGAACAGCCGGTCGAACTGCCAGGCGTCGTTCGGGGCGCCGCGGTTGTAGATGACCAGCGCATTGAATTGCTGGCGCGAGCCGTCCGGGTTCTGCTTGTCGGCGATGATGGCCTGCTTGGCCACGTTGGCGAAGGTGTAGCCGGCTTCGCGCTCCTGCTTCCAGCCGCCGTCGATCTCGACGCGGGTGACGGTGCCGTTCTTCACCGCGGCACGGGCGTCGGCTTCGACCTGGGTGGCGGAGGGCAGGGTGGCGGCGTGGGCGGCGATGCTCAGGCCGAACGCGGCGATCAGGGTCAGCAGTCGGTGCAACATGGTCGGGTCCTCGGGACGGTCAGCGGGGTGTGACCGGGTGCCGACGAGGCTGCGTCGGACCGGGACCTGATGCTTCCGGCAGGGCTCACGGACTTGTCAGCGAATCCTCAAGCGCGCCCGCCGGCAGGGGCGGCGCCGCGACTCGCACGTTTTGACACGCCGGTCCGACTGATCCTGCAGACTAGGCACCCGGTGGACCGGCACTGAACGGCGAGAGGATCGACATGACGATCGCAACCTTCCTGGCGCGTGTGGCCGTGCCGCTGCTGATGGTGGGGGCCAGCGGCGCCTGGGCCTGCCCGGGGACCGCCCCGACGGCGTTGAGCCTGACGCTGACGCCCGGTGAGATCCGCGGGGTCTACCACGTCCTGCAAGTCAACGTGCAGACCGATGGCTGCCTGCGCGTGCAGCGTCCCCGACACTGGCGCGACGCAGGCACGTGGAGTGGCCCCGTTGCCGCGCCGGCGTTGCGCAGCGGTGCGCCGACCGCGCTGGCGGCGCTGGTTGATTTCGACGGTGCCCGCGTGCGCGCCGAACTCGACGCGCTGGAGCAGGCCCGCGGTGAAGCATTTTCGGTCGAAGGGGCGGACCGCTACGTGCTGCGCTGGGTGGATGCGGCCGGTCGCAGCCATCAGGCGGCGTTCGACGCCATCTTCCAATACGCGGAGCGATATCCGAATCGCGCCGATCTGGCCGCCTTCGCGTCACTGGTTTCGGCGCTGCAGGCGGAAGCGGCGCGCGAGGATCTCGTTACCCTGGAGCCGCAGTCATGAGCGCCCGCACCGAGCGATTCCAAAGCCATCGGCAGCCGATTCGTATCGTTGGCTGCGCGATGCTGGCGGTGGTCGGGGGTGGCTGGCACGCGGGCGCCTGGGCTGGCGCCTACGTGTTCGCGAACGCCACGCGGCCGGACAGCGTGACGCATCCGCAGGTCTATACGGGCACTGGCGGTGTCCTCGAAGATCTGACCATCTGCATCGACACCAGCGTCAACCCGGCGCTGGCGGCGCAGGCCGAAGGGGCGGTGATCAAGGTCGTCGCCACACACAACCGCTTCCTGTCCCTCGCCGGCGACAACCTGGCCCTCAACGCGGCCACGGACATCCCGTCCGGTCAGGTCGATTTCGAGTCGACCCTGCTGCACGAGATGGGTCATTGCATCGGTCTGGCACATCCGAACCACGCCACCGAGTCGAGTCTGGCCGAACCGTCGCGCAATGGCACCAAGAGCGCGGTGGGCACCAATGGCGTGTTCGATCAGGACGCCGGCGCGGATGGCTTGCACGGGTCGCGCGATGACGTGCGCGGCGACGACCTCAACCTGCACTGGTACATCCGCAACCAGAACAACCCGGGATTGCTGCCGGCGACGGTCGACACCACCACGATGATCCGCGCGCTGACGGCGCTGCCCGCAGGGCACCTGTTCGCTGCGAACGCCGACCGCAGCGTGATGGCCGCGCTGGGTTTTGCCAACAGTGAAGCGGTCATGCAGCAGGGCGCCTTCTCCAACGAGGCGCAGCGACATTTCCAGCATGACGATCTGGTCACCCTGCGGCTGGCGCGTACCGGTCTGGACCGTACCGCAGGCACCGCGGACGACTACCGCTATGCACTGCGCTATGTCGGTCAGCTCAACAATCCGAGCAATGCGCTCTGCAACCTGCGGGTGCGGCTCGACACCAGCACCGGCTTCGCGGTGTGCGGCCTCGGCGGGCAGACGCTGCCCAACGGCGATCTGCGCGTGACCAGCGCCAATCTCGCGTTCAACAGCACCACGAACTGGTACTTCACGGCCGGGCCGAACACGGTCACCACGATCACGGCAGATACGCCGGATCCCAGCCCGGTCGGCCAGCCCTTTACGGTCAGCGTGACGGTGCGGGAGGCCGCCGGCATCACGATCGCCGGGGAGCCTCGCGGCACCATTCTGGTCACCGATGGCGCCCCGGCGCCCAACACCGCCCGCTGCACCATCACGCTGGCCGGGACGGCCAACGAGACCGGCAGCTGCCAGCTGACCTCGACCGTGGCCGGCACGCGCGAGCTGACCGCTGACTTCATCGGTTTCGCGGGCTGGGATGCCAGTCGGAGTACCGCCCCGCACACGACGGGCGGCGTCAGCGTGCTGTTTGCCAACGGTTTCGAGCCGCTGGTGCGCTGATCCGTCGTTGGCGTTCGGGTGTGCGCTGCTCGGGCCGGTCGCGAGCGCGGGTGCCGCGGCGACCGGGCACCGACGGATGACAGGCGGCTAGACTCGGGCCATGCGCTACCGATTTCTGGATTTCGAGGTCGACACCGACCGTGAGCTGCTGATCGGTCCGGCCGGCCCGGTGGTGCTGCGTCGGCAGGCTTGGCGGATGCTGGTCTATCTGCTCGGCCGCGCGCCGGCGGTGGTGACCCGCGACGAGCTGATGGACGCGCTGTGGGGCCACCACGCGCTGTCGCCGAACGTGATCCCGCAGACGATCAGCGAGCTGCGGCAGGCGCTGGGCGATGACGCGCAGGAGTCGCGCTGCATCGAGACGCGGCATCGGCGCGGCTACGCCTTCATTGCGCCGGTCGCCGTGCTGGCCGAGCCGTCAGCGCCGGCGTGGTCGACCGAGCCTGCGCCCTCGGCGCCCGGCGAGTCCGGGTCGGCCACTCCGACGGTGGTCGAGTTGCCGGAGCCGCGGCCGCCGGACGCTGCGAGCCCCATCGACCGCTCGAGCGATACGGACGCGGGCCGCGATGCGGCGCCACCGCGCGATGTCGCGCCGCGGGCCCCGGAGGCCGGCGGATCGGTCGGCGGCCCGCGCGGACGCCGCGCGCTGCCGTGGGTGATCGCCGCGCTGGCCGTGCTGTTGTCGTGGATCGTCGCGCTGGGCTGGCGCCTGGCGCCGGGCCCGGAGGGCAACGCGCAGACGACCACCGTGGCGCCGGTTTCGTTGCCCACCAGTCGGCCGATCGTGGCGCTGAGCGTGGCCGACCCGGTGCTGGCCGCCTATCTGCGGTTGCTGGGGCAATCCGGCGCGGAGTGGGTGGCGCTGTCGGCGGAAGCACCCGCGCCGGCTTCGGCCGAGCGGCTGATCGTCGATCGCGAGGGTCAGTGGCGGCTGCTGCAGCCGGACGGCAGCTTGCGGCGTGAAGGCCAGCTGCCGGTGGCAGCGGTGCCGGTGCAGGCCGCAACGCTGTTGCAGATGCTGGAGCTGAGCGGTGCCGCCACGCCGACCGGCTGGCCGAGCATCGCCGAGTCGCAGCAGGCGCTGGCCGAGGCCGCGCGCTCCGCCGAGCAGGGTCAGCTGACGCCGGCACTGGCGGCGCTGCAGGTTGACGGCGACTGGCGCGGCTGGGCCGGCTACTTCCGCGCCGAGCTGCTGGCGCGCGCCGGCGAGGCGCCCGCGGCGCTGGCCCAGCTGGCCGCGCTGGATCCCGCCGGGGATCGACCGCTGCGGCTGCTGATCGAGGCGCTGCGGGCCGACCTGGAGGGCCGGCCGGCGGATCAGCGGGCGGCGCTTGGCGCCTACGCACTCCTGCTGCCGGAAGCGTTGGACCGGCGTCTGCAGCTGCTGGATCTGCAGCTGGCGCAGGCGCAATGGCCCGCGGCGGCGGCCTCGCTGGATGGCCTGTCCGAGCTGCTGGGCGAGGACGCGGCGGCGCTGGCCTGGCGGCGGGCGCAGTGGCTGGCCGGGGTGCAGCCGGCCGAGGCCGCGGCGGCCTTCGACTGGGCACTCGAGCGCGCCAGCGCCGAGGGCGACGCCGCCCGCCTGCGCGAGGCGCGGTTGGCCGCGGCGCGCTGGCAGCTGCGCCACACCCGCCACACCGAGGCGGCGGCGCTGCTCACGGCGCTGGATCCGGCCGACCCGATCGTCCGCGAACTGTCGGCGCAGCTGGCGCGCGAGCGCGGGGCGCTGGCCGAGGCCGAGTCGACGCTGTCGGTGCTGGCGACCGAATACCGCGAGCGTGGCGCGCTGCGCGATCTCCGCCGGATCGAGGCCGCGCGGATCGAGGGGCGGCTGCAGGGCGGTGACGCCGCCGGCGCCGACACGGCGGTGCGTGCGTTGCTGGCGAGTCTGGACACCGCTGCCGACCCGGCGCTGCGCTCGGCGGTGCTGGTGCTGGCGGCCCGGGCGCTCAGCGGCCTCGGCGATTTCGAGGGCGCGGTTTCCCGGCTGCAGGAGGCGATCGCGCTGGCCGGCGCGCGCGGGGAGGGCTTGCAGGAGGCGCAGGCGCGCTATCAGCTGGGCAACGTGCTGGCGATGCAGCGACTGCGCAAGGCCGAGGCCGGACAGGCCTGGCAGCTGGCGGCCGAGGCTTTCGCCCGCGCAGGCGACCGTCGCGGCGAGGCGCAGTCGCTGGCCAATCTGGCGCTGCTGGCGCAGCAACAGGGCCGGCTGCGCGAGGCGCGCATCGGCTATCAGGACGCGCTGGAACGGCTGGCGGTGCTGGGCCTGCCGCGCGAGCAGGGGCGGGTGACCTTCAATCTGGCGGTGACCGAGCGCGAACTCGGCGAGCTGGCTCCGGCCGCCGCGCATCTGGATGCCGCGCTGCAGCTGCTGGCCACCGCGGGCGCGTCGGATCTGCAGGTGGCGGCCGCGGCCGCGCGGGCCGACCTCGCGCTCAGCATGGCCGAGCCGGCGGTGGCCGAGGCCGCGCTGGCCGCGGTGGCCGAGCTGCGCGGGCGGGCCGTGCCGCTGGCGCAGTCCACCTGGCTGACCGCCAGCGCCCGACTCGCGCTGCTGGCCGGCGACAGCGAGCAGGCGGCGCAGCGGCTGCTGGACGCCCAGACGCTGCGCGAGCAGGCCAACATCGAGGTCGCCCTGCTGGACTTGCGACTGCAGCAGCTGCGCATCGGGCTGACCACCGCCGCCTCGGCCGGGCAGGCGCTGCTGGCGCTGGAGGACATCGAGGCGCGGCTGACCCGACTGGACGAAGCCAGGTACGCACTGGCCGCTGGCCTTGCGGTCGCCGAAGCGCAGCTGGTCGCCGGCAACCCCGCGGCGGCCCGGCGCAAGCTGGAGCTGCTGCAGCCGCAGATCCAGCAGCACGGCAACCGCGCCCAGGCGCTGCAGCACGACTGGCTCCGCGCGCTGATCGAGGCGCCGGATCTGCGCGGCGAGCGGCTGCGCGGCGTGGCCGAAGCGGCGGCCGCCGCCGGCTTCGGCCTGCTCGCGCGGCTGGCGCAGCACGCGGACCTCCCCGCCGGCAGCGCCGAACAGACCGCGGCAGAAGCGGCGCTGCGCGCCGACGGTCTGGCGGGCGCGCTGGACTCGCCGGTGCGGGCCTTCTGAGCGGAGCAGCTGTCGCCGTGGCTCGGGTGTGGGCACACCCGACCGTCCGACCTGCGGCAGCGCAAGGCAGTCCCGCCACGAAATCCCAAGTCCCATCAACCACTTGATCATTCGCTGACAAGTCCGCCGGACCTGACGCCGGCGGCTTGATCACTCGCTGAGTCGCTTCGAAGCCCGCGCAGAAGTCTTCCACCCAGCGCACCCGCAGCCTCCACACCGACCGCCAGCGCCAGCCCGGCGCCTCGGAAGGAGACCGCCATGCCCACCCGTACCCTCGTTGCCTGCCTCGCCCTGACCTGGATCGCGCTGACCGCGCCCGCTCGCGCCGGCAGCAACCCCGACCAGATCCTGCTCGCCGCCCCCTTCAACGACCGCCCGCTCAACGCGCAGATCGGCACCGGCGGTGCCGCGGTCGGCGAGCCGGTGTCGATCTCGGAGAACCTGCAGGCCGTTGTCGTGCCGACCAGCCTGTTCGCCAGCCCGCACCTGCGGATCCGGCCGCTGTCGACGAGCGGCTCCCGCTTCGCCCGCTTCGAGCTGCTGGACAGCGCCGAAGTCCGCGGTGGCGAGGTCCGCGTCGGCTTCGTCCTGCGCCCGGCCCAGCTCGGCCGCTTTCTGGTCTCGGTCCGCGAACAGGCCACCGCTGCGGACCGCTTCCTCGACCTGACGCTGCTCTCCAACGGCCAGATCGCCGCCAGCGCGCAGGGCGACGCGGGCCTGATCGTCGGCACCTACACCGCCGGTGCCGTGCTCGCCTTCGAACTGCGCTTCCGAGTCGACGCCGGCACCTACAGCATCGTGCTGAACGGGTCGACCATCGCCACCAACCGCCCGATCGGCGTCACCAGCGGTCGCGGCGTCGGCGCCGTGCTGTTCGGCACCGACAACCAGGCCACCGTCGGCCACGACTGGTTTCTGGACGACGTCTACGTCTACCGGCCGGACCGGTTGCAGGCCTCGGGCTTCGAAGCGAGCGGGCTGTGATTCGGTACAGTGCCGCGATCAGCGCCGACTGGAGGAAGCCCATGACCCGCCTGACCATATCGCTGCCGGAAGAGTTGGCTCAGCAAGCCACGGCCGCGGGATTGCTCGATGACCGCTGTATTGCGGACTTGCTGCGCCGCGCGCTGCGCGAGCAGTCGGTGCGCGGGCGGCTGAGCGCGGTGCTGGCACGCCTCGACGCGCATCCGGAGCCGGCGCCCAGCGACGCCGAGATTGCCGAGGAGATCGCAGCGGCTCGGCATGAGCATGCGGCTGGTCGCTGACACCAACACCATCGTTTCCGGCTTGCTCTGGCAAGGGGCACCGCGACGATTGCTGGATGCAGCGGACGCGGGCCTGGTTCAACTCGTGACCAGTGAGGCGTTGCTGGCTGAACTTGCCGGTGTGTTGCGGCGAGACAAATCTGCAGCGCGATTGCGGCGATCAGCCTTGACTGCCGAAATGGTTCTGGACGGCTATCGCAGCGTGGTCGAGGTGGTCACACCTGCGGTCATCCCGCCGACGGTACTTGTCGACCCCGATGATGACGCCGTGCTGGCGGCTGCCGTCGGCGGCCATGCTGCGATGATCGTGAGTGGCGATCGAGACCTGCTGGATCTGCGGGCATTCCGGCAGATCCCGATTCTGCGGGTGGGCGAGGCGCTGGAACTGATCGCCTGACCATCTCCGTCCCGGGCTGCAGCGCTGGCCCCGTTCGAGCGCCAGCGCTGCAATGCCTCACCCGATCCGAGCGCGCTGCGCCGACAGCTCTGCCTGACGGGCGAGGAAGTCGGCCTGGCGTTGACGCTCCTGCGCGACCACCGCGGCCGGGGCGGCGTTGACGAAGGTGTCGGTGCCGAGCTTTTTCGCGCACTTGGCCAGTTCCGCCTCCAGCTTGGCCAGTTCACGGTCCAGTCGCGCGCGTTCGGCGTCCAGGTCGATCAGTCCTGCCAGCGGGACCAGCAGCTTCAGGCCGCCGACCAGTGCCGGCGCGGCCAGCGGCTCGTCGGCGCCGTCGGCCAGCGCGTCGGCCTGTTCGACGCGGGCGAGCACGCGGATGGCGGGCAGGTGGCGGGCAAGGCGTTCGGCGTCGAGCGCGTCGCCGCCACGCCAGTTGAGCGCGATGCTGCGGGATGGCGCGACGTTGTTCTCCGAGCGGATCCGGCGCAGGCCCGAAAGCACCTGCTTCAGCCACGCGATCTCGGCGGCGGCCTCGGGGTCGGTGGCGAATTCGGCGGCCTGCGGCATTGTCCGGGTCAGCAGCAGCTCGGGCGTGTCGGCCGGCAGGTGCGGACGCAGCGCGGCGTGGATTTCCTCGGTGATGAAGGGCGTGATCGGGTGCATCAGCCGCAGGATCGCGTCCAGCACGGTCAGGAGCTGCGCCTGGGCGGCGGCGCGCGCCGCCGGCTCGCCCTGCAGCGCCGGCTTGCACAGCTCGACGTACCAGTCGCAGTACTCATTCCAGACGAAGTCGTACAGCGCTTGCGCGGCGAGGTCGAAGCGGTAGTCGGCGATGTGCTGGTTGACCGCCAGGATCACGCCGTGCAGCTCGTGGGCGATCCAGCGGCCGGCGATGTCCGGGGCGGCCGACAGTGCCGCGCCGCTGCCGGCCTCCGGCAAGTTCAGCAGCACGAAGCGGGCGGCGTTCCACAGCTTGTTGCAGAAGTTCTTGTAGCCCTCGCAGCGCTTCAGGTCGAAGTTGATGGTGCGACCGTGGGTGGCGAGCGCGGCGAAGGTGAAGCGCATGGCGTCGGTGCCGACCGGCTGGATGCCGTTCGGGTAGTCGCGGCGGATCCGCTTCTCGACCTTCTCGCGCACCTGCGGGATCAGCAGGGACCCGGTGGACTTGGCCAGCAGGGCGTCCAGCTCGATGCCGTCGATCAGGTCGATCGGGTCCAGCGTGTTGCCCTTGCTCTTCGACATCTTCTGACCTTCCGCATCGCGGACGATCGCGTTGATGTAGACCTCGCGGAAGGGCACACGGGCGGCAAGCGTGTCGTAGGGCGCGGCGTAGCTGCCGTCCGGCTCGCGGCCGACGAAGTAGGTGGTGGCCATCACCATCCGCGCCACCCAGAAGAAGATGATGTCGAAGCCGGTGACCAGCACGTCACTGGGCACGAAGCGCTGGAAAGCCTGCCACTCGGCGGCGCGCTCGGGCGTGTCGCCCGGCCAGCCCAGCGTCGAGAAGGGCCACAGCGCCGAGCTGAACCAGGTGTCCAGCACGTCCGGATCCTGGGTCAGCTCGCCGACCGGCGGCACCGTGGCGTGGGCGCGAGCGTCGGCCTCGTCCTCGCCGACAAACAGGTTGCCGGCCTCGTCGTACCAGGCCGGAATCCGGTGGCCCCACCAGAGCTGTCGGCTGATGCACCAGTCCTGGATGCCCTCCAGCCAGTTGAAGTAGGTGGTCGACCAGTTTTCCGGCACGAATCGGATATGGCCCTCGCGGACCGCATTGAGCGCGACCTCGGTGATCGCGCGGCGGCCGCCCGGACGGCCGTCCGGCAGCGTGTCGCGGGTCAGGTCGACGAACCACTGGTCGGTGAGCATCGGCTCGGTGACCGCATCCGAGCGCTGGCTGATCGGCAGCTTCAGCGTGTGCTTCTGGGTGGCGATCAAGAGGCCCTGCGCCTCCAGATCGGCCAGCACGCGCTTGCGCGCTTCGAAGCGGTCCAGCCCGCGGTAGGCCTCGGGGGCGACATCGCTGACGGTGGCCTTCAGCGTGAAGATCGAGATCGGCGCCAGACCGTGGCGCTGGCCCATCGCGAAGTCGTTGAAATCGTGGGCCGGGGTGATCTTCACGCAGCCGGTGCCGAACTCCCGGTCCACCCAGGCGTCGGCGATCACCGGAATCGTGCGGCCGGTCAGCGGCAGCACCAGCTGCTGGCCGATCAGGTGCTGGTAGCGCTCGTCCTCCGGGTGCACCGCCACGGCGACGTCGCCCAGCAGCGTCTCCGGCCGGGTGGTCGCCACCACCACGCCCTCGCCGCCGTCGGCCGCCGGGTAGCAGATCGACCACAGCGAGCCCTCTTTCTCGACGTTCTCGACTTCGAGGTCACTGACCGCGGTGCCCAGCACCGGGTCCCAGTGCACCAGTCGCTTGCCGCGGTAGATCAGCCCGTCGCGGTACCAGGTGATGAAGACCCGGCGCACCGCGGACGACAGGCCCGGATCCATCGTGAAGCGCTCGCGGCTCCAGTCACACGACGCGCCGATGCGGCGCATCTGCCGGGTGATGGTCGAGCCGGATTCGGCCTTCCAGTCCCACACGCGGTCGATGAAGGCCTCGCGGCCGAGGTCATGGCGGGTCTGTCCCTGCGCGGCCAGCTGGTTCTCGACGATCTTCTGCGTCGCGATGCCGGCATGGTCGGTGCCGCACTGCCACAGCGTGTCGCGGCCCTGCATCCGGTTCCAGCGGATCAGCAGGTCCATCAGCGTCTGCTGGAAGGCGTGGCCCATGTGCAGCGTGCCGGTCACGTTCGGCGGCGGCAGCTGGATGCAGTAGGGCTGGCCCTGGCCACGGGGGGCGAAGGCGCCGCTCTGTTCCCAGCACGGATACCAGCGCGCTTCGATTTCCTGCGGATTGAAGGACTTGTCCATGTCCGGGCCGGCGATGAAAAAGGGTCGGCGAGTGTAGCGATGGGCTGCTGAGTCTTCCTGGGAGCGCCGGCGTCCTCGCCGGCATTGCGCTTCAAGCCAACGCGGACGTCGGTGTTGCCGGGAAGTCGCCCGGCGTGCCCGCAACGGACCCGCTGACATCCCGATGTCACGGAAACGTCATCCGCGCTCGCTAGGCGAGTTGGCCGGGGCGGGCGCATCATGGCGGTCCCTCCCAGCTGGCACGGCCCAATGCGGTTCGGCCTCACGCGGAAGCAACTGACCCCGGTGCCGGACGGGCACCGCCCCTCAATCGGCCCGGCGCTGCATCAGGCGCTGCGGACCGAGATCCAGCGCACCCTCAAGCGACTGGCTCGCCTGCGGATCCGGCCCCTCGACGTGCATCAGTCGCGCGTGTCGGTGAAGCGCTGCCGGGCACTGGCCAAGCTGATGCTGCACGAGCCGGCCGAGTCGGTCGCCGCACTGGACCGGGCGCTGCGCGATGCCAACCGGGCCCTGTCGGCCGGCCGCGACGCCCACGTGCTCAACGACACGCTGCGGCTGCTGGTCGAGCGCGGCAAGCTCGACCTGAAGCTCAAGCGCTTCAGCCATCCGCCCGAAGAACTGAAGAACGCCGCGGTTGCCGCGTCGGTGCAGCTGGAGGCCGCGCTGGCCTTGGTGCCCAGTCCGATCGCGCTGGCCGGACTGTCGGCCGCGGATGCGGTGGAAGCGATGCGTCGGGTCTATCGCGACGGCCGGCAGCGCTGGCGCGGCGCCGAGCGGTCCGGCGCCGACGAGGATTATCACGACGTCCGCAAGGACACCAAGGCGCTGGCCTACCAGCTTGAATGGCTGGCGGAGCTGCTGCCCTTGGCCGAGCTGCGCGAAGACCTGGTCGAGCTGGGCAAACTGCTCGGCCGCGATCACGATGTGGTACTGGCGCGCGTCCAGATGGACGCCGGCGCCGTGCCGCTGCCGCCGGAGACGCTCGCCGTGCTCGATCAGATCGCGCGGAAGCTCCTGAAGAAGACGCGCCGCCGCACCCGTGCCGTGCAGCAGCGCTGCCTCGCCGAGTCCGGCGCGGCCTTTGCGCTGCGTCTGCAGAACGCGCTGCTGGAGGCCCTGCTCGGGCCGGTGCCTGCGCCGCCGGTGCCGGTCACCGACGCCTGAGGGCCGGATATCGATTGCGGCCAGGTCGATCGGCAGGGGTGGCAGGGCGTCGCGGCTGCGTTACCTTTCGTCGACATTCGTCGAATCCCGGGAGTCACCATGCGTCTGCTGCCCGCCCTGATCGCCGCGGCTTGCCTGTCCTCTGCGTCCGCCATTGCGGCACCGCCCACCGACGCCGAAGTCGCGAGCTACGCGAAGGCCGTCTTCGAGCAGAACTGCCAGGCCGACGCGCCCGGCATGGCGCTGCTGCTGGCCCGTGGAGATGACGTGCTGTTCCGCGCGGCCTGCGGCCAGGCCAGTCTGGAGCTGGGCGTGCCGCTGACGCCGGAGCAGGTGTTCCGGATCGGCTCGGTGACCAAGCAGTTCGCGGCGGCGGCGGTGCTGAAGCTGGCGGAGGAGGGCAAGCTGAAGCTGTCCGACCCGCTGAGCCAGTTCGTGCCGGGCTATCCGAACGGCCAGGCGGTGACGGTGCGGATGCTGCTGGACCACACCTCGGGCATCAAGAGCTACACCGACCTGCCCGGCGTGATGGAGGGCCCGATTCGCCAGGATCTGAGCACCGAGCAGCTGATCGCGAGCTTCAAGGACCAGCCGGCGGAGTTCGCGCCGGGCGAGGGCTGGAAGTACAACAACTCCGGCTACGTGCTGGTCGGTGCGGTAATCGAGACGGTGACCGGCAAGCCCTGGCACCAGTACCTGCAGGAGGCCTTCTTTGCGCCGCTGAAACTGACGCACACCGGCTACGGCGATCCTGTCGACGGGCTGATTCCCGGCCACGTCAGCGGATACACGCTGAAGGGCGAACGCTGGGCGCCGGCGGCCTTCCTCAGCATGACCCAGCCGCACGCCGCGGGCGCGCTGGTGTCCACCGTCGACGACCTGCTGGTCTGGAACCGCGCGCTGCACGGCGGCAAGCTGATCGGCAAGGCCCAGTACCAGCAGATGCTCACGCCGGCCAAGGGCGCCGAGTCGCCCTACGGCTTCGGCATCGAGATCGGCACCCTGCGCGGCGAAAAGGTGCTGCAGCACGGCGGCGGGATTCCCGGCTTCAGCGCTTTCCTGATGTACCTGCCGGACAGCGAGATCAGCGCCGCGGTGCTCTACAACGCCGACAGCGGCCGCCCGGGAATGCTCGGCACTGGCCGGATCGCCCAGCAGCTGGTGGCAAAAGCGCTCGGCAAGCCCTATCCCGAGAAGAAAGCCATCCCGATGGACGCCGAGGCGCTGAAGGCCTACGAGGGCGTCTACCGGATCGACGCCGACAACGCCCGGGTGCTGCGGGTGGTCGACGGCAAGCTGACCTCGCAGCGCAGCGGCGGCATGGCCTTCACCCTGATCCCGGTCGCGGCCGACACCTTCCTGTTCGACGAGGGTTTCTCGCGGATGGTCTTCGAGCGTGACGCCGAGGGCCGCGTCACGGCGATGCGCTTCTTCCCGGAGGACGAAGGGGAGGGCGAGCGCGTGGCGCGCAGCGACGAGCCGCTGCCGGTCGAGCGCAAGCCGATCACGCTGCCGCTGCCGGCACTGGAACGACTGGTCGGCGACTACGCCTTCGAGGGCGCGACGCTGAAAGTCTTCCTCGAAGACGGATCCCCGCGCGCGCAGCTCACCGGCCAGCCGGCCTTCGAGATCTACGCCGAATCTGCGGACCGCTTCTTCCTGACGGTGGTCGACGCGGCCCTGGAATTCGCGCCCGCCGACGGCGCCGCCACGCAGGTGACCTTGAAGCAGGGTGGGCAGGAAATGGTGTTCAAGCGGATGCCGTAATCCCGGTGCCGGGCGCGCGGGATACGCGCCCCGCGCTGATCCCGGGTCCGGTCACCGAGTTCGAGGCCGCGGCGCTCAGTCCGCCTCCACACCCAGAAAGCCGCCGCTCTGATGTGCCCACAGCCGCGCGTAAATGCCGCCGTGGGCCAGCAGTTCGGCGTGCGTGCCGGTTTCGACGATGCGGCCGGCGTCCATGACCACGAGGCGGTCCATCGCGGCGATGGTGGAGAGGCGGTGCGCGATGGCGACCACCGTCTTGCCCTCCATCAACCGGTACAGCGACTCCTGGATGGCGGCTTCCACCTCGCTGTCGAGCGCGCTGGTGGCTTCGTCCAGCAGCAGGATCGGGGCGTCCTTGAGCATCACGCGGGCAATGGCAATGCGCTGTCGCTGGCCGCCGCTGAGCTTGACGCCGCGCTCGCCTACGTGGGCCTCGAAGCCGGTGCGGCCCTTGGCGTCGGCAAGGCTGGCGATGAACTCGCTGGCGTGGGCGCGGTCGGCCGCGTCGAGAAGATCGGCGTGGTTCGCGTCGGGGCGGCCGTAGAGGATGTTGTCGGCCACCGAGCGATGCAGCAGGGAGGTGTCCTGCGTGACCATGCCGATCGCGGCGCGTAGGCTGTCCTGGGTCACGCCCGCGATGTCCTGCCCGTCGATCAGGATGCGCCCGCCCTCCGGCGGCAGGTGGTAGAGGCGCAGCAGCAGATTCACCAGCGTGCTCTTGCCGGCGCCGCTGCGACCCACCAGGCCGATCTTTTCGCCGGCGGCGATGTACAGGTTCAAGGCGTCGACCACCGGCTTGCCCTCGCCGTAGCCGAAGCGCACGTTCTCGAAGCGGACCTCGCCCCGCGTCACCACCAGCGGGACGGCGGCGTGGGCGTCCATCACCGATTGGCCCTTGCTGAGCGTGGCCAGCCCGTCCTGCACCGTGCCGATGTGCTCGAACAGCGAGGCCATCTCCCACATCACCCAGTGGCTGATGCCGTTCAAGCGCATGGCCATCGCCGTGGCCGCCGCCACCGCGCCGACCCCGATCAGCGATTCGCCCCACAGCCACAGCGCCAACACGGCCGTGCCGCCGACGAGTAGCGCGGACAGCAGCGTGTTCACCACTTCAAAGCCGGTGACCAGCCGCATCTGGGCGTTCACGGTGCCCAGAAACTCCTGCATGGCGCCCTTGGCAAAGCCGGCCTCGCGCTGGCTGTGCGCGAAGAGCTTCACGGTGGCGATGTTGGTGTAGGCGTCGGTGATCCGGCCGGTCATCAGGCTGCGCGCATCGGCCTGGGCTTCGGCCACCTTGCCGAGGCGCGGCACGAAGTACCCGAGCGCCAGCCCGTACAGCAGCAGCCAGACGGCAAAGGGCAGCATCAGCCACGCGTCGAAGCTGGCCACGATGGCAACCATCGTGCCGAAGTAGACGATCACGTAGACCAGGATGTCGGCCACGATCAGCCAGGTGTCGCGCACGGCCAGCGCCGTCTGCATGACCTTGGTGGCGATGCGGCCCGCGAACTCGTCGCCGAAGAAGGCCAGACTCTGCTCCAGCATGCGGCGGTGGAACAGCCAGCGCAGCCGCATCGGGAAGTTGCCGAACACGGCCTGGTACTTGGTGAGTGCCTGGCCCGCGGCCAGCACCACGCTGGCCACCAACACCGCCAGCAGCAACCACAGCACCGGCTGCGGCTGGGTCCACAGGGTTTTCGGGTCGGCCGCAGCCAGCCAGTCCACGAGGGAGGCCATCAGGCTGAAGAGCAGCGCTTCGGCCGCGGCAATGCCGGCGGTCAGCAGCGTCACCGCCAACAGCTGCAGCCGCACGCCCTCGGTGCAGCGCCACAGGAAGCCGAAAAAGCTGGCCGGCGGCTGCACCGGCCGGGCCGCGGGGTAGGGGTCGACGAGGCGCTCGAAGCGCGCAGCAATGGCGTTGAGCAATGGCATCGCCCGAGTGTCTCAAGCCTTGTGCAGCGCCCGTGTGGCAGCGCCGCGGCAAAGCGGGTCGTTCAGACGCGGTGGTCGTTGCTGCTGGGCCGGCCACTCCCGACATCTGAGCGGCTACGCGGACGCGTCCGTGAAGCCCAGAAGCGTGATGTCATATTCGGATTTGATCACAAAGCGGGATTATCACTGGCTGGATGGTTTCCTCACGCATGATCGCTCTTCCAGCGCAGCATCTCTTCTTCGATGAAGTGATTGACCAGATCGGAGAACATGCGCTCGATGGCGTCAGGGCTCAGGCCTTCCTCTTGAGCCCATTGGCGACGCTTTTCAAGCATGGACTTGAATCGCTCGGGTGCACGGACCGAGGTGGCTGACGTTTTGAATTTTGCTGCTGCAAGCACATATTGATAACGTCTGCTGATAAGACTCACCACAGCGCGATCAAGCAGGTCGATTTCGGCGCGAATGTCATCCATTCCTGCGCATTGCTCTGGCGATAACTGGTTCTCGACTTGCATCATGGTCCTTTCGTGATGGCCTTAAGGGGCCGTCACAATAGCAGAAATCGGTTTGTCCTTGTGCGTGTGAGCGCGGGGGTGGTGCCGCTTGCTATTGGTCCGTCGACATTCCCTCGGTAATGACGGTCTGACGCTCAAATCGCACCGGGCATCTGACCTTGGTTGCAACCTCTGCAACCTCCGCCGGAAGCATATTCGCGGTTACCGCGACCCTGGGTGCGGCCACCAGAACGTAGGGTCCGCCATTCGGATTGCAGTCGTAGGCATACAAGCCGCGCTCTGCGACCAATCGCCAGGTATTGATGCAGCCCGGGCCAATGTCTGGAAAGAACCGTGCTTCGATTGTCACGGGAAGCTCGAGAATGCACTGAATCGCGGCGTCATGGGCTTCCACGTCGCAAAGAAAAGCTTCGGGCGCGTAGCCGGCCCCCGCCGTGCTGAATAGCGCGACATGACCGTTCGTGTCGCAGCCCAGCCAGTCGTATTCAAAGCCCAGGACGTCCACTGTCATGCTCCATGACCCTCGCCAAAGCAAACCACCAGCGCCCGGTCGATGCTGGAGGTGTCCTCCGGCAACGCAGCGGCCGGCCAGAACCCTATCGCGTCGATCTCCGAATTGGCTGCAAACGGTGCCATCGTCAATACATCGCCAGAATACAAGGCGCCGAAGCTGGTGCCACCGGTGGGACCAATGAACTCCAACGCGGCACGCCAGCGCAGGTCAATCACGCACTGTCCCGACTCTTCCAGCAATTCTCGCGCCGCGCACTGCCGTGGTGTCTCGCCGGGATCAACGAAGCCGCCGGGCAGCTCCCACACCCGTCGGCGTCGATTGAAAACGAGCAAGTAGCCGCTCTCGCTGTGTGCGAGGACCAACGAGAAGCGGATGGGCAAGGTCGCCGCACTGGCCTCGTCGATTTCTCTGACAGAGATCAGGCGCTCCCGGCGCTCGTTTTCGATGGGGCAGAGGATGTTGATGGTCACCCGCTGGCACTAGAAAAGCTTTTGCAACTGGATTTCCTGTCGCTCGCTGCCCGGGGTTTCGAAAATCAATGTCGCACGAGTTGCGCTTTCCAGTATGAAACGGAAGCTGGCGCTACGTACGACCGCGACTTGCGGTCGCGCCAGCAGCGGATTGGTGCATTCGAACAACAAACCACAGTTCGCCCCCACGCTGCGATAGACGCTGCCCAGCAGGGTCGTCGAGCCTGCGAAACCCTCGCCCTGCAGCGAGTGCCATTGTGGTGCGCCATTTGCATCGAAGTTGGTCCACGTGCCGAAGACCGACTCATCGAGGTTGCCGCGGGAATGGGATAAAATCAGACCGGAGCCGGGCGATTTCGGATCATACCAAGTGCCGGCCACCGAATGCTTGCCAAACCAGCCAACCTCGCCATTGACGACCAAGCCTTGCACGGCAACCTCCAGATTGCCGATCAACCCCTGCTCGTCCATGACGCGAATACTGTAAATGCCCATGTGGGGAAAGAACATCTGCGGCATCGGCAAGACGCTTTCGACAAGCGCTCTGGTACAAATCTCAGGGCGATCGAATACAAAGACCTCGCCACTAAAACGCCCCTCGTCCAGCTTGAATCTCGCCTGCCGCGGCGGACAGCCGGGCAGGACCCCCACCAGGGTTGGCGTGACCAGCAGTCGAGTCCCCGGTTCGTGGGAGAACTCCAGCCGCAGCGTGTCTGAGCGCAAGCTCTGCGCGTTCAGCGGTGCAGACATGGCAATCAGCAGAACAACAAGCAGCAATCCGATGCGGTACACGTGAGACTCCTGTAGGGCTGACAGAAGGGCGGGTCGTTCGAGGTGCGCGAACATGGTGGGCCTGCGAAACGACGATCGCAACGGTGTCGTTGCCACGACGCGTCCACGGAATCACCACGGCAGGCGAATCAAGGCTCGCGGCGCGACTCGCGCGTGCCGAGTCGCTTGCGCCAGACGGTGCCGAGGCTGCGCCAGACTGGGGAGCTGCGCCTGCAGTGCGCTCGCAGTGCCCGCGAGGGAGGTCGGGGAAGGGAAATCGGGGACGGGTGGGGCCGGGGACAGGCGTAGGCGGGAACGCCATCGACGACGTAGCTGCGGCAATGAAGCAGCAGTTTCTGCGGCAATGGCGTCGCGAGGGGTTTGGCTTTCGGCTGAGCGACTTGTTCTGGCCGGTTATCGGCGCTTCGCGGCAGGCTGCTGATTGTTGACTCAATAAAGAGCGCCTTCAGCTTCAATCGACTTCAAGAGCTGTTCTGAAGTGACCAACGCCTGCATGCTGCCGATCAGGCTGCCGTCAGGCGCAAACAGCAGTAACTGGGTGGGCCTCGCCTGATGCTGCTGCAGGAACAGCTGCGCATCAGGCCGACCGACATCGGCGATCAGGAAATGCATCGAATCGCCGAGGGTTTTCTTCACCGCGTCCAATTCCCGGGCCTGCTGATTGCTGACGACGAGGTTTGGATCGTAGACGAACACCAGAGCAGGCTTGCCCGCGCCGACCTTGCTCAGGTCCGTATCGAAACCTCTTGGCAAGTTGAGCACCGCCAGTCCCAACAGTGCGGCAATGAACACCGCAGTCGCGACGCGCCGCCAAGCCTTGCTGCGTCCTTCAGCGCCTTGCGCAGGCTTTTCCATGGGGATTTCCTTGCAGTTGTCGTTCTTCGGTTTGAGGACGGTCAGGACGCTTCGAGGATAGGATGGTTCGGGCACGGGCCGCGTGTGACATCGAGGCAAGCCGTGGCATCCGCGCAGCCAGCGCATGTGCGATGGTCGCAGCACTGCTGGTGATGAGGATGCTGGTGCCTCCTGGCATCGAAACCGGGGGTGTCGCAGCGCTGACCATCCCGGCCGCGTGGCGGCCGGAATTGGGCTGGTGTGGGGCAGAAAACAGCCTGTCCTTGTCCTCACTGTGCTGATGTTTTCCGGCCGCTTCGGGCTGAGCCTCCGCGCAACCACCAGGCCGCATGTACGATCCGCCGCGGGCCGGGGGAGACCGGCCTGTCCTTGTCTGTCGGTTCGGCTGATCGTCGACCGCCGCGTGGCCTGAAAGTGGTGTTCCTCTGACGGGTCAGATCGTTCTGCTTTGGGGGCACTTGCACCGCAATGCTAGGCATGACCTATACCGAACTGAAGAACCGCTGCCAGCGCCATTGGTTAACCTCTGGACCCAATCTGGAAGGCGAAGCCGGTTATGCCCTGTTGGACGGGCGCATGTACTACTGGACCTGGTTTTACGGCGAAGACGATCCGAAAATCGAACGCCACGCCAGCGCATTGGATTTTCTGGCGCAGCACGAAACAACGACCGATGTGGTGCTCATACCTGTGCTTGCTGAATTACGCATGCTGCTTGGGCCAGCAGCCCACTGAAACACGTCAACACCACGCCCCACGCCGGGAGGGGCAACGCCGGTGACAGATGGGACGTGTCGGGTGGACGTGTCGGGACAGGCCGCGCAGACCATCGGGAGGGGGTTCGGATCGGGACAGGCCGCGCAGACCATCGGGAGGGGGTCGGATCGGGACAGATCGGGACAGGCCGCGCAGACGGCGGACAGGTGGTTTAGCCCGTAGGAACCGTCGTACATCGTCTGGCGTCGATGTCTCACCCGAGTTCGCGGCAACGTCGACGTCATCAACGCTGGCGGGCATCACATGCTGTGCCGATGACCCAAGCCCGCTCCACTCTGATTCCGCCCGGCCATGCCGTGTTCGTGCATGTCACGACGCGCTGTGTCCGCCGCGCGTGGCTGTTCGGGCATGACCGCCTCGGCAATCGGCGCTACGACCATCGTTGCGGGTTGATCGAAGCCCGTGTCCGCGAATTGGCCGAGGTCTTCGCGGTCGGCGTGTACGCCTTCGCCTGGATGGCGAGCCATTTTCACCTGGCGCTGGCGGTTCGACCGGATGCCGTGCGCGCATGGTCTGATGATGAGGTCGTTGAGCGCTGGCAGCGGGTCTACCGCTCGAAGTGCGAAAAAGCCAATGCCGAGCGGCGTGCGCAGATGTTGGCGGATCCAGCACGGATGCAGCTGACGCGTGATCGGCTTGGATCGCTCAGTTGGTTCATGAAATGCCTGAATGAGCATGTATCCCGGATCGCGAACGCCGAAGACCAGGCTTGCGGGCACTTCTGGGAGGCGCGATTCAAGTCGCAGGTGCTGCTGGACGAACGGGCCTTGCTGGCGGCGATGGCCTACGTGGACTTGAACCCGATCCGTGCCGGCATCGCCCACAACCTGATGGGCTCGCGGAACACGTCGATTCGGCAGCGCTGCAAGGCGGTGCGCGGGAATTCCGAATTGGCGGCCGAACTGGTGCGGCCAATCTGGGGCGTTGCTGCGTGCACCATGCCGCCGATCACGGTGGGTGACTACATTGAACTGGTGGACGACACCGGGCGGCAGGTCCGAAAAGACAAGCGCGGTGCGATTTCTGCAGCGGAACCGCGAGCACTGCAGAAGCTCTGCATCAGCCCTGAGCACTGGACGCGGAAGGTCAAAGGTGTCGGGTCCGGATTCTGGCGAGTGGTCGGGACGGTCGACGATATTCAGGAGAAGGCGGCCGCCATGCAGCAGCAATTTCTGCGTGGCGTTGGTTTCGCGAAGGGTTTGATTTTCGGCTGATCGGCTTGTAAAGCCCATTTATCGGCGCTGCGGCGCCTGGGGGTGTTGGGCTTGATTTTCTAGTTGGCGGTTGGGTGGCGGGTTCGTCTTGTTCGGGAGGTTGGCGGCGGGTGGGCGGTGGCGGATTTCGCTGGCTTGGCTGGAAAATAGCCTGTCCTTGATTCCGCGGCATCAGAAAGGACAAGCGCGGTGCGATTTCGGCAACGGAACCGCGTGCACTGCAGAAGCTCGGTATCAGTCCGGATCACTGGACGCGGAAGGTCAAAGGGGTCGGGTCCGGATTCTGGCGAGTGGTCGGGACGGTCGACGATATTCAGGAGAAGGCTGCCGCCATGCAGCAGCAGTTTCTGCGTGGCGTTGGATTTGCGAGGGGTTTGGTTTTCGGCTGATCGGGCAGGTAGGCCCATTTTTCGGCGCTTCGGCGCCTGGGTGCGTTGGGCTTGGATTTTCTGGGTGGCGGTTGGTTGGCGGGTTCGTCTTGTTCGGGAGGCTGGCGGCGGGTAGGTTTTGGCGGATTTCGCTGGCTGGGGTGGAAAACAGCCTGTCCTTGTCCCTTGGGTAGGTTTGCCTGTCCTTGTCCCTTGTCGAGGAGAAAGCGGCGGCGATGAAGCAGCAATTTCTGCGTGGCATTGGCTTTGCGAGGGGCTTGATTCTCGGCTGAGCGGGCAGATAGGCCCATTTTTCGGCGCTGCGGCGCCTGGGGGTGTTGGGCTTGGGTTTTCTGGGTGCCGTTTGGTTTGCGGGTTCGTCGTGTTCGGGAGGCTGGCGGTGGCTAGGTGGTGGCGGATTTCACTGGCTGGGGAGGAAAATGGCCTGTCCTTGTCCGCCGTTCGTCGTGGGCTTGGTTTTTTGGGTGGCGGCTGGCGGCGGGTTCGCCTTGTTTGGGAGGCTGGTGGTGGGCAGGTGGTGGCGGATATCGCAGGCTGGGGTGGAAAACAGCCTGTCCTTGTCCTTTCCTCTCTTATTAGACCTCAGTACCAGTTTAGCCGGCCAATCATCTGGGTGAACTGTTCGGCAGCCTTCTTAAAGCGCTCCAGATCGCCGCCAAACAGGCCGGCCTTCAGAGGGGACCATTTGCTCTTCTGCGCGTCCGCTTCCCTTAAGACGCGTTCAAGAGGCGAGTTGTCACGGTTTCGCTTCCATCCGAATCTGCCGATCGGTCCCCAGGCATCTTGCCCGCTGACGAGGCGAGCGTCGGCCGCGCAAAGGGCAAAATACACCTCGAAGGTGTCGAAGGCTGCCTCATAATTCTTGCCAAGAAACAGTGCGTCATCTAACTTTGGCTGAAGCACCTTCAGCAAATAGTCGCTCAAAGGTGTGTAGTTGCGCTCATGGCCGGGTATCTGCTTCAATACATTTGTTCTGTTCAGTTCCAGTACAGCCATGGATGCTGCCTCGACGAAGGTATCGGGCGTTCGCTGATATTCGGAGCTTGGCAAAGTTGTCCCGAAGATTGCTGCTAGCGAATCGAATCGTCGTGCGTCCACTGCCGCAACGCCGCTACAGTAAAGCTCAATCAATAGCGGGTACCACCGAAGTGCGAGCCAAACCGTGAGTCCGCCCGTAGACTCCAATCGATCACTAGAGCGCGCAATGCACTTTTGAAGAGTAGCGAGATGGGTAGGGCGGCCCCATTGAGACACGCACGCCAGCAGAAGCCCGAGATCCATTGCTGCAACTTCATAGCGTGCTAGGCGCGACACGAACTCGTCTATCGTGAACTGTCCAGAAGGCTGAAACGCGTCTTCTGTAGTGAGGGCCAAGAAGCGCCTGACCTCCGAACTGAGCATGTCGTGCAATCCAATGGCGCCAGACTCACTTGCGAGCAATGCCTTTACCTTGCTGACCTTGGCCTCTGTGCTGTCAAGTTCTACAGAGGGATCGGCGAATGGCACCGATACTAGACGATCAATGTCCTTGGTATCACTCTCTTCGAGCTTGCCGAGTCCTGGGGCGAGAAGCACCATGTCCCCGTCGCCATCCACGTGGCCGTAGTGCGGTGTCTGGTGCGAGTTCTTGTCACTCGCAACCTTCGCGTATACGTACGACATGACTGCGCTTGCAGTTAGCACTCCGTCAGGCGTCGCTGCCTTTCCCTGAAGTGCCTCAATCAGATGTCCAGTAAACACTGAGTGGTTGGGTATGGGGCCGCCTGAATCTGAAACAACTTCATCCGCCTTTCCGGCGGTCAGAACTTGCCTCGAAGTACGGAGCATCATGTCCTTGAGAAATCTTGTACTTCCAGCGCCGGCCGTACGGACAAGCGCCAAACCACCGTAGCAGGCGTCCATGATGAAGAGAACATGCTTTGCGCGGATAAGGTCGGCGTTTCGGGTCAGTTCATCCCATCGAATGAATGTCGAGAAGTCTGTCATGTCCGCATCGTGTGGGACTAGGTATCCGATCTCCCCTCTACTTCCGGTTCGTGTGTGACCATGGCCCGCGAAGAAGACAACGAGGCGATCATCGAGACCGATATCGTCGTTCGCGAATCGCAGGAAAGCTTTTAGAACGGCCTGCCGCGTGGCGGCTTCGTCGATTAGAAGTGTGACTTCGGAATCCGGGAAGCCGAAGTCGGAAACGAGTAGGTCTCTGATCGACACCGCGTCGCTGACCGCATAGGACAGCGGTGATGCGGTCTCATATTTGTTGATGCCGATGACTAGCGCCCGGCTGACGCCGTAGTGCGTCTTGAATAGGAATCGCAGATCGCGCATGGTGGTGGATTCTGAGGTCAAACACCTGAATTAAGCCGCGCCGCGGAGCGGCGTCGGCGTGAACGAACTGTTAGGCATTGGCCCAGCCTTGGTAGCGCAGCAGCTCGACCAAGAGACTCTGCGTAGCCGCCCGATTCTCGATGAGCTTGTCGCGGTAGTCGGAGTTTGCTGCGCGCCGTTGCCTATCGTAATGAGGGTCTGGCCCTGAGCCGAGTTTAAAGATGAAAGCTCTGCGGAGGGGGCCAACCAACTCAGCCAGCCGCTTGCCATAGAAGTCACCCATCTCCAAAGCCTCAATGAACTCGATGAGTTCCTTTGCGTGACTCTCCAGATCATTAACTGATTCTTCACCAGGCACGACGCTGTCGAGAAAGCGCTGCCTCAGGTAGATCGGGTGGAACTGTGGTTTGAGGATTGCAGGGTCTTTGTACTGTCTGAAGAGCTGCAGCTTTGGAATATCGACCTTGCGTGTGGGGTTGTGCTGGTCGCGAAGGTGGCAGTTTGGGCAGAGTGGGAGAAGATTCTCAAGCGTGTTATGGGACGGGTCCTCGTCAATGTGGTGCACGTGCGGTCTGTCACCACCACAAACAGCACAGCGGTGGTCATACTCATCGAGGAGAGCGTCTTTCAGCTTTTTTGGTATGGCTGCTCGCGTCATCGTGTCTCCAATGCCTAACGCTTGCCATAATCAGACCCAAAAAACATAGCGCGGACCGAGCGACGCTTTTTGCGGTCCGAGTTTATGGCTTTGTTAGGCGACACTTGGCCAAGTTACTTTCAAAGAGACTTGAGTATCACCATGCTTCTTATAAAGAATTTGCCCGCCATCCAAGTGAACTACAAGTTCAAGTCTTGTAAGTACACCTCTTTTGTTATTGCCTGAATGCACAAAGACTTGGGCGTATCCTTCTGGGGGCAGGCAAGCCGGGGGACAAGCCGTCCACTCATCAGGGGCTTCCGATTCAGAAAAAGCGGTAGCATCTTTTTCTACAATAAAATCAATTTCTTCTTTGCTCTCGCAAGCCGCTTTTATTGCTGGATAGTTATTTGTGTTAAATTCCACCTGATTCCTCCATATAGTTTCCAACCGGGCAATCTGTTGGTCTCTTGCTATTCCAGAAATTGATGAGTTCTTTTTTATTCTTTTTGTGCCATTTCTTAATGTTTCTAAAGTATGTTGATAGGTCGCTTCCGTTCATTGGGGTGCAATCCTTGATTGTGAAGTTATTGCAAACGCCTTGAAAACATACCCTGAAATGTGGTGGAGGATGTTCGTTTGAAAATAACTCAATTTTTAGGCCATCCAACCGATCAAACGCTTCTTCTGTGAGATACCGAGTACCCGTATCGTTGATGATTGGGCCCATTGCGAAGCAATCTTCAAGCTCTTTTGCCAAATCATCAGAAATTGGGACTATCCACTTGCTCATTTTTTCGCCTCACTACTATTCGACGCCAATCTGACGCGTAACAACGCTGCGCTCGCGCGAACCAGCGCCAGGGGTTATCCCGTCAAACTGACGCATAACCGCGACGCATAACGCTCCCCATCGCTCCCGCTCTCCCAAAGAAAAATCCACGGCTTCAGCCACTTATCACCTCCACCATCCCGATCCGTGACGCGTATCGCCGACGTGTATCGGCCTGTCAGCCACCCGATCCTACGCCCCACCCGACCCACCATCAACCCCCAACCACCCCCGAACCCCCATCCCCGCCCACCACCCCGTCGCAAAGCACCCCGTCAACAGATACCCCCCGGTCGGCGCATCCCAGTCCAGCATCTCCCCACACGCCCACACGCCCGGCACCGCGCGCAGCTGCAACCCACCATCCAAGGCCTCCAACCGCAACCCACCCGCGCTGCTGATCGCCTCGGCAATCGGCCGCATCCCCTCCAGCGGCACCGGCAGCGCTTTCAATGCACCAGCAACGGCAACCGGATCCTCCAGAATCTCCCGCGGCGTCAACGCCTTGAACAAATCCAGCCGCAAACCATCCAGCCCGCTGGCCCGCCGCAGCCACTCACTCTTGCTGCGCTTCCCCCGCGGAGCGGCCAACGCCTTAACCAAAGAAGCCAACGACCGATCGGGCGCCAAATCCAGCGTCAGCACCGCACGGCCATCACGCAGCAGCGTTTTCCGCAATGCCGCCGAAGCCGCATAAATCAGCGAGCCCTCGATCCCATGGGCGGTGATGACCAGCTCACCGCGCCGCGCGACGGGCTTTCCGTCGGTTTCGATCCAGTGGCCGACGACGGATTTCAACGGCGCGCCGGCGTGGCGGGTGGCGAAGTCGGGGGCCCAAGCGACGGTGAAGCCGCAGTTGCTGGGCTGGAAGGCCTCTACCGGAACGCCTCGCGCAGCCAGAAAAGGCACCCAGCCGGCGTCGGCGCCGAGTTCGGGCCAGCTGGCGCCGCCGAGCGCGAGGATGGTGGCGGCGGGGCGCAAGGTGATCGGGCCGTCGGGGCTGTCGAAGCCGAGTGCGCCGTCGGCGGTCCAGCCGGTCCAGCGGTGGCGGACGCGGAACTCGACGCCCTGCGCTTTCAGCCGCGCGACCCAGCGGCGCAGCAGCGGGGCGGCCTTGAGGTCGGCGGGGAAGACGCGGGCGGAGCTGCCGATGATGGTGTCGATGCCGAGCCCGGCGGCGAAGTCGCGGACGGCTTGCGGGCCGAAGCGCTCCAGCATCGGCGCGATCCAGTCGGCGGCTTCGCGGTAGCGGCCGATGAAGGCGGGCAGGGGCTCGCTGTGCGTCAGGTTCAGGCCGCCCTTGCCGGCGATCAGCACCTTGCGGCCGACCGAGGCCATCTGGTCGCAGAGCGTGACCTTGAGTCCGCCGGCGACCAGCACCTCGGCGGCCATCAGTCCGGCCGGGCCGCCGCCGATGACCACGACCTCGGCGCTCACGGCTGCACCTCGAAGCCGCTGGCGTGCAGGCGGTCGGCGGGCTGGATGCTCAGCAGGCCGGGGTCGCTGCGTTCCAGCAGCAGCAGGTCGGCGCTGCTGACGCGGCCGTCGGCGTCGATGTCCAGCCACAGCCGGTTGAGCAGGGTGATCGGCCCGGCGGCGAGCTCGGCGGGCACGCGGTGGTCGCGCTGCAGCAGGCTGCTGCCGGCGGCCAGCGTGTGCAGCCGGTCGCGCTCCGGGTCGGGCCAGTCGGTGCTGTCCCGACGCAGCACGGTCTGGTGGAGGACGCGCGGCAGCGGGGTGCCGCCGTGGTGGGTGACCGGCAGGCTGAGCGTGAGGAGGCTGCCGGGGCTGACCGTGGCGCTGGGTAACTGCGGCGCGGTGGCGCTGACGGGGCTGGTCATGCGGGCGGTGCGCAAGCCGCTGCCGGCGCCGCTGGCGTTGTAGTAGTGGTCGACGATGGCGGGCCAGCGCCAGCCGGCCAGCGCCCAGCCGCGGGTGCCCCATTGCGACATGCCGCGGCCGTGGCCGAAGCAGCCCCAGCCGCTGCCGACCGGATCGGCCAGACAGGGCCAGCCGGTGGCGGGCGAGCCGGCAAAGGCGTTGCCGCAGGACAGATCGGTGTTGGTGCAGGACAGGCCGTCGTTCGGGTCGTCCCAGCTGTTGTTCTCGGCGGAGTATTCGGCGGCGAAGCGGCTGCCGTTGCGGGTCAGCAGGATGCCGCTGGTGGCGGCGACCGCGGCGTCGGTGCTGGCGGCGGTGTCGGCGTCGTTGACCTGGCAGCAGGCGTTTGAGCAGACGTCGAAGGTCGGGCGGATCGGGTTGGCCTGCCGCCAGGCGCCGTAGGCCCGGTAGGCCACCGCGCCGGCGGTAAGCGAAGCGGCGGGCCAGCTGGCGATCCACTCGTCATCCAGACCGCGGCGGACGTAGGTCTCGAAGTCCATGGTGCAGACGTGGGTGCAGCTGTTGGTGCAGCAGGGCACGCTGCAGGCGGCATCGGCAAAGCCGACGCGGATGCTGGCGGGCGGGGTGGCCGGGTTCGGCGCGGCGCCGGGGGCGTCGGGCGCCTCGGCCAGCGACTCGGGGGCGTGGCTGCCGGCTTGCCAGCGGTGTTCGGGGCCGGGCTCGACGCCGAGCGCGATGGGGAGTCGGCGCTCGACGCCGGCATCGAGGCGGCGCGGCTGCTGCCAGCGCGGGTGCTCGGGGTGCTCGACGGTGAGGACGGCGGTGGCGTGTGGCGCGGTGCCTGACGGTGCGGGCAGGTCGAGCGCGTAGCGGCCGTCGGCGGCGCTGTGGCTCGTGTGGCCCAACCACTGGATCCGTGCACCGGCGACCGGGGTGGCGGTGTCGGCGTCGATGACGTGGCCGGTCAGTCGCAGGCGGTCGGGCGGGACCTCGGTGGGCGGTGGCGTGTGCAGCGGGGTGAGCAGGACGGTGTGCGAGGGGTCCACGGTCGGGCGGGCGGAGAGGGTCAGCGTGCGGTAGCCGGGCGCACTGATGCCGACCACGTCGGCGGGCAGGGCGTCGAGTCCGGCGGCGACGGTCTGGACTCGGCCGTCGGCGTGCGTCAGCGACAGCGCGCCGGTGATCGCGAGGCCGGTGTCGGCGTCGCGGACCCGGGTAGTGTCGCTGATCGCGAGGCCCGGTAGCAGGCTGGCCAGGAGAAACGGCACGATCATCGGCGGGCGCGGGGCGGGGGTGATCGCGGAAGTCTGGCAGGCTGGTGGCCGACCCGGGAGCGCCGAGGTCCTCGTCGGCCAGAGGCCCGATGCCGGCGAGGACGCCGGCGGTCCCAGAGGGCCGCGTGCGGCTTCGGGGCGTGGTGTCCCTCGGGGCCGGTGAGGCCGACCCTGGGAGCGCCGAGGTCCTCGTCGGCCTGGGGCGCGATGCCGGCGAGGACGCCGGCGGTCCTAGGAGGGCCGGGTGCGGTTTCGGGGCGTGGCGCTGCTTGTGGGCACTCCGCGACCCGGCTCGAAGCCGCGCGTCGCTGGGCGTGCGGGCTTTGGCGCCAGAACGGGATCGCGGTGTCGTAGATCGCCACGGCGCTGCGCGCCTCGCGATGACAATGGTTTGCGGCAGCCAGCTCGATGCCGGCGGGGACGGCGGTCCCGGGTACCGGCGGGCCGTCGGCAGACGCGGCGCTGACTCGCGCCGGTTTCCGCCGATCGTCGGCGTTCCCCCTGAAGCATCGGCGCCAGCCCTTGTTATGCTGGCTGCCAGCAACGCCGGCGCCGGATGGCGGTCGGTTCAGGTACGCAGGCGGGGAGCACACGATGCAGGGCGACATGGCCGACGACGACCTGATCATTCTGCAGGACGATCCGCCGGAGTCGACGATCGAGGCCGAGGCGCCGTGGTCGATCCTGATCGTGGATGACGACGAGCAGGTGCATGAGGTCACGCGCTTCGCGCTGGAGGGTCGCCGGGTGCTCGGCCGGCCGCTGCGCTTCCAGAGTGCGCGGTCGGCGGCGGAGGCGCGCGAGTTGCTGGCGCAGCAGCGTTACAGCCTGATCCTGCTCGATGTGGTGATGGAGGCCGAGGACTCGGGCTTGCGGCTGGTCGGTGAAATCCGCGGCCATTTCGGCGACCCGGCGGTGCGGATCGTGCTGCGCACCGGCCAGCCGGGTTTCGCCCCCGAGCTGGAAGTCATCCAGCATTACGACATCAACGATTACCGGGCGAAGTCGGAACTGACCAGTCAGCGGCTGCTGACCTCGCTGACCTCGGCGCTGCGGTCCTACGAGCAGATCTGCACCATCGAGGCGAGTCGCGCCGGGCTGGGCCGGGTGCTGGACGCCGCGTCCGAGCTGCTGTCGATCCATTCGCTGGAGACCTACACCGCGCGGGTGCTGGCGCAGATCTGCGGGATGCTGGAGCTGCCGACCGAGGGGCTGGTGTGTCTGGCCGGGCTGGACGAGCGCGAGCTGCCGGAGGACTGGCGGATTCTGGCGGCTGCCGGTCCGCATGCCGGGCTGGCTGGGCGGACGCTGGGCGCGTTGCCGAATCCGGCGCGGCGGGCGCGGATCGCGGCGGCCCGCCGGCAGCGGCGCAGCATCCACGCCGATGACCACCTGACGCTGGTGCTGGAGTCGGCGCGACTCGGCGCACTGCTGATCGACCTCGACACCCACGGCCTGCTGGCGGAGCTGAGCCGCCGGCTGCTGGATCTGTACGCGATCAACGTGCTGGCCGGTCTGGACAACACCCAGCTGATCGCCGAGCTGGAGAACTACGCGTTCCGCGACAGCCTGACCGGGCTCGGCAATCGCACCGCGCTGGAGCAGGAACTGAAGCGGCGCTGCGAAGTCGGGCGGCCCTTCGCGCTGCTGCTGACCGACATCGACAACTTCCAGGCGGTCAACGACGGGCTGGGCCACGAGGTCGGCGACCAGACGCTGAAGCGGCTGGGGGCGTTGCTGGTCGGCTCCTTCCCGGCCGAGGGTTTCATCGCCCGGATCGCTGCCGACAGCTTCGCCGCCATCGTCCCGGCCGAGGTCCCGCTGGAGCCCGCCTTGCAGGCACTGCAGCGCCAGCTGGAGCGCAATCTGCCGGTCGGCGAGCATCTGGTGCCGATCAGCGTGACCGCCGGCATCGCCCGATTCCCGGAGCACGGCGACGCGTCTGGACTGTTCCGCAATGCCGGGATGGCGCTGAAGCAGGCCAAGCGCCAGCAGCGCGGCGGCCATCAGTTCTTCGATGACCGCTTCGAGCAGGATCTGCGTCAGCGCCTCGAACTGGTCCGCGAACTGCGGGCGCCGGCCGGACAGGCCGCGCTGCGGTTGATGTATCAGCCGCAGCGGCGTCTGAGCGATGGTCAGCTGTTCGGTGCCGAGGCGCTGCTGCGCTGGCAGCGGGCGCCGGGGCAGCTGCTGTCGCCGGACCGCTTCATCGCCGCGGCGGAGGAGTCCGGCCAGATCGTGCGGATCGGTGCCTGGGTGCTGATGGAGGCGTGCCGGCAGCAGCGGCGGTGGGCCAGCGAGGGTCTGGACATCTGCGTGGCGGTCAATGTCTCGCCGCGGCAGATCCGCGAGCCGGATTTCCCGGCGACCGTCGAGGCGGCGCTGGTCGAGACCGGCATCCGGCCGGAGCGACTGGAGCTGGAGGTCACCGAATCGCTGCTGCTCGACGAGGGGGAACGCGCGGTGGCGGTGTTCGGTCAGCTCCGCCAGCGCGGCGTGCGGATCGCGATCGACGACTTCGGCACCGGGCATTCGTCGCTGGGCCGCCTGCAGCAGCTGCCGCTGGATCGACTGAAGATCGATCGCTCCTTCATCACCGGCATCGATGCCCGGCCGGAGAACCGCGTCATCGCCGAGCTGGTGATCAAGCTCGGCCATGCGCTCGGTCTCGCGGTGCTGGCCGAAGGTGTGGAGACCGAGGCGCAGGAGTCGGTGTTGCGGGCGCTGGGCTGCGACGAGGTCCAGGGTTATCGCTACGGCCGCCCGATGTGGCCGGACGAGGTGCCGAAGTTGCCGCGATGAGCGGACCCTGGCGCTGGCTGCGGGGGTTGCTGTGCGCGCTGGCCCTGCTGGCCGGTGTGGTGCTGCCGGATGCGCTCCGTGCCGCGGACCTGCCGGAACCGGTCCCGGCCGGCGTCCGCGTCGGGGACGCAACGCCGCCGACCGCGTCCCCCGCGTCGGTCGGGGCGTTTCAAGGCGCTCTGGATTACCGCTTCACCACGGTCGGCGATAGCGACTCGGTGCCGGATGGCGTGGTGACCGCACTGGCGCAGGACTTGCAGGGCCGGATCTGGATCGGCACCACGCGGGGACTGGTCCGTTACGACGGCTACGAGTTCATCAACCACCTCGCCGATCCGGATCAGCCCGGGGCGCCGGTGGCCAATCTGGTGCGCAGCCTGCTGATGGCCCGCGACGGGCGCCTGTGGGTCGGTTACGACGGCGGTGTGGTCAGCCTCCACGACCCGCGGATCGGCGACTTCCGCAACCTCGAATTGCCGGAGGCCGACGCCGGCAACGCCTCGGTCTCGGCGCTGGCCGAGGGTCCGGACGGAACGATTTATGTGGGCACGCGCGGCGCCGGCGTGTTCCGGATCGATCCTGCCACGACGCAGCCGCTGCGCCTGCTCGGGGCGGCCGCCGAGGCCTCGGCGCTGGGGGCGGCGGTGTATGCGCTGGCGGTGACGCCCGAAGGCAGTGTCTGGATCGGCAGTGGCGAGGGGTTGCTGCACTGGTCGGGAGCGGACCGGCCGATCCGCACGGTCTGGCAGCTGCGCGGTGCGCAGGCTGACGGCGAGTTCGACTCGGTCTACAGCCTGCGCCTCGACGGCGAGCGGCTGTGGATCGGCAGCTGGTCCGGTCGGGTGGCGATCCACGACCTGCGGAACGACCGTACCGAGCTGCTGGCGCAGCCGGAGCTGCCGATGGGCATCCACGACACGATCTACGACATCGAGCAGGTGGCGGCGGACGAGGTCTGGCTGATGCGCGCCAGCGGCATCGAGATCCGCGGCGCCGAGCGCGGCGAGCGGCGCGGCGGCATCGTGCCGCAGCCCGAGCGTCGCTCCGGCCTGCAGGGCAGCGATGTGCGCGCGGTGATGAAGACCGCCGATGGTCTGATCTGGGTCGGCGGCTTCGGCGGCGGCGTGCAGTGGCACGACCCCGAGGCGCGCTGGCTGCAACTGCTGACCGGCGAGCAGGGGCATGGCGGCGTGTTCGTGCAGCCGAACATCGCCTCGATCCACCAGCGCCGCAATGGCGAGGTCTGGGTCGGCACGCGCGGCCGTGGCGTTGCGGTGCTCGGCCCCGATCTGACGCTGCGCGGTGGCTTTCCGCCGGTGCCGGCCGCGGCAGTGGGCTTGCCGGCCGGGTGGATCACCGCGCTGGCCGAGGATCGGGCCGGCGGGATGTGGCTCGGCAGCCGCGATGGCCTGTATCGCCACGAGCCGGCCACGGGTCGCTTCCCGCGCTACGGGATCGAGCAGGGGCTCGGCTCGCCGTCGATCCGCCGGCTCAAGGTCGATCGCGACGGCACGCTGTGGATCGGCAGCAGCAATGGCCTGTTCCGCACCGATCCGTCCGTGCTGCCGCCGCGGATCGAGCGCCTCGCGCTGGCGGACGGGCGCATCCTGTCCGGCGAGATCAACGCTTTCGCCGAGGACGCCGACGGCACGCTGTGGGCGGGTGGTGCGGCCGGGTTGCTGCGCCTCGGCGCGACCGGGGCCGAGCCGGTGGATCTCGGGCTCGGGCCCAACGCGGTGGTCGGCTTGCTGATCGACGCGGCGGGCACCCTGTGGGCGGATACCACGGTCGGGATACGGCGGCTGCCGGCCGGCGGTCGCCCGGAGGCGCCGCGTGGACTGGCGGATCTGGGCAGCGATTTCGGTGCCAATCTGCTGGCCGACGCCGACGGGCGGATCTGGAGCCACCGCTTCGTCTACGACCCGGAAGGCCGGCAGCTGCATGCGCTGCCCAAGGATGTGCTCGCCGAGTTCGGCACCGGCTGGTTTCGCGCCTATGCCGGCCTCGCCGATGGTCGCTTCCTGTTCGGCGGCAGCCGCGGCCTGCTGTTGATCGACCCGCAGCGGTTCCGGCCGCAGCAGCGGGACCTGCCGCTGCTGCTGAGCCGGATTCGCGTCGGCGAACGGGTGCTGCCCGGCCTGCATGATCGGCTGGTGCTGGCACCTGGAGAGCGCAGCGTGTCGGTGCAGTTCGCGGCGCTGGATTACCGCCAGCCCGGCAGCCTGCGCTACGGCTTCCGGTTGAGCGGCGTCGATGCCGACTGGATCGAGGTCGAGTCCAGCCAGCGCACCGCGGCGTATCGCAATCTGTTGCCCGGCGAGTACCGGCTGGAGGTCCGCGCCGCCGGTCCGGGCGGCCAGTACGGTCCGGCGCTCGGCGTGGCGGTGCAGGTGCTGCCGGCCTGGTGGGAGCGGCGCACGCTGCAGCTGCTCGGTCTGGCGCTGCTGCTGTTCGGGATCGGCGTGCTGCTGCGCTGGCGCTTCGTGCTGCTGAAGCGCGAGGCCGCGGCGCTGGAGCAATTGGTGGCCCGCCGCACCGGCCAGCTGTCGGCCGCCAAGGAGCGCGCCGAGCAGGCGCTGTCCACGCTGGAGCTGGCGCAGGCCCGGCTGGTCGAGGCGGAGAAGCTGGCCTCGCTGGGGCGTCTGGTCGCCGGCGTTGCGCACGAGATCAACACGCCGCTCGGTATCGCCGTGACCGCCGGCTCACGCCTGCACGAGCTGGGCCGCGATTCGTTCGAGAAGCTGCTCGACGGCAAGATGAGCAAGCGCGACCTGCGCACCTGGCAGGAGCAGAGCAGCGAGGGCCAGCTGCTGCTGCTGAAGAGCCTGGAGCGGGCCAGCCGACTGGTGCAGAGTTTCAAGCGCCTCGCGGTCGATCAGGCCAGCGAGCATCGCCGCAGTTTCGAGCTGGCGCGCTTCCTCGATGAGGTCCGCACGACCTTCAAGCCGGGCCTGTCGCGAGCCGGCATCGGCATCGAGGTGGAGGTCGAGCCCGGCATCGTGCTCGACAGCTATCCGGGCGGGCTGTTCCAGGTGCTCACCAATCTGGTCGAGAACGCCCAGCGGCACGGCTTCGCCGGCACGCCCGGGCGGCTCCGGATTCGCGGGCAGTGGCGGGAAGGCCGCGTGGTCGTCGATGTCGAGGATGATGGCGTCGGCATGCCGCCGGAGGTCGCGGCCCAGGCGTTCCAGCCGTTCTACACGACCCGCCGCGACGACGGCGGCTCCGGGCTCGGCCTGCATCTGGTGCAGAGTCTGGTGGTCGGCCTGCTCGGCGGCGAGGTCGAGCTGGACACCGCGCCCGGTCGTGGCACCTGCGTGCGGCTGCAGCTGCCGCGGGTGGCCCCGCATCGGCCGAGCGGAGTCGGCTGAACGGGCAGGGAGTTTTCCCGGGAATGCCGGCGTCCTCGCCGGCATTCCGGCTGCACCGCGCCGGATTCCCGCGTTCGCGGGAATGACGACGTGGCGCTGTTGTCCGTGGGAAGGGCGGCAAATCCTGTCCTGCCGCTGCAGGTGGGCTCGCCCTGCAGGGGCCGGCACCGCACACTCCGGCCTCTTTCCGCGGCGCGATGTCCTCCATGGCTACCCCAGCTCCACTGCCGACCATCCGACTGAAGATCGAGCGGCGTTCGCACCATCCGTGGATCTTCGCGAAGATGATCGAGAAGCCGACCGAGCGGCCGAAGCCGGGCGCGGTGGTGGACATCGTCGACAACTCCGGTGCCTGGGTCGGGCGCGGCCATTACAACGGCCACTCGCGGATCGGGCTCAGAGTGCTGACCACCGATCGCGACGAGGCCATCGATCGCGAGTACCTGCGCCGCAAGATCGGCGCGGCGATCGAGCTGCGCCGGGACGTGCTGAAGCTGGATCAGGTCACCAACGCTTACCGGCTGGTGCATTCCGAGGGCGATGGGCTGTCGGGGCTGGTGATCGACCGCTACGCCGACCTGTTCGTGATCGAGTTCTTCTCGGCCGGCATGTTCCGGATGCGCGACTGGATCCGCCAGGTGATCGGCGACTATTTCCCCGGTGCGCGTTTCTATGCCTACACCGAGGAGCACGTGCAGAAGCAGGAGAGCTACGACCATCAGGCGCCGCCGGCGCCGGAGCCGGTGCTGATCGAGGAGCACGGTCTGAAGTTCAGGGCGGCGCCGGGCAGCAAGCACAAGACCGGCTTCTTCGCCGATCAGCGCGACAACCGCCGGCGCGTGGCGGAGTTCAGCGCCGGCAAGCGCGTGCTGGACCTGTGCTGCAACTCCGGCGGCTTCGCGCTGTACGCCAAGGCGCTGGGCGGCGCCGAGGAAGTGGTCGGCGTCGATCTGGACGAGGAGATCCTCGGGATCGCCGAGGGCAACGCGCGCGCCAACAAGGCCCGCGTCCGCTTCGTGCAGGCGGACCTGTTCCAGTGGCTGCGCAACACCGTGCCCTACGGCGAGCGCTTCGACGTGGTGGTGCTCGACCCGGCGAAGATGACTCGTGACCGCGAGCAGGTGCTGCCGGCGCTGAAGAAGTACCTCGACATGAACAAGCTGGCGATGTCGGCGGTCAAGCCGGGCGGCGTGTTCGTCACCTGCTCCTGCACCGGGCTGGTCGACGAGCCGACCTTCCTCGACACGCTGCGGCGCGCCGCGTTCTATGCCAATCGGACGCTGCAGATCCTGGAAGTGCGCGGCGCTGGCGCCGACCACCCGTGGCTCGCGCAGGTGCCGGAGAGCCGCTACCTGAAAACCGTCTTCTGCCGGCTGCTGGACTGAAACCCCGCCGCGCTACGCTCGGCCCCCCGCCGCCAGCCGCATCCATGCGCTCTTTCCGAACCCCGCTTCGCCGCGATCCGCGCTTGCCGAGGTCGGCTTGATCGGCCGCGGCCTGCCGCGCTGGTGGCGCCGCGCTCGGGTCGGCTTGCGTCGTCTGCGTCATGCGCACGGCACGCCGCATGAGGTGGCGCTGGGCTTCTCGGTGGCCAGTTATCTGTCGATCCTGCCGACGCCAGGCCTGTCGATCCTGGCGGGCTTCGCGTTATCTCTGGTCGTGCCGATGAGCAAGGTCAGCCTGGCGCTGGGCTTCGCGGTCTTCAATCCGCTGGTCTGCGTGCTGCTGGTCTATCCGTGGGCATTGCCGATCGGGCAGAGCGTGCTCGAGGTCTTGCCCGACCTCGAATTCGCCGGTGTGTCGCAAGTGCAGTGGCTGGCAGAAGCCGGTGCGGCCCTGATGCTGGGCGCGGCTGTCGCCGGCTTGTTGATCGCGATGCCCGCATACGTCCTGATCCGCCAGTCCGTCGGTGCCTATCGCCGCCGCCGGGTCCTCAAGTTGTCGGCGATGCGCGCCAATCCGGAGATCGATGGTGAGTGAGGACGGCAAGGATCGGGTTTCTCCGCGCTGGCGCCGGAAGCTGCGGGTGGTCTGGCGGCGGCTGCGTCGCGCGGCGGGCAGTCCACACGAAGTGGCGCTGGGCTTTGCGGTGGCGGCGTTCTGGTCGATCCTGCCGACGCCCGGGTTGTCGATCCTGTTCGGCTTCGCGACCGCCGCCTTCATCCGGATGAGCAAGGTCAGTCTGGCGGTCGGCTTCGCGGCCTTCAATCCGGCGGTCTGCGTGTTCCTGATTTATCCGTGGGCGTTGCCGATCGGACAGGCGATCGTGCACGCCGTGCCAGCGCTGGACTTCGAGGAACTGAAGCGGCTGCAATGGGTGGCCGAGCAGGGGCTCGCGCTGGTGATCGGCGCAGCGATTGCGGGTGTCGCGATTGGCGCGGTGAGTTACGCGCTGATCCGTCGGATGGTGACGCTGCATCGGGAGAAGCGGGCGGCGCGGCAGCATGCCCAGTGGTTGGCCCGCCACGCAGCGGAGACGCGCGCCGAACTCGACGGCGAGTGAGTCAGTCGCCGCAATGTGCGGCGAGCTGCACCAGCATCGCCGCGGTCGCGCCCCAGATGCGTTGGCCCTGATGCTCGAACAGATGGCCTTCCCAGGTGCGGCCGCGCCATTGCCGACGCTCCAGTCGACGCTGTGCCGGGTCGGTGAACAGGGTCAGCGGCGCCTCGAAAACCAGGTCCACCTCGCCCAGTTCCGGCTGCAGCGTGTAACCCGGGTGCAGCCGAGCCACCAGCGGATACACGCAGTAGGACGAGATCGTCGCGTAGGGCGGCAGGAAACCCAGCGGTTCGACGAACTCGGGTGCGATGCCGACTTCCTCTTCGGTCTCGCGCAGGGCCGCCGCCACCGCCGAGGCATCGGCGGCTTCGATGCGGCCGCCGGGGAAGGCGACCTGGCCGCCGTGGCTCGGCAGGCCGGCACTGCGTCGGGTCAGCAGGACGTGCCAGCCGCTGGGGTCCAGTCGCAGCCCGCAAAGCACCGCGGCCGGCCGCAGGATCAGTGGGTTCGGCAGCAGTTCGGTCAGATCGACGAGGTTGGTCGGCGGACCGTCCGGCAGCCGGTCGATCGGCAGCAGCCGCTCGCGCAATCGCGTGGCCAGTGCCTCCGGGTGCATTGCGCTCAGCCGCGGGCCGCTTCTCGGGCCGGCAGCACCTCATCCATCAGGCGTCGCCGCTCGACATCCACCATCGTCGACCACTGGCCGATCTCCTCGCTGGTGCGGAAGCAACCTTCGCAGTAGCCGTCGGCATCCAGCGTGCAGACGCCGATGCAGGGCGTCAGGATGGCGGCAGGGGCCGGTGCCGGCGCGCTGACAGTCCAGCTCAGGTTGAAGTAGGGCTTGGCGTCGGACATGACGGCTCCAGTGCCGGGAATCGGGCCGCGAGGCTGACGCGAGGAGCGTCGAATGCCTGCATGGGCCATATCGCAGAAACGACAACGGGCCGCAACGCGGCCCGTCACAGCGCCCGGAAGAGCGCGATTACTTGCCGGCGTAGCGCTTGCGGAACTTGTCCACGCGGCCACCGGTGTCGATGACCTTGCTCTTGCCGGTGTAGAAGGGATGGGACTTCGAGGAAACGTCGATCTTGATCAGCGGATAGTCTTTCCCGTCCGACCACTGGATGGTTTCCTTGCTCTTGCGCGTCGAACGGGTCTTCAGCAGAAAGTCGCTGGTCACGTCCTGAAACACGACTTCACGGTATTCGGGGTGGATGCTGGCCTTCATGTCCTTGAGTCCCTGCGTCGTGGGCACTGGGCGTGCCGGCGAAAGCGCGAAAGTATAACGGAGTTTGCGGACTTGCGCGAAGGTCGGTCCCTGACATTCAGCCCGCCGGCAGCACCGAAACCAGCACCAGCAGCCCCCAGCCGGTCAGTGAGGCCATCGCGGCGATCCGCAGGCGCGGTGGGAGCGGCGCACGTTGCCGCAGACCGCGATGCACGGTGCGATACATCCAGGCTGCATTCAGGGCCACCACCAGCACCAGCACCAGCTTGACCGGAAACCATGCGCCGGACAGGCACTGCCCGGGATTGGTGGCGAACAGGATGCCGCCGGTAGCGACGACCACCGCGAGCGCGACCGCGGCAACGGTCAGCGGGGTCGACAGGTCGAGGTGCAGGGGTGTCCGTGTGGCACGCAGCAGTCGGGTGTCGAGCGCCAGCAGGACGACCAGCATCAGGCCGGCGGCAACCAGATGCAGGATGGTCAGGGTGTCCAGCAACAGGGGTGTATCGCGGAGCAGCCGACTGGCGCTGCTCTGTTCCAGCACGCTCGCCCAATCCTGCGTGCCGTTACCGCTTTCCATGACCACTGTTGTCGACCTCTGATTGACGGTGGCGATCCCAGTGATCGCCATTGCCAATCCTAACGCTCGCGGTTCAATCTGGCGTCAGCAGGCCGTCAAGGCGCCGGGAAGCCGGGGTGGCTAGCGCCAGCGCGGCCGGCGGGGCTCCGCGAGCGCCTCGGCGTACAGCGCCTCGTAGCGGATCGCGGCAGTGTCCCAGTCGTGCCGTTCGGCCATGGCCCGACGCTGGACCCGTTTCCACAGCGCCGGTTGTCGATACAGCCCCAGCACCCGTTCCAGCGTCGCGGCCAGCGCGGCCGGATGCGCGCTGTGAAACGTGAAACCCGTGGCTCGATCGTTGGCGAGGGCGGCGGCATCGGTGTCGGTGACGGTGTCGGCCAGCCCGCCGACCGCGCGCACCAGCGGCAGCGTGCCGTAGCGCAGGCCGTAGAGTTGGGTCAGTCCGCAGGGTTCGAAGCGCGAGGGCACGCCGATCACGTCGCCACCGGCGATGATCCGATGGGCGCGGTCCTCGTCGTAGCCGATCCAGCTGGCGACTCGTCCCGGATGTGCTCTGGCGGCGTCGCGGAAGGCCTGTTCCAGCCACGGCTCGCCGGTACCCTGCAGGATCAGCTGCCCGCCGCCGCCAAGCCAGACCGGCAGCGCGGCCAGCAGCAGGTCCAGCCCCTTCTGTTCGCTCAGGCGGCTGACCACGACCAGCAGCGGCGCGTCGCGCTGTTCGTCCAGACCGGCCTCGCGCTGCACCGCGGCCTTGCATTGCGCCTTGCCGCCGATCCGCCGTGCGCTGAAGCACGCCGGCAACAACGGGTCGTTGGCCGGATCCCACAGCTGGAGGTCGATCCCGTTGAGGATGCCGTGCAGATCGCCGGCGCGCGCCCGCAGCAGGCCATCGAGGCCGACGCCGAAGGCCGGCTGGGTGATCTCGCGGGCGTAGCTCGGGCTGACCGTGCTGATCCGGTCGGCGGCGACCAGTCCGGCCTTGAGACAGGACAGCTGGCCGAAGTACTCGAGCCCTTCCGGCCCGAGGGCGGCTTCCGGCAGACCGGGGAGGGCCTGCGCGCGCCACGGATACAAGCCCTGGTAAGCCAGATTGTGGATCGTCAATACCGAGGCGCGACCGGGCGTCGGGTGACCCGGATGGGAAGCGAGCCAGGCGCAGCCCAGCGCGGCATGCCAGTCGTGGGCATGCAGCAGCTGCGGAGTCCAGTCACGATCGAGGCCGCCGGCCGTGAGCTGGGCGGCGGTCCAGCCGAGCAGGGCATAGCGCTGCAGGTTGTCCGGCCATTCGCGACCGTCGGCCGCCAGATAGGGATTGCCGGGCCGGCGATACAGCCAGGGCGCGTCGATGACGTAGGCCGGCAGGTCACCGAGGCGCGGCAGCGTGCCGGCCAGCAGCGTGACGCGGCCAGCGCCGAACAGCGGCCCCAGTTCCAGCACGACGCGGGTGTGCTGCAAGCCGTCGAGGAAGGCCGGGTGGCCGGGCAGCAGCAGCCGGACCTCGTGGCCGCGCGCCGCCAGCGCACCGGGCAGCGCGCCGAGCACGTCGGCGAGACCGCCGGTTTTCAGCAGCGGATGGACTTCCGCCGCGACTTGCAGGATCCGCAAGGTGCTCATCGGGCGCTCACAGCCGGGCCAGCATCTCGCGCGTGACCAGCGTGATGCCGGACTCGCTGCGGTAGAAGCGGCGCGCATCCTCGTCCGGGTCCTCGCCGATCACCAGGCCGTCTGGGATGATGCAGCCGCGATCGGCGACCACCCGGGTCAGTCGTGCCCCGCGGCCGACCTCCACCGAGGGCAGCAGCACCGACCACTGCACCCGGGAATAGGAATGCACGCGGACGTTGTTGAACAGCAGCGAGCGCAGCACGTTGCCGGACACGATGCAGCCGCCGGAGACCAGCGATTCCAGCGCCATGCCGCGACGATCGCCGAAGTTGTGCACGAACTTGGCTGGCGGCAGCTGTTGCTGATACGTGTGCAGCGGCCAGCGGGTGTCGTAGAGATTGAGCAGCGGGTCGGTGGCGGTGAGGTCGATGTTGGCGTCCCAGTAGGCATCGATGGTGCCGACGTCGCGCCAGTAGGGCGGCAGGCCCGGTTTGCTGCCGACGCAGCTCAGGTGGAACGGATGGGCGACCGCCTCGCCGCGGGAAACCGCCCGCGGAATGATGTCCTTGCCGAAATCATGGGTGGAATCGCCACGCTGGATGTCTTCCTGCAGCGCCTCGCGCAGATAGGCGGCGTCGAAGATGTAGATGCCCATGCTGGCGAGACAGGTGTCCGGCCGACCGGGAATGGCGGGCGGATCGGCCGGTTTCTCGACGAAATCGACGATCCGCCGCTGTTCGTCCACCGCCATCACGCCGAAAGCCTGCGCTTCCGAGCGCGGCACCTCGATGCAACCCACCGTGCACGGCCGGCCATGCTCGACGTGGTCGGCCAGCATCAGCGCATAGTTCATCTTGTAGATGTGGTCGCCCGCCAGCACCAGCACGTAATCGGCGCGATAACTGCCGATGATGTCGAGGTTCTGGTAGACCGCATCGGCGGTGCCGCGGTACCAGCTCTCGTCGTCGATCCGCTGCTGGGCCGGCAGCAGGTCGACGAACTCGTTGAGTTCCGATTTCAGGAAGGCCCAGCCGCGCTGCAGATGGCGGAGCAGGCTGTGGCTTTTGTACTGGGTGATGACGCCGATCCGTCGTACGCCGGAGTTGAGGCAGTTCGACAGCGCGAAGTCAATGATCCGGAACTTGCCGCCAAAATAGACCGCCGGCTTGGCGCGTCGGTCGGTCAGCTGCTTCAGCCGACTGCCGCGGCCGCCCGCCAGCACCAGCGCCACCGTGCGCTTGGGCAGGTCGAAGCTCTGGGCAAGTTGGATCGGATTCATCAATGTCGCTCCTTCTGGGTGCAACTGCGTGTGCGCCCGGCGCGGCGGATCATCCTATGGAACTTCCGCAGTGGGACAGTCGCTCGCGAATGCCGCCGGAAATCCGTCGCGACACGCTCTGCACCTGTGCTGCACCTTGCAAGGCGGGATGATCGACATCGACGCAGCGGGTACGCTCGCGCGCCCGCACCTCGTCCAGGAGCCGCGATATGTCCGCGACCGCCGCCGAAACGCCCCGACCTGCGCTGCCGGAGGACCGTCCCCTGGTGATCGCCGGCCGGACCTACACCTCACGCCTGCTGACCGGCACCGGCAAGTACCGCGATCTGGAGGAAACCCGTGCGGCCACCGAGGCTGCCGGCGCCGAGATCATCACCGTGGCGATCCGCCGCGTGAACATCGGCCAGGACCGCTCGCAGCCCAGTCTGCTCGACGTGCTGCCGCCGGATCGCTACACGCTGCTGCCGAACAGCGCCGGCTGCTACACCGCCGACGAGGCCCTGCGCACATTGCGCCTCGCCCGCGAGCTGCTCGACGACCACCGGTTGGTCAAGCTGGAAGTGCTGGCCGACCCGAAGACGTTGCTGCCAGACATCCGCCAGACCCTGAAGGCCGCCGAGGCGCTGATCGCGGAGGACTTTCAGGTGATGGTCTACACCAACGACGACCCGGTGATCGCGCGGGTCTTCGCCGAGATGGGTTGCGTCGCGGTGATGCCGCTGGCCGCGCCGATCGGCTCGGGTCTGGGCATCCGCAACCCGTACAACATCCTCGCGATCGTCGAGGAAGCGACCGTGCCGATTCTGGTCGATGCCGGCGTCGGCACCGCCAGCGACGCGGCGATCGCCATGGAACTGGGCTGTGACGGCGTGTTGATGAATACGGCGATCGCCTGCGCCCGCGAGCCGGTGCGCATGGCCCGGGCGATGCGGCTGGCGATCGAGGCCGGTCGTGAGGCGTATCTGGCGGGACGGATTCCGAAGAAGCGTTTCGCCTCGGCGTCCAGTCCGCTCGACGGGCTTTGGTTCTGAGCGCGGACATGATCCTAGAAACCGCAGTGGGACATGGTGGAGTGTGCGCTGCCGGAGGTGCAGGGCAAGGCGCAACGAGGCGGAATAGCCCAGCTATTCCAACGAGTTGGAACGCCGCCATGCGCCGCTGGAAGCGTGCAATCCGCCACGTAGCGACCCTCACCCAACAGGAGAGCCCGCCAGTGTCCGAAAAGTCTGATCGAATCAGGAGCCTGAGGGTGCTGCAAAGCGGTCAACTGCGGATTCTAGGATGAACGACCGCGTCCGCCTGCATCCCTCCTGGCGCGAGCGGCTCGCGCCGGAGCTGGCCAGTCCGGCGATGGCCGCGCTGCGCGCCTTTCTGGTCAACGAGAAGGCCGCCGGCAAGGCGATCTATCCGCCGGGGCCGCTGATCTTCAACGCGCTCGATCGCACGCCCTTCGACGCGGTCAAGGTGGTGATTCTCGGCCAGGACCCGTATCACGGCCCCGGTCAGGCGCATGGCCTGTGCTTCTCGGTGGCACGCGGCGTGGCGGTCCCGCCCTCGCTGGTCAACATCTACGCCGAAATCCAGCGTGACCTCGGCATCGCGCCGCCGCGGCACGGCAATCTGGAGGCCTGGGCAGATCGCGGCGTGCTGCTGTTGAACAGCGTGCTGACCGTCGAGGCCGGGCAGGCCGCTTCGCATCAGGGCCGCGGCTGGGAGGCCTTCACCGACCGGATCGTCGCCCTGCTGGCCGCCGAGCGCGAGCATCTCGTGTTCCTGCTGTGGGGCAGCCACGCGCAGCGCAAGGCCGGTGTGGTCGACCCGAACCGCCACTTGCTGCTGAAAGCCCCGCATCCCTCGCCGCTGTCGGCGCATCGCGGCTTTCTGGGCTGCGGCCACTTCTCTGCCTGCAATCGCTACCTCACCGAGCACGGACTCAGCGCGATCGACTGGTCGCTGCCGGCCTGAGGCTCAGCGGCCGACCAGGCCGAACTCCGCCTCCACGGCCTGGGCTTCCTTCGGCAGCTTCGGCCGGGCCTCGGCCAGCCAGCGCAGCGCCTCGCGGCGGCGTTCGCTGCCGGGCTCGGAGGTCTTGAACAGCAGCCGCGCGAGGTTGAGCTGCGCCTGCGGCAGACCCTGCCGGCTGGAGGCCTGATACAGCTCCAGCGCGCGCGGCATGTCGACGATGCCGGCCCAGCCGCGCTCGTAGATCTCGGCGAGGTTGTTCTGCGCCGAGGCGTCACCGGCGGTAGCAGCCTGCTCGTACAGCTCCAGCGCGCGGGTGACGTCGCGGACCGGCGAGCGCTCCTCGCTCATCAGCCAGGCGGCGAGCACGGCGGCACGGGTCAGGCCCTGGTTGGCGGCGCGGCAGAACCAGTGCGCGGCGCATTCCACGCGCGGTGGCTCGGCCTGGAGGCACAGCGTGCCGAGCGCCTCCTGGGCGAGCGGATGGCCGGCCTCGGCGGCGCGCTCCATGGTCGCCATCGCGCGGTCGCGGTCGCCCTGGGTGGCGCACAGGGCCTCGCGGTACACGCCATCCGGCGAGCCGCGCTGTGCGGCCGTGGCGTAGGCCCGGCAGGCGCTGGTCGCATCCTGCGGCACGTTGGTGATGCCGAGCCGGCGCAGCTCGCCCAGTGCGAAGGCGACCTCGGCCCGGTTCCCGCGCTGGGTGGAGCGCCAGCCTTCGCGGGTCAGTCGCTGCTTCGCGAAGGCCCGCAGGGCCTCGGCCTCGTCGCCGCGATCGAGTGCATCGGCGCGGGCGGCCTCGTTGAGCACCCGGATCAGCAGCTCGGCGCGCTGGTCGGCGCCCGCGGCACCGGTCGGGATGCGCGCCAGTTCGGCCGCAGCGCCGCTCGCGTCCAGCCCGCTGCGGACATAGCTGGACGGCGCTCGCGGGCAGGTCTCGGCGGTCGCTGCCGGCGGCGTGGTCTGCGCGGTGGCGGTGCCGGCAACCAGCAGCAGGCTGGCAACCGTCGCGGTCAGCGGGCTTTGGCTGGTGCGAGCGGAGCTGGCTGCCCGGCGTCGACCGCCGTAGCGGCCGTCGTGGGCAATCAGGCAGAGGGTCAGTGCGAGCGTGAACAAGGCGGCATTTCCCGGAATCTGCAGATTGAAATCGACGAAACCATGCAGGAGCAACGCGATGACGCCCAGCAGGGCCCCGAAGGCCAGCCCGATCATGCGTCGGTCCCGGCGGGCACGAAAGGCACGGATCGCCAGCAGCACCGGTCCGGCCACCAGCGCCGCCGCGAGCAGGCCGCCCAGCAAGCCGTACTCGGCCAGCACCTGCAGGTGATCGTGATGGGCGTGGTCGTAGAAGGTGTCGTGGGTGACTGGTGTGCGAAAGGCCGGAAACATCGAGCGCCACGCCCCACCGCCGACGCCGAAGAGCGGCGCCTCCTTCCAGATTTCACGCGAGGCCCGGGCAAGCTCGACCCGATCAATCTCGGTGAGCGTGGAGAATCTGATCCCGCGTGACACGTTGACGGTCGTTCCGCGGTCGTCGGGCAGCTCGGCATCGGTCGTTTCCCGGGGATCCGGGTTGCCAGCGACGCGCTCGGGCTGACGCAATTCCACGCGAACGTCTGTCTGGGCGATGCGTTCGGCGAGTCGGTCGAGACCGAACCAGCCGCTGATGATCAGTACGTCCACGACCACCAGCGAGATCAGCAGAATCCAGAGCGAGCGCGGCGGCCGCCGGATCAGGAACAGCGCGAGTCCCGATACCAGGCCTAGGCTGGCGAGCAGGGCGGCGTTGCCGCCTCGCGAGGCGGTCATCACCAGTGCGACCACCATGACCAGCATGGCCACCCGAAGCTGGGTCTTGCGGGTCAGCAACAATTGCACCAGATCGCGAACGCGCTGCTTCCAGTCACGGCCGATGGGGCCATCGCGCAGGTCGGCAATGATCAGGCCGAGGGCGAAACCGATCGACAGGACCAGATAGCCGGCAAAATGATTCTTGTTCAGATAGGTGCCGGAGACCCCCATCGCCGAGAAACTGAACCAGGCATTCCGGAAGCCCATGCCCTGGATCGAGGCGACCGTGCCGGCGGCAGCCTGCAGGGTCGCCAGCGTGATCAGCGACCAGAGCAGGATCTTGATGCGCAGCCAGCTCGACAGGAGCAGCAGCCCGAGCAGTGCGATCTGTACGTACAGCAGCGTCTTCAGGCTGCTGCGGAAGCTGGCATAGGTATCGACGCTGATGGAGTTCCAGCTGGAAGGCTCATAGGGCGGAATGGGCGGCAGATCGGGAAAGGCGCGGTCGATCGGCAGCGGAGTCCACTGCAGCACCCCGAAAGCGAACCACAGCCACAGCCCGCGCCGCCACCAGCGCGTGCGATACCAGACGCCGGGCGGATCGATCCAGCGCAGGCCGATCGCCAGCTGGGTGAGCGCGCCGAGCAGGCAGAACCAGGTCAGCGCCGCGCCCCAGGCGAAATCGCGGTTGCCGCCGTACTGCAGCGGCAGATACAGCAGCCCGATCAGGTAGCCGATGAAGAGCAGGCGGGACAGCTGCTGGGCGCGAGGCATCGGACCGGTGCTCTCAGTCCAGTTCGAGTTCGATGCCGAGCTCGCGCTCGATCAGCACGATCAACCGGCGGCCCTGCACCAGGTCGAGCGCCCGCTTCAGGTCCTCGCCGTAGTAGCGGTCGCGTTCGACGAAGGCGATGCCCGCATCGCGAACCGCCTTCAGCAGCGCCTGGGCGGCGATGCCGGGACGCACCGACTGGAGCTGCTTCAGGTCGGCCTGCAGCCGCTTGATGTCCTCGGCCAGCGTGCCGGCATCTTCCGGGCGCGCCGGCGAGATGTTGCGGATCTTGCGACGCAGCGCCTGCGTGCCCAGCCGGATCGCGACCGTGTAGGCGCCGTCCAGCAGTTGTAGCCGGTACTCCAGCGCCTGGGCTGCGGTCAGGACTTCGATCGCCAGCACCTGATCCAGATCGCTGCACATCTGCCAGAGATCGCGGCCGTCGGTCGCGCCCATCGAGACGTGGTCCTCGGCGTTGGCGCTGGTCGGCACCGAATACACGCAGGCCGGATGTGACCGAGTGGCGAGCTGATTGACCAGCGCGGCGGCGGTGTACTGCACGATCATCAGGCCGGAATCGGTGCCGTCCTCGTTGCCGACCAGAAACGGCGGCAGGCCGTCGGAGGTCGCCGGGTCGACCAGCTTGGCGATGCGCCGCTCGCAGATCGAGGCCAGCACCGGCACCGCGGCCTTGACCGCCGCCATGGCCAGCGCTAGCGGCATGCCGTGGAAGTTGCCGGCCGACAGCACGCGCTCATCGGCGGAGATCACGCCTTCGTCATCACTGGCTCGGCTGGGCGCGAAGATCAGCGGGTTGTCGGTAACCGAATTCAGCTCGATCTCGATCACCCGCCGCAGGTGGGAGAGGCTGTCCTTGACGGCGCCGTGGACCTGCGGAATGCAGCGCAGGCTGTAGGCGTCCTGCGGTTGCGCCTTCTTGCCGCCGCGGAAGGGCAGGGCGCGCTTGTAGTAGGCGCCGCTGCCCGCCCGCTCGGCCGGCAGCACGTAGTCCCAGCGGATGTCGAAGGTGCGGGCGACCTGCGCTTCGTCGGCCCAGGCCTCCGGCGTCCACGGCGTGAAGCGCGGCACCCGGTGGTACGGAATGTCGACCAGCTGCGAGTCCTTCAGCAGTGCGCGCAGGTTCGCGGCGGTCACTTCCTGGCCCGGGTGCGGGCGCAGTTCGTGGACCCGCTCGTCGAAGGCGGCGCTGCGGCCGCAGAAGGCCTCGACGCTGAGCGCGGCGGAGAGGTCGGCGGTCTTGCAGGCCGCTTCCAGCCGGTCCAGCGCCAGTACCGCGTAGGCCAGCATCAGCGTGGTGCCGTTCGACAGCGCCAGCCCTTCCTTGAGGCCCAGCTCGATCGGCTCCAGCCCGGCATCGGCCAGCGCCTGCGCGGCCGGCTTGCGCACGCCCTTGTGCAGCACCTCGCCGACGCCGAGCAGCGGCAGCGCCATGTGCGAGAGCGGAGCCAGATCGCCGCTGGCGCCGACCGAGCCGGACTCGGGAATCAGCGGCAGGACATCGCGGTTCAGCAGCTCGACCAGCGCGCGCAGCGTGCTGACCCGGGCGCCGGAATGGCCGCGCAGCAGCGTGTTGATGCGGATCACCATCATCGCCCGCACCAGCTCGGATGGCAGTGCGGCGCCGACGCAGACCGCGTGCGACAGGATCAGGTTCTGCTGCAGCTCCTCGACCAGGCTGGCCTCGTCGCCGGGCCGCGGCCGCAGACGCTGGTCGCCGAGCATCCGGTCGGCGTTGCTGCCGAAGCCGGTGGTGACGCCGTAGATCGCTTCACCGCGCTTCAGCTGGCCCTGCAGGAACGAGGAGGCCCGCGACACGCGGCGCAGCGCGCTGGGCGCGATGACCACGCGGCGGCCGCGCAGCGCCACGTCCAGCACGCCGCGGCGGGTCAGCCGCTCGCCATCCAGCGGGAGCGGGCGCTGGCGCGGCTTGCGTGCCGTCTTGCGGCGGGCCGGCTTCTCCGGCGGGGCGTCCATGCCGTCCTCGGCCTCGATCGCGGCCACGTCGTCCAGCGGCAGGTCGGCCTCGGCGGTCACGGTGTCCGGCGCGTCCTTGCGGCGCTTGCTGCTCATGGTGCCTCCGGCAGCTGCAGCACGCCGATGGCTTCCAGCGCGGCGGCCTGTTCCAGTTCGACTTTCAAGGTCGGGACCAACTCGCTGCGGGCGACCTCGAACTGCTCGCCCTTGACCAGATCCTTGACCTGCACGGTGCCGCGGGCGAGTTCGTCGTCACCCAGGATCAGCGCGAAGGCGATGCCGGCGCGGTCGGCGTACTGCAGCTGCTTGGCCAGCTTGCGCGGCTCCAGCGACAGCTCGGTGTTGATGCCGGCGATCCGCAGCGCATTGGCCAGCTCGGCGGAAGCCGGCAGCAGCGCGGCGTCCATCAGCGTGACCAGCACCTTGACCGTGCTCCGCGCCCGACCGAGCAGGCCGGCGGCGGACAGCTGCCAGAACAGCCGCGTCGCGCCGATCGAGATGCCGACGCCGGGCAGGCGGCTCTTGGTGTAGTGGCTGGCGAGGTTCTCGTAGCGGCCGCCGGAGCAGATGCTGCCGATCTGCGGATGCGCCTCCAGCGTGGTCTCGTAGACCGTGCCGGTGTAGTAGTCGAGGCCGCGGGCGATCGAGCAGTTCAGCACCACGTCGCGCTCCGGAACGCCGAGGATCCGCACGGTTTCCAGCACCTCGCGCAGCTCGGCCTTGCCGGCGATCAGGTCGTCGTTGCCGTCCGGCAGGGCGTCGAGGATCGCCAACGCGTCGGCGTGGCCGCTGGAGCGCCGACCGGTGAAGTCCAGCAGCGCGGCGACCGTTTCTTCGACCAGACCGAAGTCCGGCCCGGTCAGCGTCGCCGATACCGCGGCGCGGCCGCGCTTGTCCAGCTTGTCGATCTCGCGCAGCACCAGCATCTGCCGCTCGCTGTCGGCGATGCCGCAGTGGGCGAGATAGCCGCGCAGCAGCTTGCGATTGTTGAGCCCGATGGTGAAGCGACCGATGTCCAGCTCGCCGAAGATGGCGTGGATCACCGCGACCACTTCCGCGTCATGGCGGATCGGCAGCTGATCCTTGCCGATCACGTCGATGTCGCACTGGTAGAACTCGCGGTAGCGGCCGCGCTGGGCGCTCTCGCCGCGGTACACGCGCTGGATCTGGTAGCGGCGGAACGGAAAGGTCAGCTCGCGCTCGTGTTCGGCGACGTAGCGGGCCAGCGGCACGGTCAGATCGAAGCGCAGCGCCAGCTCGGGGGCCTCGCCCTGCTTCAGGCTGCCGGTCGACTGCACGAAGTAGACCTGCCGCTCGGTTTCACCGCCGGACTTGGTCAGCAGCACATCGGACAGCTCGAAGACCGGCGTCTCGACTGGCAGGAAGCCGAAGCGCTCGTAGGCGCGACGGATCACGTCCAGCATCCGCTGGAAGGCAATCTGTTGCAGCGGCAACAGCTCCATCACGCCCGGTGGCGTGCGCGGCTTGATCACGCTCATGACAGACCGTAACTCCAAGGCGGCAAAGGCGCCGAAGGCTACCAAAGCGCAGCCTGCCGCGAGCCGCACCGGCGGAGGCGGCTGAACGGCAGCGCAGTGCGGTCTACCGGTCTGTCTTGCCTGTCGCGCGGTCATCGCGGAATATCCCGCTCCTTCCTGCGGCGTGTAGCTCAGCCTGGTAGAGCGCTACTTTCGGGAGGTAGAAGTCGGAGGTTCGAATCCTCTCACGCCGACCAATGCAGGTCTCGACGCCCCGGTACCCCCGGGGCGTCGTCTTTTGCGGGATCGATATGCTCGCGGGCCC
>Ga0075154_10000157_pt1 | contig 58882 bp, 72 predicted proteins | sample JI71714BDNA_FD_70965 | JGI IMG/M metagenome (GOLD analysis project Ga0075154, IMG submission 70965) | Wastewater effluent complex algal communities from Wisconsin, to seasonally profile nutrient transformation and Carbon sequestration -... | ecosystem: Engineered > WWTP > Effluent > Algae... | reverse complement strand
CAGCGACAAAAATTAACGATCTTTTTGCAAAAGATAGTGAGAAAATATCTCGTTTAGGCCGCGCTAGATTTTCATGTGAACAAACACTTGAATACATGAAACTCCTACCTCAAGTGACAGTTCCTCTCCTCGCCAAAGAATTGCAAATGACTCAGCCAACAGCAAGAAGCGCATTAAACCACTTGAAGTCTATTGGAGTACTTGAGGAGGTAAGCGGCAAGAAACGTGATAAAATTTATATCTATCGTAAGTATTTAGATATTTTGGAAGATGGCGCAGAACCATTTTCTACAGAGAAGTCATAATGAACACTTTCCATTCCAACATCATCAGCATTTATGGTGAAAAAGGCAAAGCGTGGATAGATGAACTGCCTCAGATTATTTCAGCAATATCTTCAAGATTGGGCTTACGTGATTTAAAAGAAGTCGCAAATCTTACTTACAACTATGTTCTATCAGGGTTTCAAGGCGATAATCCTATTATCCTCAAGCTTGGACTTGATCATGAGGCGCTAACTCGAGAAGCATTTGCGCTCAAGTGCTTTGTCGGATACGGCGCAGTTAAGGTGCTTGCGGAAATTGATTTATCACGCCATAGCTACTCAAGTAGCGGCGGCGGATTGCTTTTGGAAAGAGCAGTGCCTGGAATATCTCTCAAAAGTTATTTTCCAAATCAAGAACATGAATCTATTGAAATTGCCTGTGGAGTTATGCAAAAGCTGCATCAAGCGAGTATACCGAAGCATCACAATTTTCCTCATATCAAAGACCCAGGCTACGCCGGAGGCTCCGCCGAGGCGAGTTGGCTTGCGGCGCTGGATAAAGATTGGAATATTCCAAATCATTATCTGCAAAAAGCAAGAAAGCTACGCGATCAGCTGTTAGAAACTTCTAAGCCGGATGTTTTGCTTCATGGCGATTTACATCATGATAATATTTTGCAAAATGGCAATGATGAATCACGGCGTAGCTCAGAGAGTGAAGACGGATGGGTGGTGATCGATCCCAAAGGTGTGATTGGCGAACCGGCCTATGAAGTGGCAGCTTTTATCCGCAATCCTCCTACGCTCCTAACGGAGCTACGGAGGACAGGTCCAATACCGGAATTACTGAATCATGTAGATGCGACAAATATTATTCATGATCGCATCACTCATTTTGCCAAAATTATGGCATTACCATCGCAGCGAATCCTTGATTGGTGCTTTGTGCAGGCAGTGCTCGCATGGGCTTGGGCGTTAGAGGACCTGTCTCCCGAAGCCTTCTTGTCCAACGAAGCCTTGGCGCAGTTGGAGGCGCAGGGAGATGGCTGTGGTACGAGCTATTTCCAGCAGTTAACAAAGATTTTTGATAAGATATAAGGTTCCCGTTGATTAGGAGTTGATTCGCTTTGTAATATTGATATCATGTGTGGAAAAATGCAAATCAACATTAACTGAGGTAAAATAATGAAATACATTCTAGTAATTATGGTTAATTTTCTTTTTGCAACTTTATCATTTGCGAAAGAAGCCCCTGCTGGCTGGTCTGATCCAAAAGTAGATGAGATGGTTGCTGGAAGCATTTTATATCTTCCTATTGCAGACATTAGGGTTAAATCCATTACCATAGATGCGGTTGATGAAGAAATTGTTGATTTACTACAAATCAACAATCCTAGAATTAAAGCATTATCGAGTATTGATAAAAAATACCCAAATACTTATGAGGGTTTTTCAAAAATTAGGTTGGGTGTTTATCAAAAATTAGTTAAGATGCTAGAAATTCTTCCAGAAAATGTAGGTATTGCCTATTTCGAAGGGTTTAGGCCACTGTGGAAACAAAAAGAATATTTTGATAAAAAATTTAAAGAAATACTAGTTGAAGTTAAGGATAAAGAGTTAGCATATCAAGAAACAACTAAGCACGTATCTCCCTTTATAGACAATATACCTACGCATGGAACAGGTGCAGCAATTGATATCACTTTATTTGAGGTAAAGGACGGAGTGAAACAATTAATAGACATGGGTATGTTTGATACTATTCATGGTCACAACCCTCAGCAGGAGACTTTTTCTGAAAATACGACTAAGCAGCAAAGAGAAAATAGACTGATACTACTTAATGCAGCAGCAAAATCAGGTCTTGTTAACTATGGGTTTGAGTGGTGGCACTATAGCTATGGTGATAAAGCATGGGGTTATGTAAAAAAGGAAAAGGCTATTTATGGCTTAGCTGTTGACAAAAACGACCCGATATTATCAATTGATACAGAAACTTACCTAAAGAGTTTTAAATAGTACGTTTCAACAGCACATTACTTCAGTTATACTGCCATATGTAAAAGTTTAAGTAGCTGGCAAATATAATCCATGACAGATAAGGAATCATCAGCAGCGATACGGCTCTCATTTTTTGGTAAGCTAGGCAAATGAGCGAACAGACCAGAATATCCATGAGCCCCAAAACTACGAGGGAAAGTCCGGTTAAGTGATAATGGAAAAACAAAGGCGTCCAGCTCCAGTTTAATATGAGCTGCGTCAAATATAAGGTTTTGATAACACTGAGCTTAGGAAATGAAGACGCGCGCCAAATGAACCAGCCACAGGCACCAATAATTCCGTATAAAATAGTCCAGGCGACCGGGAATACATAATTTGGCGGTGTCAGAGTTGAGCGGTTTAAGGTGCTGTACCAACTGCTAATTTCTGGTTTGGTTAAAGAGCCAATTACCCCGCCAATTGCGATCAGGCCTAGGGTCCAGAGGATTAAAGAGAGGTGGTTTTTATTTTCTGCATTCATAAACGATAGACTCATCTTGCTCAGTTGGTTAGTTCTACGAGGTTAGTAGGATTGTTTAATTTGGGCGGATAAAAAAGACCAATAATCATAAACGGGTTTTTACTTTTTCTTATATGCCAATATCTATTGCTTCCAAGAAAAAAGTATACATCTCTTTTGCAGGCAATATCATCGAAATATTTATTCTTGAGGGCGCTTGCTATGGCAGAGAAATTATTTTTATGAACTCTGATTAACTTGCGAGTTAATTGGTAAATTTCCCAATCCAATAATTGTAATGTACTTACTTTACCCGCGTAATCAACAAAGGTATATGAAAATTTGTACGGAATATCTTCAACTAGTGATTTTCCTATATTTAGTGAGTGAAGTAAAATTTCCTTTTTTCTGTTAATTTTTTCACTAAAACTGCAATCTATCACATTAAATTTTATAATTTTAGCAGGTTTGAACATAAACAAAGATTTCCATTCATTAGGATCATAGGCTAATTTAATAATTTGTTGTAGATCAAATTGTACATTTGGAAGCACTACTTTACGACGTTGGTCCCACTCTTGTTTAGTAGTAATAATATCCAACGGCTGTATTTTTCCAATCAATTTATAACTTTCATCTCTTGGGTCACGAATGTCACGAATTGCGTCGCACGAAATCCATTGGTATTTACTAAATTTTTCTGATTTAGGTAATGAGCGATAACAGATCGGATAAAGCCTACGTAATAGCCCATTTTTTGTAATGCCAGCAGTGCAAACTGTTTCATTATAACGGCTAGAAATAGTAGGATATGTTTTAGCAGTTACAAGCATAGTAATTTTTTCAATTTTCATATATGGCTAACGATATATTCTTCTCTCATCAGATTTGCGATTTTACTTCTGTGACAATGGGAAATTTTTGCCTCAAAGCAAGTGATGGCTATGCGGGTATGTTTGCTAAGCAATCTTTTTAGTAATTCAATATTACTACTTTGATGAGATAAAATATCAGCCTCATAATGTTTTAATAAATTATAATAATCAGAATCATTTTTGAGATCTTGTCTTAAAGCAGAGGATATTCCAAGGTCAGGTATATGAATATATTCAATACCAATCTTTTCCAAAGCTCCCATTAATTCCATTTTTGTGAAACCAAATTTTTGACTATACGGATTACGTCTTACATCACACAAACAATGAACTTTATGCTTAAGCAACTGATTTAAATATTGCTCTAAATTGACACCCTCATATCCAATAGTGTAAAAAATCTTTTTATCAGCATCTATTTCAGGAATTTTGAAATAACCACAATAGGTTTGATTAATCATTTCGTCGGTAATCAGACTTTTCTCTATATCATTTTTTAACTTTTGTAAGGATAATTTCTCTAACATATTAAGGTTTTTAGCAAAACGGAAAACTTCTGAACTTGGCGTCCAACTTACTAAATTTTGTAATATCCCTTTCTGTACTAGTAATTTCTTATCTTCGTATATTGTTAGGCAATAAGGATTATTTTTATACAAAATAAAATCATATGCATTATTACAAGCATATTTATGGCAATAAATAAAAAGTAGTTCATGAATGTTTTGATCAGAAATATGTTCTTGTAATTCCTGAATTACGGAGATAAGTACTGTTGTTCTATGATTTAATTTCATTATTTTATCATACATAATTTCATAGTGTGGATTATATATAATATAGCTATAAATTGCGGAAGACTAAGTATTTTATTTCTGCCACAAGCAAGAAATAGCCCAAGGATAATTTTTCAAAAGATAGATTTTGATCACAAATCAACTTTGGCATATTTCTTTGTAGCTTTTCGGCTTGGGTAAAGCGTTTCAAGGAAGAAAGTGCCATCTTTTTCTATAATGTACGGTACCATATAAATAGTATCTTGAATTCTCACATACATAATTTCCTGGTTTGGATATTTATTGAAATTATAATGCTTCTCTACACTAACAAGGTTCCCAAGCTGTATTTCTGCAATAATTTCTTCAAATCCTATGCCTCGTGTTTCCAACATTTTTTCATTTTTTTCCCTGTTGAATCTAAACTTCATTGATTCCATCCACTTATAGCATCCTTATGTATCAACATATTGATGTAAGTTTGGTATGGTATACCAAGTTTAGAAGCTTTGATCCTCATGGCTTCTAGATCCCTTTCGTTTACCCTGATTGTTATGGATGACTTCCTCTGTATGTAATCTTTTGCTGCTTGTTTTAGTTCAAACATCCTCTTGTTAAGGTCATCTATAGGCTGTAATTTTTCAAAATTGTCTTCTATGTCTTGCTCATATTCGTCCAAAACAGGGCCTTGATAAGTTTTTTTATTCATGTTATTTACCTTTGATTAGTTCTATATTGCATTATATTATTAGTGTACATACTTTGTCAATACCTCCTACAAACCACCTTGACGCTACCTGTAAATTTTGTTCGCTCAAAAACTTCCGTTTTGGATGATCATGAGCGCCGCATACCACAACAATTTGAGTGGCGCCTTTATCCTTGGCTGCAGCTTTGACGGTTGCAATTAACCGATGCCCAACAGACTGCCAAAGCTTTTCGGATTGAACGCATCCCCCTTCGCTGCTATGCAGCTTCGGCGCGACAAGAAAATCATCGATCATAAGAGTGAGTCCTCCAGGATTATAAACTTCCGGAGCAGGCATGAGCTTACCAATGATAAACCCGAGGATTTCTTGAGTGCTGCTTTCCGCAGTGAACATGAAATAATTTTTATCCTCTAACAGTTCTTTAAACCATTTTTCCTGGGACTTATCGCCTTCGTCTCCAGCATATCGCCAAAATTGTGGTTGCGCTTTTTCGTAAAGCTTACGCTTGACTTTTGAGAGCAAAACCATTTCGGGAATATCAGAAAGCTGAGACGTGCGTACGGCAAACTGGGTAACTGTATTTTGATTGATGATATTTTGCGTATCAAATTCAAAAATGATTCTTCGAGGGCAATGCTCATCATATGTAACTTCTTTGATTTGCTTATTAAAAGTACCAGAGGTAAATTCACTAATTGCTTTTTCCCAAAACTTTAAAGCTGATTTATTATTAGGGATAACGGACACTTCCCACATGCCTGGATGCATATTCCAGATTTCTTTTGCTACACGAGAAGCAATACCTTGACCTTGGAATTTAGCGATAATGAAAAACTCACCCATATTAATAGTGTTATCTGGGTTTTTCACTTCATTATCTAATAAAACAAATCCGGCAATCTCATCATAAACCTTAACCAAATAAGCTTTTCTGGATGGCTCTTCAAAATAGTTTTTAAAATCAAAACACTCATAAAGCCCATTCTCTGGAATAGCCCAATCAGACGAAATTGATCCACATTCTCGTGATATGTCATAAACGTAGAAACGTGCCATGTTTTGAATGCGCGGATAATCACCCATCGTTGCTTGAACAATCGAAATTTTTGGCTCAAATTTTTTGATGAGCAAATGATGAAGTTTTCCTGCGCCACTTACATCACCTTCCATCATGAAATCACATACATGTTTGAAGCCAGCCTTCATATAAACATGCTTTGCTTTGGGGTTATCGCTAGCAGGGTCGATTATGAATGTATCGGCTGATCCGTCGAATTCTCTTCTGAAGAAATCAAGAAATTCTGATAAGGTCTTGGCCCCATAGCCTTTGCCAAAATAATCTTTATCCCCAATCATGTAATCGATGCCATACGTATTACCGGTTTTTGAAAGGTGACTTAATTTAATATCATCGATGTGGTCTTCAGCTGTTTCTTGGATCGTCATTAACATTGCGAATGGGTGGCCATTCCAGCTTGCTATCCAATAAAAATACTTGCCGTCACAATAATTCGAAGGTTCTTTTCTGCCATCAGCAAAATTTACGATGTCATCTTTATGCGCTTGGGTATTATCCCAAAATTCCATCACGTGAGGTTCAGCAAGCCAGCTAAAGATAGTATCTAAATGAGCTCTTGTTACTTTTTCAAATTTCATTTTCATAGATCTTATTCCAAATATAATTTCATGCCTTCATGACTTGCTGTAAGGCCAAGTTTTTCATAAAAATGTTTTGCAGAGGTGCGCTTTTTGTTTGTTGTGAGTTGGATGATAGAAACATCCATAGCTTTGGCATAGTTGATTGCTTGGGTCATCATCCAAGATCCTATTTTCTGCCCTCTATATTTCCCGGCTACCCGGACAGCTTCTATTTGCATACGGGTGCTACCGATAAAAGTCAGTGAGGGCATAAGGCACAAGTGGCAAGTGCCGATAATCTCATCACCATTTTCTACAACCATTAAATATTGCTTTGGGTCAGAATCGATTTTGTGAAATGCTTTGATGTAGTTTGCATGCACTGCAGCTGATTTTGATTCCCTTGTGCTTCCTAGTTCATCTTCTAAAAGCAACTCTATAATATGTGGTAAATCAGCAATTCTTGCTTTTCTGTGGGTGAGATTGGTCATAGCATTACACTTTCTTGGCAACTGTTAATATTCGCTCAGAATTCTCTTTTGAAAATGCTTCGCCATTTATGTCGGTTTGGGCCAATACAACAAACCCATTTTCCTTTAAGAGATCTTGCAACTCAGCGCTACCGTAAACCTGTAGGGTGTTTTCATAGCCTTTCGATATTTTTGTGGGGCTCTCATTTCCATCTTGATAAACATATGTACTATATGATGCTAAAATGCCGTCATCAGAGATGGTGCTAAATTGAATTTCTCTGAATTTCTGACCATCGGTGATAGCCATCCAATCTCCGGTTAATTTTGTGATGTTATTACCGGCTTTCAGATAATCTAAGTTAAATATATCGAAAATATACAAACCACCCGGATTTAAATTACGATTTATATTTTGAATGGTGAGTTTAAAGTCTTCGCGAGTCAAATGAGCAATTGCATTAAAGATGGTAATCGCCGCATCGAATTGGCCGGCATGAAGAGTGCGGCAATCCGATTCTAAGAATTTGATTTTCAACTGCTTTAGTTTCGCCTTTTGTTTAGCAATTTTGAGCATGCTCCGGCTAATGTCGCTGCCTACGACTTCAAAGCCTGCCTCGACGAGCCAAAAGACTTGAGAACCGGTGCCGCAAGTAAGATCAAGAACTGTAGCAACATGATGTTCTTTTAATATTTTCTCTAAAAGCGCATTGATGGCCTTCGAATTATTTTCATTAAATTCATCATAGCACTCAGCCCTTGTGTTGTAATAAGAGGCTTTTGCTGTTGTATGTTTAAGTGTTTTCATATTCATCTCTGGCTTAGTATTTTTATATGATTCATAATCTCTTCTGCTGCATCTTCCGGACTTAAAGTGCTGATATTTAGCGAAAACAAATTAGGGTGGGAGATAGAGATAAGCGGCCCATTATCCTCAGCATCACTCGGGTCAATAGACTTCCACCTTTCTCTTCTTTCTAGCCTTGTGAGACGCTTTAAATGCTCTTCTTTGCTAATTTCAAGTTGTACAGGAATAAACAATGATCCTCGTGCTTCAGCCATTTGCTTTACTTGTTTGTAAAGCTGCCTATCCTCATCAGTATTTGCTAAGCAATTGGTAAGCACATAACTATTCTTGGTATGATGGGCCAGGAAATCGAAAACTTCAGCTCTTATGCGAGCGATAGTATCCCAAGCAAAATCAGGTATCTTGGCATAGCCATCATATTGCAATAGTTCAAAAATAGGATTGTTGATTAGCTGATTATCGCAAACGATAAAACCATACTTTGCAGCTAATGCCTTAGCGATGGTGTATTTGCCGACCCCAGGCTTGCCGGTTAAATAGATGATTGTTGTTGGTTGTGTCATATCATCACGCTCCTAAATACATCTGAAGCCGGTGTTTTCAGCCACTGAGGCACGAGCTCTTGCAAAGGCTCGGCTCTAAAATCAATTTCAGATAATTGATGCAACGGCACCCAGATTAATTCAATATGATTTTCAAGCTGCGGAATTTTATGATTGCTTTTCAAAGATTCCGATTCAGCCTCAAAAATAAAATTATATTCATGGTTGTGACAGATACTGCTATGACCAGGTTCGAAGCTGTATTCTAAACATCCTAAAAATCTCTTGATCTTGCAATGAGCTCCAGTTTCTTCCATTAATTCACGAATGAGCGATGTTTCAACCGATTCACCATGCTCAACATGCCCCCCTGGGAGAAAATAAAAACTGATTGGCAGGTCAAGTGTTTTGCAAAGCAAAATATTATCTTGGTCAATAATGACGCCTCTGCTCAAAACATGGATATTATTCTTCGTGCTCATCTTCAACCCCACATTTTGTGCCTTGATGAAATATCATTTTCCACTCATCACCATATCTTTTCCAAATTGAAGATCGCAGCGAAGCAATGCCATCTTCTGTTGTTTTGTAGGTAGCTAGCGTCACGTCCTTGGATAATTCCTTAATCTTGAACTCGCTGACCGCAAATTTTCTTGAGGTTTCATCTGGCTTGATACAATCCTGCTTGTTGTAGACCTTGCCGGAGCTTCCAAACTCAAGAAAATCATCTGCGATTAGTTTATTTAATTGTCCAGTGGATTGTCTGACGCAAGGGTCTAAAAGAGACTGCTCTAAAGCTTCAATAAGTTTTGGCAAAATGCCAGATTCAGTTATCCTTGATTCTTTTGGAGCATCTGATCTGAATCCATTCCAAAATAATCCACCATAAGGTTCTAGAATTTTCTTTACTAATAATTCCAATGCAGCAGAATCGCCCGTTTGGAAGAGACCTTCAAATGCTTGCGTGAATGCTAAAGCAAGATCAGGGTTATCGCTTTTCAGATAACGGATGATTGATTTTCCACTGGCGCACCACTTATTTTGGCTTCTAAAATAAAATTGCCCCAGCGCTTCAAGTAACCATCCGGCGGATGCAATCTGCTCATCGCGCCCGGCTGGATATTTAATATCATCCAGAACATCGGTAATTAAAAATCGTTCTTTTTTGATTTGTTCTTGGTCCCAGGTAGCTGGCCCTGCATTCAAAACTTCTTGCGCAAGTGTTTTAACATTTTCTGAAAAAACGCTGGGGTTGCTTACCTCACGTCCATTCAAAATCATATAGCTCAAGCCAGAGATGCCATTTCCTGTCCTTGATTCTTCAAAAAAATACCGCAAGGTATCAAGATCATGAATAAATGCGTCAATAGGCCAACCATCGTAAATAAATGCTTCTCGATAAGCGTGGGCTACTTCGTCAAAAACAATCACAAGATCTAGATCGGATGCACTTGTTCCCTGATTAACTGAAACTGATCCTGCCCAGAATATGGCTTTAGCATCAGGATAGCGTTCTTTAATAAGTTTTTGAATGGTTGGTAACGTGTCGTTTCTTAAGGATAAATCCTTTATCATCCAAATATTAGATTCTGTTTGAAATTGCTCAAATATTTTAAACCCAGCTTTTGTAAAGGCTTTAATTGCGGTTAGATTATCTTTTGCTGGATCAATCAGGCACCGATCGAAATGCGTTGTTAATACTTGGCTTTCAAATGCATTTAAAATTACCGTTCCCAAGCCTTTGTGTAAGAACATTTGCTCTCCGATAAATAAATCTATACCGCATACAGAACCAGAAATAGCGCTTAAATCTAAGTGGTTTTCTTGTGCAAAATCATGAGCATTATAAGCTTGTATGTAACCTATCATTTCTTCGTCTAAACAGATGACGTAAGCGTATGTTTTGTGGTTTGAATTTTTTGAAAGAGCAATGCCATGGATGTGTTTTCCAAATTTTTCATGCACCAAATCCATTGTATAAGTTACATCCTGGTCCCACCATTTTTTGACGTGCGGCGACTCCAACCACTTTAGCAGTAGTGAAAAATGGGATTCAGCTAAGGGAGCAAAAGTGATTTTCATAGCAGATTAATCTCTTTGATGCGTGTTAAGTTTTTTAAATACATTAAAAACTGTTCCATATCTTTTTCTACTGGAGCAAAATACTCTTTCTCATTTGTTTTCATAATTTCAGCAGCTTTTTTGACGAGCTTTTTACCAGCAGGTGATAGGCTGGAATATTTTGCACGTTCATCACCCTCTATTTGCTCACGTAAAACAAGCCCACGCTTTTGTAGCGTGCGCAGGATTTGCGATGTCATGGTTACATCAGAATTAGTAAGCCTCGCCAAATCATTTTGTGTTGCCTTATCTTGATGCTTTTCTAGCTCAAATAGCGTCCCCATAAAGACATACTGCGTATGCGTTAGGCCAACCGCCTCCAGAGCCCTGTCTGTGATGCGCTTCCATGTAAAATAGGCCTGAGCAAAAGTGAAACTTGGACCCTCTAGCACAGGGATCGAGTATTCTTTTGTGGCGTTATCTGGCATGCACGTCTCTCCGTAAATGGGTTACTTTTAAAAAAGAGCTTAATCATAACATGATTATACATATTATAGTTGCACAAAATATGGTTTTATGTCAAGATAAAGCTGTGGGAATCTCATAATTTTGTCATCTGTCGGAAAATTGAACATGCAACTATTTGATCTAAAAGGTAAAACAGCCATCGTCACAGGAGCTTCGAGTGGTTTAGGGGAGCAATTTGCTCGCTCTTTATCAGGCGCAGGGGCACGAGTGATATTGGCCGCTCGCCGCATTGATAAATTAAATACCTTAGCTGCTGAGCTTAATAACGCTAAAGCGATTCAAATGGATGTATCAGATAAACAATCCGTAAAAAATTGTTTTGCTGAGTTAGAGCAAGCTGGAGAGAGGATCGATATCTGCGTTAATAGCGCTGGAATTGCGGTGCTTACTCCTATTTTTGCAGAAGACGATAACGATAGCTTTGAGTCGATTATTCAAACGAACCTGATGGGTGTGTGGTATGTCACAAAGGCAGTCGCAAATCATATGAAGAACCACAGCATTCATGGGTCTATTATTAATATTGCCAGCATTAATGGAGATGCCTTCCCTTATAAAGAAGCAACAGCTTACGCAACTTCTAAGGCTGCTGTTATTCATATGGCAAAATCTTTGGTAACTGAGTTATCGCAGTACAAGATCAGAATTAATTCTATAGCCCCTGGTCTTTTTCATACCCCTATGACAGATCACAAATTGGGCACAGATCAACAACGACAAGAATTTGCTGGGCAGATCCCTATGGGGTTTGTTGCAACTCCACAAGATTTGGATGGCGCTTTGTTGCTGCTAGCTTCAAATGCGCATTCGTCTTATATAACAGGATCATGCATTACTGTTGATGGCGGGAAATCTTTTGGAACATCCTGGGGGTCATAATAATTTTATGCGCGTACTTAAATTCATCATCGCAAATATAGGGCCCTATAAAAAGTATGTGTTTGGCATTTTTTTAGCCATGTGTTTGATCACCGTGGATAATACCTTAAAGCCACTTTTAGTGAAGCTTTTTATCGATATTGTCTCGGGAGCTGAGCAGGGAAATCTATGGGTTGTATTCATATTCTATGCCTTACTTCAATTTATGTTGGTGAGTGTATGGACGATGAGTGACTATTGCATCACAAAATATACAGCTAAGTTTCGATTAAATGTAGCCGAAACCTTTATGACCAAGCTATATGAATATCCGTATAGTTTTTTTCAAAATCAGCTTTCGGGTTCTTTGACGTCGAAGATAAATGATGCATTCCAACATTTGCCACATCTAATCTTCACGATCATTAACCCGTTTATGTATTTCATACTGTTAATACTGATCTCATTAGGTCTGCTTGCCTCAGTTGCACCTATTTTTGCCTTAAGTATGGGCGCTTGGGTTTTATTATTTTTTGTGATTACCTTATTTTCCATGAAGAAAAGCATACGGCTCAATAAAGAATATGCCGAGGAAAAATCTAAAATAATTGGCCTGGCCGCAGATTATCTTGGCAATATGATGAGCGTGAAGCTTTTTGCAGCCAGAACTTTTGAACAAGGACGATTTTTCAAACTACAAAAACCTTTTGTTGATATAGCTGAAAAAGGTGGTTTTTATCATACCTGGTTGTATGGTTTTTTGGGCATACTCACATCACTTTATGCACTATCTTTTCTAGCTGCTCTTATTTTTGGTTATCAGAAAGGCGTTGTAACACCAGGCGATTTTGCGCTTGTGATTATGATAAATTTTAATATCATTAACACACTCTATCAACTCTCACATATGCTAAGGGATTTTATAGCTAATTGGGGTGCAGTGGATCAGGCGATAGCTTTGCTAGAAACAAGCGAAATTACGCATTCAGATAAGCCAAACGCCACGGCCTTAAATTGCAGACAAGGCAAAATAGCTTTTGATCAAGTCAAATTCCATTACAAGGGCACTGAGCCTCTTTTTCAGAATAAATCCATCGAAATTAGTGCCGGTCAGAAAGTTGGCCTTGTAGGCTATTCCGGTGGCGGCAAGTCAACATTCGTCAATTTGATCCTCCGTCTTTATGATGTGACGGATGGCGCTATTTTGATTGACGGTCAGGATATTAGGGATGTCACACAAGATTCTCTACGTGCCTCCATAGCTATGATCCCCCAAGACCCATCATTATTTCACAGAAGCTTGATGGAAAATATCCGTTACGGCCGAATTGATGCAAGCGATGAAGAAGTGATCGAAGCTGCTAAAAAAGCCCACGCTCATGAGTTTATTTCCACGTTGCCGCAAGGTTATGACTCACTGGTTGGAGAAAGAGGCGTCAAACTTTCAGGTGGTCAGCGCCAACGCATCGCCATAGCAAGAGCAATTCTAAAGAACGCGCCAATTCTTATTCTTGATGAAGCAACGAGCCAACTTGATTCTGTGACGGAAAGCTTGATCCAAGAATCGTTATGGGAGTTGATGCAAAACAAAACCACAATCGTCATTGCTCACCGTTTATCGACCTTGCTGCATATGGATCGCATCCTGGTTTTTGATAAAGGTAAGATCGTAGAAGACGGTACTCACAGTGAACTTCTTGCAAAAGCAGGGCTTTACAAAAGCCTATGGGATGCTCAGGTTGGTGGATTTTTGGGTGACGATCAAATGGAGGATGAGGCATGAAAGCTTCAGTAAATATTCAATACACATCCACACCGGCAAGCACAGATATTGATTTTCTGACACAAAAAATTAATCAAGAGACACCTGAATTTGGCGAAGCTCATCCTTTTGCATTTTTTATTCGAGATGATAAGAACCAGATTATTGCAGGTTGCAATGGGAGCGTGATTTTCGGCAGCATTTATACGGATCAATTGTGGGTCCACCCTAATTACCGCAAGAATGGTTTGGGGCATCAACTGATGGAAGCGGTTCATGATTATGGCCGTAAGTTAGGATGTACCATGGCAACCGTTGCAACGATGAGCTTTCAAGGCGCTAAAACATTCTATGAAAAACTCGGATACGTAAGTGATTTTGAAAGGCCGGGGTATACGCAAAATTCTAGCTGCATCTTTTTAAAGCGGAGCTTGTAATGTTTAAAGTTGATTGGGAAAAAACAAGTGTCACATACCAGCTGCCAGAAGGCATAGTAGAGAAAATGGTGCGCCTTATTTATCCCGACAAAAAGCTTACTTCATTTGAATTGATTGCCGGTGGCTGTGCTAATCTTAATTATAAAATTCAGCTGGAAAATGAAAGCCAGCCGCTGATTTTGCGTATTTATTTGCGCGACAAAGATGCTGTCCACAGAGAACAAAAATTAGCAGCATTAATAAAAAAAACTGTGCCCGTACCTCTTACGCACTATATAGGTGAACTTGAAGGGCATCACTTTGCCATTACGGAGTTTATTTCTGGCATCTCTCTTCGCGATCTTTTGCTAAGCGATGAACCACATGATCTGAACGCAATCATGAGTGAAATAGGCACAATTCTCTCAAAAATTACAGCGCACGAATTTCCAAAAGCCGGCTTCTTAAACAAAGATTTGGAAGTGATTCCATATGAATCCTCCGATATCATCAAATTTGCACAGGATTGCTTGAATGACAGAACCGTAGTATCTGTGCTATCGCCTGAGATGATTGATGAAATCAAAAAAGCTATAAAGCAACACGCGACTTTATTTCCCAATAATGATGAAAAGCATCTTGTTCATGGTGACTTTGATCCTGCCAATATTTTGGTAGACAAGATTAACAGTTCTTGGGTTGTTAGCGGCGTTTTGGACTGGGAATTTGCTTTTTCTGGTTCTTGCCTTTGGGATGTGGCAAACATGCTCAGATACGCCTATAAAATGCCGCCTGAATTCCAGAACTCATTTATAGATGCCTTGCAAAGAAATGGTATCAAATTACCCGCTCATTGGCGCACTACCATACATTTGTTGAATTTATCATCGTTGCTTGACCTTCTTAAGCGATCGGACCCTCAACGTCACCCGAACAGATGTAAGGATATTCGCAAGCTTATAAATCATATCTTATCAAAGTTAAATAACATGCAAAAAATAGATCGTGTTGAAATTAAACCTTATGACCCAAATTGGCCTCATATTTATGAAAAAGAGGCGTTACTTATCCGTCAAGCATTGGGGGATAACTGCATTGCTATTCATCATGTCGGCTCAACGTCAGTGCCAGGTTTGGCGGCTAAGCCTAAGATAGACATTATCGCAGTTGTACGAAATTTGTTTTTTGATAAATCACAATTGGAGGCTGTGGGTTATAAATATAGGGGTGGGTTTAATATTCCTCTGCGCAGAAGCTTCACAATAAGAACCGTTGATAGGAATATAAATCTTCATATTTTTGAAGAAAACGATCCTGAAATTGAGTTAAATATTTTATTTAGGGATCATTTGCGGGAGAACCCTAGTGCTCGGGATGAATATGCGCTGCTTAAACACAAACTGATTGCAGAAGAGTCTTCCCACCAGAAAAACGACTCTATTTATAGAGGATATACTTTGGGTAAACATGACTTCATCCAAAATATCCTGCAAAAGTCTGGCTTCAAAAAGCACCGATTTGTGCTATGCACCCACACTTTAGAATGGGCTGCTGCTAAACATTTTCGTGATACCTATTTCTTTGGTCCCCACGGCATAGAAGATCCTTACACGTGGACCTTTAACCACGAAGAGCATGCTCATCTTGTTTTGTACCAAGGCACAGAGATCGTTGCTTACGCCCACATTCAGTTCTGGCTGGATCAAAGAGCGGCCATTCGTATTATTGCCACTGATGAGAATAAGCGAAATCAAAGATTTGGAAGCAAGTTTTTGGTGCTTATAGAGAAATGGCTACGAAGTTTAGGCGTTAAAAGCATTCATGCTGAATCTAGGCAAAGCAGTCTAAGGTTCTATCTCAAAAACGGCTATACAAATATGCCATTTGACGATCCCGAAAACCATGAATCCGATCCAAATGATGTTCCGGTGGGTAAATTGATATGATTGAAACGCCCCGCTTATTGTTATACCGACCAACCAATGATGAGATGTTAATCTTAGAGAATCTATGGCGGGATGAAAGGGTTCGAAAATTTCTTGGTGGTATTATCTCTGATGATCGCATCAAGCAAAAAGTAGTTGAACTCCAAAATCATTGGGACCAATATCAGTTTGGACGATGTACTGTATTTGACAAGGTCGCTAAAAAAATAATAGGCCTTTGTGGATTGCATCATTCCGAAGATTTCAAAGATGATATTGAGCTTTCTTATATCTTTTTTCCAGAGTTTTGGAAAAAGGGGCTCGCTCGTGAAGCCGCAAAAGCATGCATAGATTACGGATTCCATACCCTTAAGTTAAACCAAATAATTGCCATCACACAAGAAGCAAACATTAAGTCATGTCAATTGTTACAGACAATCGGGATGGAGTATATCAGGAGTTTTGAACTTTTTAATGCTCAACAGTGCATGTATACAATTGATAATAAACTGTCCTGTATCTTAATTGATAAATTCATTAGAGATGATATCCCCATTATTGTATCCGCTTTTAACAAAATCGGCTGGAATAAACCAGCATCCCTTTTTGAAGGATATTTAAAGGAGCAAGAAGCAGGAGAACGGCTTGTTTGGGTGGCTCACATCCAAGACGAATTCGCTGGTTATGTAACCTTAAAATGGCAATCTGGGTATCCGTCATTTAAAGAGCAAAATATCCCAGAGATTGTGGATTTAAACGTATTGCCGGCCTATCGAAAAATTGGTGTTGGCTCCTTACTGCTTGATACAGCGGAAAAAGAAGCTGCAACAAGAAGTAAAGTTGTCGGCATCGGTGTTGGTCTTTATGCAGGGGAAGATGGCGGCTATGGACCAGCGCAAAGGCTTTACGTGAAACGCGGTTATATCCCCGATGGCAAAGGTGTTGCTTACAATTACAAGCCAACCATCCCAGGAAATAGCTATGCGCTTGATGATGACCTGGTGCTTTGGTTTACGAAGAGGTTAAGGTGAAAAGTTTATGACAGATACTTTAAATTACCTCTTGACCCTCACGTTACGTCATACCTTATCTTTGAATTGTATTATTTGAGGACAAGGTTATGGTTTATACGGTAAAAGAATTAGCAAAGATATCTGGCGTAAGTGTACGTACACTGCATTGGTATGATGAGATTGGTTTGCTTAAACCTTTCTCAAAAGGGGCTAATAACTACCGTTATTATGAAGAACAGCAACTATTGCGTTTGCAACAAATTCTGTTTTTTAAAGAGCTGGGCTTTGCCTTAAATGATATCCAAAAGCTTCTATCGCAAAATGACTTTGACAACATCAAAGCATTAAATGCGCATAGAAAAATTTTGGAAGATGAAATCGTTCGTAAAAATGATTTGATCACTACGATCGATAAAACAATTCAACATTTAAGAGGAAAACAGACTATGAAAGACGAAGAATTATATTATGGTTTTGATAAAAAGCTGCCTAAGAGTAATCAATATACATCTGTTGCTCGCGGCACGCCAGCAGAAAAAATGTTGGAGCATTTTAAAAAAGATGACGTCATATGGTCAGAGAAACAATGGTCTGATTTTAAAAATGAAGTAGATTGTCTGGATAAAGCTATTGCTAAATTAATATCACAAAATGCTAAACCAGAAAGCGAAGATGTACAAACGCTTATCCAGAAACATTACGATCTGCAATCTAATTTTTTTAATTTGACTCATGATGCTTATTTGGCCTTGATTAAAATGTATGAAGATGATGACTCTACGATCCAAACATTTTTCAAAGCGTATCACCCTAAAATGCAACAATTTATATGTGAATCGATGAGGTATTATGCAAGTAAAATTTTGTAAAACAAATAAATATGGGGCCGGTTTGACTGGCCTCATGCGACCTTGGGTTTTTTATGCAAAAAGATACTAAATTGAGAGATGTTATGACTTTCCCCTATAAACTTATCGACTTAACCCACGAACTCGATAGCACGATCCCTACATGGAATGGTGGGTGCGGGTTTAATCATGATGTGCATATAGATTATTCTGATTGCCAAGGCGAAGATAAATTCCGCGTCATGAAAGTCAAAATGCATGCGGGGATCGGCACGCATATGGATGCCCCAAGTCACTGCATTCCTGGCGGGAGATTCATCCATGATTTTGATGTGAATGATTTAATCATGCCGTGTGCAGTTATTGATGTATCTGATAGATGTCACGAACGCTATAGCCTCAGCGCCCAAGATGTAGCGGATTTTGAAAGCAAGTATGGGCTCATTCCAAAAAGCTCATGCGTGATGGTTAAAACCGGCTGGAGCAAGTTTTGGAACACACCTTCGAAATACCATAACAACCATGTGTTCCCATCCGTATCCAGTGAGGCTGCAGAACTCTTGGTTGAACGAGGCGTGAGCGCCATTGGTATTGATACACTTTCACCCGATCGCCCCGAAGATGGCTTTAAAGTTCATAAAGCATTTTTAGGTGCGGACAAGATAATCATAGAAAATATAGCAAATTTAGATATTATGCCGCCTACAGGCGGCTTTGTTATGGTCCTGCCCATCAAAATCAAGGATGGTACAGAAGCACCGGTAAGACTCGTTGGATTAATTGAAAGTAACGATGGAGCAAGTACGTAAGGCTATGGGTGTGAAATATTTTTAAGGACAAGATGTGGGAGAAGTTAAACAGCATATGAGTAATAAATTTATAAAAGAGGATAGTTAAAATGAAGTATTTGAAAATCTTAAGCTTGGTGTTTTGCACCTTGTTTTTTGGCGTTAATTGCAAAGCACACGCAGGAGTGAAGCAGATTGAGACAAAGTACAATGTTAAAATTGGCGTTTATGCAATTGACACCAATAATGGTAACAGCTTTTCTTATCGTCAGGATGAGCGCTTCCCATTTCAAAGTACTGTTAAGATGATAGTTGCAGCTGCTGCTTTAAAAAATATTGAAGCTGATGAGAGAATAAAAATTTCTTCAGATGATATGATGTTTTGGAGTCCTATCGTTCGCCTGAATTTAGATCGAGGTTATATGACGATAAAGGAGCTTGCAGAAGCAGCCATGAGTTATAGCGATAATGCTGCAACTAATATTCTGATTACAAGGCTTGGAGGAACTAAAAGCATTAATGAATTTGCAAAATCAATAGGCAATACATCGTTTTATTTAGAAAATTTAGAGCCTAATTTAAACGCAGATCCAAATAATATTCATGATAGCTCTACTCCCAAAGATATGGCGCAAAGTGTTCAAAAGCTATTGATAGAAAATAATGTTTTAGGTCAAGAAAATCAGCATATATTAAAAACTTGGATGATTAACAATACTACAGGTTACAAAAAAATCAGATATAGGCTACCTCTAGCTTGGAGTGCCGCAGAAAAAACAGGTGGAGGCTCTGGTACTTCTCATGATATAGGAATTGTATGGTCGCCTGCATGTAAGCCAATAGTCCTCGCAATTTATACATTTTCAAATAAAAAAGATAACGCACAGCAGGCTGATAAAGCCATTGCTGAAACGACTAAATTTATTCTTGATGAATTTTCTAAGAAAAATACTTGTTTCGCAGCAACGGATTTTAAATAAGATTTATATGATGGTAGTTTAATGAAATACTTTAAAAATCTGTGGGATGCGTTAATTTGGGAGAGAAGAATATAGCGGGCTTTACCTCTCAGCTTTTGCTTGTCGGATTTACAGATGAAAGTGGTGCTATTTGCTTGATAACAGTTGATCCAAAGGTTCCAAATGGACAAAAAACGCATTGAAATGAGACGCTTCATATTCACCGGCACTCCAGGCAGTGGAAAAACTTCTGTGATTATAGAGCTAGAAAAATTAGGCCATGCTGTTATGCATGAAGCTGCAACGAATATCATTGCACAAGAGCAAGCTAAAGGCATAGAAAAGCCATGGGAAGAGCCTGATTTTATAGATCAAATTACGCATATGCAAAAAGATAGGCAGATGAATGCCACTGGGAATTGGCAGTTTTATGATCGCTCGCCCTTTTGTACCTATGCCCTCGGTAAATATTTGGCCCATTGGAAAGATATGGAATTTAAGCCTTCGCTTGTATTGCTTGATGAAATTAATCGCTGCCTCAAAAGTGGCATTTACCAAAACAAAGTATTCTTTTTTGAAAACCTTGGTTTTATCGAGCATACCGATGCCAGAAAAATCAGCTATGAAGATGCTTTGATTTTTGAGCAGATTCATCTGGATGTGTATAAAGAATTTGGCTTTGACATCATTATGGTACCCAAAGGGCTGACGGTTACGCAGAGATGTGAATTCATTTTGGAAAGAACGTTATGAATATTAAATCATTAAAAACCCATGAGGAAATCGCACAATCATTTGATACGTTTTGGGAATTACGGCCACATTTGACAGATAAAGAAGTCTTTGTCGCTCAAGTGATGCAACAACAAAAAGAAGGCTATGAAATTATTGCTGCTTACGAACAAGAAGAAGTTGTAGCATGTATAGGATTCCGTTTCCTTACAACGCTTGCATGGGGGAAAATTCTGTATATTGATGATTTGATCACAAAAGAAAAAACCCGCGGCAAAGGGTATGGTAAAATTTTATTAGACCATGTCATACAAATTGCCAGAGAACACTTGTGTAAAGAAGTTCATTTGGACACAGGATATGCAAGACATGCTGCGCATAAAGTTTATCTAAAACAAGGGTTCGAGTTTAATTGTCATCATCTGGCGCTAAAACTTACATAACCATCACTAATTTTAAAGTAAGAATTCACCCCAATCTCGTCTAGAAAATCGGCATCATGTGAGATGATAATCATAGCACCGGGATAAGCCTTGAGGACTTGCACCACATGCTCTTTCGTTTCTAAATCAAGGTTATTGGTGATTTCGTCAAGAATCAGAAGTTTTGGTGTTTTGGCTGCGATTTGTGCGAGCGACAGTCGCGCCTTTTCTCCACCAGAAAGCGTGCGCACAAGGGCATTGACCTCTTCATTTTTACGAAATAGAAAATCGTTCAAATGACGCCGCACTTCAATATGAGTCCAGGTTGGCACTAGCTCAGCAATTGTTTCTAACACTGTCTTTTTAGCAGACAAGGTACCGTAATGCTGATCCAAATACCCAATATCACTGATCTTAGGCGCATACCAGTTGCCAGATTTTATAACACACGTATCATCCATGATTGCCTTAATCAAGGTTGATTTTCCGCTAGCATTATCACCTTGTATAGCGATACGATCTCTTGAGCTTATCGAGAGACTGATTTTTTGAAGTAGAGTCACTTGTCCTGCATAGCCAACTTTCCCATCACTGATGGATACAATTGTTCGATCACCAACGCTTGCACTACTTAAAGAAAATTTTGGTACAATAATTTCAGGCAGATGCAGATTGGAAAGTTGCTCGGTTAAATTTTGCTTTTTATGATCGATTGCGGATTTTTTGTGACCTGAAGTTTCTTCAGCTCTACCGGCTTTGGCTGTGCTTACAATTGTGGGCCATTTTCTTTGGTGAATGCTTTTTTCACCCTTGGCTTTGCTTTTAGCAGCTCGTTTTTGCTCTTTCATTAAAGCATGATGCATATCTTTTTTTTGCCGATCGAGGCGTGTTATTTCTTGCTCTAAAGAGGATCGGCGGTTACGTATTTCGCGGATATAATCATCGTAGTTGCCGGAAAATATACGGATTTGCCCATTATCGATATGCCATAGGGTATCAATGCAATAACGCAGTAACTCTGTATCATGAGACACGACAATGAGTGTGCCAGGATAAGATTGCAACATTCGCATCAGGCTTTTACGGTTATGTCTGTCTAAATGATTGGTTGGCTCATCGAGCAGCAAAACATTAGGTTCAAGGCTCAATGCCTGTGTCACTGCTGCATTTAAGCGCTGCCCACCACTTAACGAATCAAATTCTTCAACAATTTGAGGAACAAAGCCAACAATCACATCATCTGCAATTAAGACATCACCACTTGTGGGTTCCACTATGCCATTCAATATTTTGAGTAGCGTCGTTTTTCCACACCCGTTACGACCAATAATGGCTATACGGCTACCATAGGGGATTTGCACAGTAAAATCGTCAAAACAGGTTTTATGTGGGAAGGACAGCTGAAGATTTTTGATCTGAATCGGTTTATGTATCATACGCATCTCTGTAAAGTATTTAGGGCTATAACAAATTAAGACGTAAGCTGAAGAGCTTTGGTCTTATGCCCTCTATAGGGCTACTTTAAGAGATAATTTTCATGATACGGACAAAACCTCAAATTGATTTTTCTGACATACTATGCTCACATAGTACCCTATTTTAGAAAATAATTCAATCTCAATATTTTTGACATGCTTCCAACTTATCTAGCAAGTCCATATAGTCCTGCAACGCAGGGATCAGGGGGCTTTTTTCTGGTAACTCAGTCACGGACTGCTCGATCTTATGCCATTCTTCTTGGGTATAATGGGGATAAGCTGGGCAGCTACTTTGGTTCTGCATCCCTACGCTTGCGCAGCCGCTCAAGCAGACCAGACTTACCCCGATCATGATAAGATTTATTTTGTTCATCCAGTTTTTCATAGGTTTCATGGAGCTCTAGGTTTTCCTCCGCTTGTTCACGCTTCAGCCGTTCCCCACCCAGCATATAAGCTAAAAGGGTTTGACTGAATTCGCGCATAATCTGCAAAAATGCTGACAACCAAAGCGGCATCATGTTTCAAGACTTCTGATCAATTTTGGCTTGGGTGTTTTTATTCATCACACGACCCACCACATAAGTAATAACCATTGCTGCAATACTGGCAACTGAGGCTTCGTTGAGGTTAAGCCCAAGTTCTGATGCACCTGCAACAGCGATGCTGCCGATTAAGGTTGCCCAAAATTCAGTGGTTTTAATGCCTGGTTTCATAGATTTTCTCCAATGTTAAAGTTTATGCATAAGCTCGTTTCAGCCATCCTTTGAGAAATTTGGCCCGTCGTGGTTGAGTTGCGGCGAGTGTTCGATAATATCCAGCGGCTTCAGATTTCAAAGCTGCAAGCAAGTCGCTAAGATCAGCCTTATTAATGGCCGCTAAAGTCATGGGGCCTAACACACCATCCTCAGCAATATCTTGCCCTGTGGATTTTAAAGCTCGTTGGACAAGTCTATGCGCCCAGTTTGATCCCATATTCACCGCTAGATCAAAGACCTTTGTAGCAAGATTGACGTCCTTGATATCTTTGTAAAGCTGAGGGTCCCAGAAATCGCGTTTGTAAATGTTCTTTGCTTCATCGACTGTCAAAGTATCCACGTCAACATGGGGATAGCTGCGTTTGGAAATCCCAAACTTGGTTTCGCCACCATCATCGTCGGGATCATCGCTATAGCCGCCTTCATGGGAAAGCACAAAGCTGACTGCATGTTCAAAGCGTTCATCGGTAAGGTTTTTAGGTTTATTTGCCATGACTGATTCTTGCCTCCAATTCATTGATTTCTTCGTGAAGGGAAATAATGCGCTCTTCCAGCCGAAAGACTTTTTCTGCAAGCTGCTGGTTCTTTTGAAACCATTCCTCCTGCATCACCACCCGTGTATCAAGTTTGGCTGCCCACCAAATAGCGGTTAAAGTTTGTAAAATCATCGCTATTACGATGCCAATAGGTACTTTGCGATCAACGCGCCATTTTGAAAGGCCAAAGCTTTTGGGGTTATTCGTCATCCGTTTCTCCTTTAAAATCGCGCGAAGCCTCAATGGTGGTGGTGTAGCCACTGCTATCCAATGTATGCTCAGCACGGGTTATAACCCAGTCGCTTGGAATCCCTGGCCGAAATCCTGATAAATATATTTTGGATTCGGCTACTAACTCCGGACGACCAGCAAGGGTTATATTCAGAGTTTGTGTCCCACGTGTCAGCCTTTCGAGTTTTGCTTCTGCCGCGGCCTTTGCTAACCCTGAATTGGGGTAGACTCCACGCAGTGTGTGAACGGGATCACCATCACCGGCTTTTTCCTCTATGGGCTCAGCTTTATCAGGATCATGCCAATATGAAACAACCGAGTTATGTTGATCACGCTCAGCAAAAGTCACGCGCCAGAGTGAAATTTCTTCAAGGCTTAAAGTGTCGCCGCCAATTAATTGTCCAGTAAATGATTTAGCCTTACCTTCTGGGACAAATAACAAAAATCCATTGGCAGGTTTGGCAATAGCTCCATGCAATTGGGCCAGCCGCGTCAATAAGTGCATGTCACTTTCGGCAGTTTGATCAACATGTGGCAGCTTTATGCTGGCAAATTGTGGTGCAACACGCGGTTGATAGCCATGTTTGGAGGCAATGGTATTAACTAGATCACCAATGGTTTTTTGATGCCATTCATCAATTTTTTGTGATTTCAGAGATGCTTTGAGATCGGCAGCATGTCCCTTGATTTTTATAGTTTGAGGTGAGCCTTCAAGTGTAATTTCATCGACGATATAAACGCCCATGGAAACCAAACCCGTTTCTTGATAACCAATGGACACTTGAAGTTTTGCGCCAGTTCTTGGTAATTCAAGCAAAGAGTCACGATCATCTAAGCAGATTTCAACGGTGTCACTGGTAATACCGACTTCATCGGTTACTCGAATAGAAACTAAGCGATTCCTAATCAATCCCGTAATCATCTGACCTTCTACCCAAAGATTAAAATCTGGCGTCATCTTAATCCCATAATTTAATCGTTGGTTTTTTGGCAGATTTTTGGATTTCGGGTAAATTAATCAAAAGACCCGCAGGTAAAAAACTACCCCATTCAGCAAGTTCTGGATTAGCCGTTAAAACAATTTCAACAGCACCCGATTGAAAGCCATAATGCTTCCAGCAGATCCAGTCGAGCATATCATTTTCTTTGGTACGGTAGCGTGTCATCATTCTTCACCGTAACGTTCGAGACTCAACCTAAATTCAATTTTTCGAGGAGCGCCGTCCGCTAAAAAAGTATTTTGTGATTCTTCAATTTGAGTAATGACAAAACGACCCAGAACATTTCCTTGGCCATTAATTAGTATGAGGGGTTCTTGTTTTGCAGCAGAGTCACGCATGGCATTGATTTGCCCCAAGCCGCCCCGAAAATGCGGGTAAATCACACCGTCTAAATCAATACGGTCACAGCCCGGACCAATCGCTTGACGCAAAGGTTCTTTGCCAATGCGCTCTATAGAAGGCCAACGATATTCGCTGCTGCGCTTTAAACTTTGATAGGCACTGGTATTTAATGAAAAGCGATAAGGACCCAAAGCAAGCATCATGGTAATGCTCCCACAGGATCATATAAGGCCCCACGCGATTGCGCCTTAAGCCGACGCATAACTTCATCTGCGACAGCTTTTGAGTCTTGATTGGGTGAAGCTTGGACATTGATATTAAAGCTATTGTTTTGGGTGTTGTTTTGAGCAGTTTTTTGTGCAAGCGGCAGGGGTTGTTTAAGTGCCTCACTGACTGGCTGCATAGCAGGAACGGGGAGCTCTGGTACTTCTTTTTTGCCCCACATTCTATCCCAAAAGCTACCAACCGCCTTGAATGGCGTTTTGATTTTCTCCCAAAATCTATTAAGCCAATTGCCAAAGGCTTCCCATACTGGTTTTATAGGTTCCCAAATGGTCATAAAGAAACTTTTGACAGATTCCCAATTCGCGACCACTAAAGTTGCAGCAATAGCTATACCCCCCACAATGGCACCAACTGGATTAGTCATCATCGCAACGGTTAAAGCACGAAAGCCTGCAATCACAGCTGGAAATACCCTAGAAGCTAAGGCCATGAACGAGGCACCAAGGGCTTGAAGTGCTCCACCAAAAGCAAGAGCCCCCATGCGTACTGCTGTGATGAGCGAAGCGCTATTCACACCAATAAAGCCAGCTTTAACAAGCGTAATGGTAATTAAAAGAGCACGCCAAGCTGTGGCAAGTGCAAGCGCACCCCCTTGAATAAAAGTCCAAGCATAACCAATTGCAATAGCCGCTATTTTTCCACCAATCAGAGCAGCTGTTACCCCCATAATCAATTTGGTTAAAATGGGATGTTGTTCAGCAAAGCCAGCCATTTGAGTACTTGCGGTGCGCAATACTTTGACAATGGCATTTAGGGGCGGTAAAAGCACTGAGCCTAAATTCATACCGACTTCTGCAAGGCCATTTTTTAGGAGCTGTAAATTATTGGCAGTGGTATTGGCGCGATTGGCAAATTCACGCTGCATGGAGCCTGCAAATTTGGTTTCATCGTTAATCATGCTCACAGCTTTTTTGTATTCATTTAAGCTGCCAACCAGCAATGCCACATCATCTTGATACTCCATACCAAAGAGATCAAATAGAATACCTGAGCGTGTTTGCTTGTCCATTTTCTCCATGGCTTCGAGGAACTTAATCAAAGCTCCTTGGGCATCTTGGCCGATATCTTTTTCAAGTTGTTTGGCGCTTATCCCCATTTGACGTAAGGCATCTTGGAATTTCTTACCCTGTTTGCCAGCGGTTTGCAGTTTACTGAGCATTGCATTGATTGCCGTACCTGCTTTTTCAGGCGCTTTACCAAGGCTGATAAAAGAGCCTGCCAGAGCGCTGGCTTGTATCGGGGTCAAACCAAACTGACGTGCCGTACCACCAATGCGATTGAGCGCTGGCACCATATCTTTGGCTTTGGCTGCCGTGTTATCAGAGAGATAATTGATCGCATCACCCAGCTTGGTCATCTCGGTGATGGGGATTTGATAAACGTTTGCCAATTTTGCCATAGCATCACCAGCTTCTTCTGCTGACATATCAAAAGCGGTAGCCATTTTAGCGACGACATTGGTGAAAAAAGCTAAATCCTTAGCGGCGATACCAAGCTGTCCGCCACTTGCGGCAATTTGGGCAAGACCGGCAGCAGATAGCGGGATTTCTCGCGACATGATTTTTAGGGTTTCACCTAATTTTTGAAGACCATCTGGGGTGTCAAAAGTAACAACTTTGCGTACATCGGCCATCGCGCTTTCAAAATCAATTGCGGCTTTGATGGGTGCAGTAAGTGTTGCGCCGAGCGCCACCGCATCAAACATTTGACCGCGCAGATTAGCACGCTGGGCAAGTATACCCTGGCGTTTTTGCATAATACGATCAAGGGCAACATAATGACCTTTGAGCTTTTCCAGCGATGTGCCTAATTTGGTTTGCTGGGAAATGAGGCTTTGAATATCCTGACCAGATTTTCGTATTTCACTATCAAGGGAATGCAATGCTTCACGTTTTTGAAAATAAGCGGTTTTAGCTTTAAGCGCCGCTGTTTTAGAGCGTTCAAATTCTGTGACCAAAGCTTTGCTTGGATTGGTGGTGGCGGCCATCTGCATGGCAAGAGATTTAACTTGTTTTTCAGCGTCCATCCAGCCACGCTTAGCAAGCAAAGTATCTCTATGAAGCTGCTGAAATTTTCCGGTGGTTTTGCCTGAGGCGTCGAGTTGTTTAATCGCTTGACCAAGACGTCCTAATTGGCTGATGCCAGAGGACATGGTTGCGCTAAAATTACCTTTAAGCGCAGCACCAATGACAACGGATAAGGTATGAATTGCTGTCATGTCTTTTGTAACTCCCTTGCGCTATTGATCCATAAAACAAACTCCTCTATATCCATTTCTAGCCATTCGCTAATTCCGCCCTTTGCAAAAGCGGCCAGAGATAAAACACTGGCTCTTAAGTCTTCAGGTCGGATGGTAGCAAAAAACCCTGCAATGCCTCTTGAATTTTGGCGTAATCAGCCAGATCTAAGTCTTCCACAGCATCTTTTGGGATATCTGCAAGATTAGCAATCAGTGCCACTTCTTTTTCAGCATCACTATTACCAAGGCGTTCAACAGCTAAGCGATCACGAACTTTTGGGCGTCTTAGAGTCAACTCTGAAATAACAACGCCATCAATTTTAATTGTTTCTGTCAGTTTAATTTTTTGCATAGTGTTAAATTCCTAAAGCAGTTCGAAGTGATGACATTTGATCGACACCATTAATTTTGCGCACCATATTTTCAGCATCAATTTCAATGAGTTCACGGCGATCAATGGTTAATTTGTAATAGCGGATGGATACGGTGCATTTAAGCGTTGCTTTGTCCGCCGGTTTCCAATTACCTGGGTCCAGCTCCTTAAATTGACCACGTAAATTCACAACCACCGCTTCGGCATCACCGCTGCCCTGTAGTCCACCGCGTAGTGTGAGTGCAACAGCATTGCCATCTACCAACCCAAATAGCCTAAATAATTCAGGGTCATATTCTGAAAAGGTGAGCTCTGCTTCTAATTTTTCCATACCCATATCAATGGCAACGGGAATATCCATACCACCAGCACGATGTTCTTCGGTTTTAATTGAAAGCTTTGGCAGACTGATTTCATCAATACGTCCGGCATAACCACGACCATCAACAAAGGCGTTAAAGTTTTTAAGTATTTTTGGCAACATTAGATTAGCTCCTTGATATAATCGTTAATCAAATGCGAGCGAAAGACGATCCGCTCTGCCGGATAAGGCGGAGTGAAATCAAAGTCGAAATAGACTTTACCTTGCGCAATGTTCGCAGGCGTATTGAGCTCAGGATCGGGATAACACTGTCCACCTAAAATAGCGCCAAGCGCTTTGAGGTGCGCCAAATAAGCATTGACGCTTTCAACCACATCATCCAAATAGGTACGAGTGATATTGCGATCCACGGCCCACATATGAGCGCGTAGCAAACTGTCATTGATTAAATCAGCGGTTCTGCGTACCGATAAAAACGCCCACTTTGGATCACTGGAGCAACTTCTGTTTCCCCAAAGACGGTAACCTTCTTGGCGAATAATGGTTGTGACTTCATTCTCATTGAGAAAATTAGCCCGGCAATTGGCATCCCCTAAAGTGAAATCAACTGGTCTGGCTGTTCCTACAATACCGTATATTTCCTGATTAGACGGTGACCACCAAAAACCATTTTCATTATCACTGCGCGCGATGAGCCCCGCAATATAAGGACTGGGTGGGACAACCTGTTCGCTGTCTATAAAAATCTTCACCCAAGGATCAACTATATAAACACGCGCATTACCGAAGTCATTTCGCCACGTAATGGCTTCTTGATCATTAGTATTAGGGCCGTCGGCTATAATGACGGCACGTAATCTGTCTGCGATAACCAGCATGCTACTAATAACTGGATTAGCTTGATTATTAGGTCTTTGATGGGTAAAGCCGGGCGCAATCAGAACACGAGGAGCGGCATGTACAATGCTTTCCGCACTTAAAAATGCTTGCACGCCTTTGTAATCGCCTGTTTGTGAATCAACGCCTCCAATGATATTGGCAATCGTTTCTGCTTCGTCTTCACCCGCTTCTACACGGACGACAATAATCATTGCGCCAATTTGATCAAAAATACCATTAATCGCCATTGGCAATGTGCCTGTAGTACCGAGTTTGGCGGCTTCTCTGCGTGAACCCACAATTAACACAGGCTTGTTCAATGGAAAAACAGTATTGTCAGCATCAGGGGCTGTGCCAACCAGTCCAATAATTGAGGATTTTGTGGTTCGAATGGTGCGCGGTCCGCTTGATATTTCAGAAACCTCAACGCCATGTAAAAATTGTTCAGCCATAAGTTCCTCCTAAATCTGACTCAATGTTTTTTTGAGATTTTCTTCAAAGCCGTTCAGAAACAAGCTGAGCTCTTCCTGCGTTGCCACTTTTTTAATAAAGCTTTGTGCCTGATCCTCACATGCTTCACATCGTGCAATTGCTTTGATGCCTGTTTGCGATTTGCTTTGAATAAGTTTGGCCATATCAAGAACGGAAATGGATCGCGTTTCTGCAAGTGGTGCAATTAAAGAAACATCATTTTCATCAGGAGACTGATTATTTGCTACGGCACTTAATATGCTTTCAGATGCCTTTGCTTGAATGTCGTAAGAACGTGATTTTTCGTGGGAGTAGCCTGCATATTTGCGACGATAAGTATTTAAAATAAAACGTATTGTATCTAATGCGCCTGCGCGTGAATTTTGCAATAACTCTTGGGCCACATCGGATTCATTGCGTTCGGCTATTGACCCATCATCCAATAATTTGTAACGCTTTTCCCAATCAAAATCAGCAGGTGCTTTTTGCCACCCAGCACCTTCTGGTTTTTTAGGTAGTGTTGTTGTTTCAACTTGGAGTCCATTTTCAAAGCGTAAGTAAATTGGCATAACTAACCTCATTTCCAAATTTCATATGAATATTGATAGCCTCGGCATTGCCATGCCCTAAGCGTGCGGTCGATATCGACTTCAAGACCCGTCGTTAAAAATCCATTGCGGAAGCTGTAGATGTACCAATGCAAAAATTGAGCATAATAACTAGAGATGCCTGTGTAGTAGTAAGCGGAGGTATAAAACAAAATAGCCACCGTTTTACCAGCTGGTATGGTGATGCTAGCAGTGCCTGCAAGATTAGCATTGGCGGTTGCATTGTTATAAAGGTTGCTCCATGTCAATGCGCTAATGGATGATTTATTGGCATTGGTATTGTTTGGGCTCGCTAAGAATAATCCCATACCTTCATAACCAGACGACCAATAAGTCGACCCACCAAAAGATAGCGTTCTGGTCATGTCAGCGGCAGTGGTATTTTTAATAAATAGAACACCAAGACCGGCATAAGGATAAGAATACTCGTTGGTAGATACCGCATATTTGGTATACATTTCTTTGTAGATAAAATTACCCGCTAAACCTTGTAAAAAATGGAGCTGCGGAGGTCTATAAAACCCGGCATAGTTGGTGGTTTGCGCATGGGCTCCTGCAAGAAGCTGTAGCATATTGTCGGCATTAGCCACGTTGTTATACCAAACACCTAATTGACTTGTTAAATCACCATACCCCCAATAATCATTTGCACGACTGAGCACACCAAAAATAAACGGCAATGATCCGGTTTCAATCATGTTACGGTTACGTACTTCTGTCATGATTGTTGAGTTGGCTGGAATATCGTTAATAGAAGCAAAATTGCTAACCAAGGTATTTAAAGCTTGAAGCTGGGATTGCCCGGTTGAATTAATCGACGCAATATTGGTATCTTTCCTTGTATCCAACAGTGCTAAGTTGGTTGTCGTTGCGGTCTGCAGTGCAGTTAAAGAGGTGGTTTTTGTCGTATTAATTGCATCAATTGATGCGGTTTTAGCCGTATCGATCGCTGATAATGCTGTTGTTTTTGTGGTATTAAGACTGGCTAAATGCGCCGTAGCGGCATCGAGTAATTCTTGCAACTTTTCATCAGACATATTAACGATGTCATAAACAGTGCTCTGACCTGCAATTGACTCTAATGCTTTTGCTAAATAGGCCAGTTGATCAGCTGGTGCATCGATCGATAAATCTTTAAGGCGCTGATGTAGCGCATAAACAGCTTCTTTAGCGATTGTCATGGTTGCTCCACAAATTCAAAAAAGTTTCAAAAGTAAACCGATCAAAGGCTTGCTTCAGAATGTTATGTTCAGACTCTCTGGTAGAAATGTCCGCATCCACATGAATGATTGTTTCCCGAATACGCACCACGTCCTGAGCTGCTATGTTATCTGGATGGGGCAGCTTATAGCCCCTTTTGGTCAAATCATTTGGCATATTAAGTAATCACCACTCGAAGTGATCTAACTTTAGGCCGATAAAGAATTGTGCCGCTGAGCACTAATTTCACCCGTGTTTCAACCACATTAAAGCTGGTTAAAATATGCGTGCGTTCAACCCAATTATCCCCAACCGGTTTTCCTGTAGTAAGCTCCACCAACTGCCATGTGCCATCTGTTTTTTGCACATAGGCTTTGACATCGGCTGTGCCAATCATAAGGGCTTCATAGGTAATAGTGACTTTACTGTTACTTCCAGCTGGGATTGCGCGCGTTACATAATCAGCTGTTTCAGTTACATTGCCTAAAACCATCTGCACGCCAGGATAAAGTACGGGACTATGTAAGCTAGAGCCTCGCATCTGCGCTTTTACATTTAAAGCACCTGTTATTCGAGAACGAAGAGCAATAGGCAAATCATCAGAAAGCTTGTGCTCTGTGCCATCTTGTTCGGTAAGTGTAAAATCTATATCAGTATCAGATGCGACGCGTTCAACGTTAGCAAGAGCAATTAAATCAGAGGTATTGTTGCCGGTAATTGTGCCTAAATCAATAATACGGGTATTTGCAGTAAATCGTGCGCCTAAAAGCCGAAAGGTTAAGTCACGATTGTGATGATCGGTCCAGGTGCTGGCATTACTCGATGATAATAAAACGCCTACTTGATAAGGCTGACTTGTGACCCATCTTGCGTGGGTTGCATCGTATTTACCAAGCTCTGCTACACGCACTGCGGCATCGGCATCATCGGTCAACAGAACAATGGCATATTCATGACCGGCTTCCAGCCAAACAGGTTGCCAAGTCATTCGAGTAGACGTCCCATTTATATTAATAGAGGCTGGCATGATATCGCCTTCAGCCAAAACGGTTTGTGTAGGCATGCCAAGGCTGGTATCTCGAATTTGTACAATGACGCGTTTGGTACCGCGATTACTGAACCATAAATCAATGCCACCAATATGACGACTTTCGCTTAAGGTAAAGGTTTGTGCCAGTGGATCAAAGCGCGTAAGCACAACGGTGGTTTCATTGCGCCGAATATCGGTAATCACCGTGACGCGCCTGCGCTCTTCAGTCGTAATAATTCCGCGGCCTGTATAAGTGGCTTCACCATAACTACCTTGATTGCCAATAAATTGGACAAGTTTGGTACCCGCAGGAACATTGGCTGGGACGGTGAACTTACCTTTTATTTTTCCTGTGGAATCTGCAATAAGTGGCATAATTTCTCCTATAAACTCACGGGTTCAACATTAATGCCATCAAAAACCAATCGAAGTTGCTCATTTGGTGTGAATCCTTCAAGTTCAAAATTTTGAGTGGCTTGGCGCATAAAAGATGCTTCACGAGTCTGACTCGATAAAAGTTCTGTTGTTTGACTTACCTGCGTGCTTACCAACACATTTTGAGTAGTGCTTGAAGTAATTCGGCTTAAGATACCTCCACCATTGACGATCTGACGGGTAATAGGACTAGAAAGCACACTAAATCGTTGCGTAATGGGGCTCGACCAATTGGTTTCTAATTGAGTCCAGCGATCCACGTTCAGATTGATAGTGACTTTTGCAGGTATTGGCGCAAAAGCTTGATAAGGGTTAATTTTCATATCCATCGTTTGCAAGAGTTGCTCAAGAACTGGCTCTAAAACATAATTAAGCAGCCAAGGGGTTGTGCCTTTGCCGACGTCTTGAACGGAGCCGCTAATTGGCAAGGTGAGTTCGTGATCAACAATTGCCGCAGTTTGGGCAATGCCCTGATCACGCATGTCATCATCAAAGAAAGGATCAACAAACACGCCTTTTTTAGCAGCAGGCTCTCTGCTATTGGCATCATTACGAAGTTTTTCTTGGGCAATTAAGTCATAAAGGTCGTTAATGCTCGAGCGCATTGTTTCAATATCGCTCATGGGTATCGCATGAATAGCATTATTCACGACACTTGGCTTTTCCGCAGAGCGCCAATTTTGGTAGACATAAGCCAGCGCTAATTGACCGGCAGGTGCTTTAGGAAGCGATGGTCGCCATGGATGTGCTAAGCCTTTAATCCGTCTAACAACCCCTGTGGCATCGATAGTAATCAAGTCATAACGGGGTAATCTCCAGGTGTAATCCACCAGCACCAAGGTTCCATCCACAGCACCAGAAATTTTAAAGCCATTTTCTGTAACATTTTGAGGCGTTACTTTGCTACGACAACGATAAGTAATTTGATAAGAGCTTCCGGGAGCTGGTTCTCCGCCCGGTAAGGACCAATCAACGTCTCCAGACTTTAGTTTATAATCGGTATTACTCACATACGTTGTGGTACCTTGCTTTATTTGAATAATCTCAAGAACAGCAACATCAGGAATGGGATCCATAGCGCCGCTATAAGAGCCATGAGTCATCGTAATAGTTTTTTGTACCGTAACATCAACATTGAGAATTGTATCGGCAGGTGTTTCATTTAAAACCAAATCCATCACACCTTGAGCAGCAGGTTGAAAAGTGTATGGATCGGAATCTATTTCTTGAATATCGGGATCAATTGCAAAACGAACCCGCAAGCTATGTGCTAATTCAATTTCAAACCCATCCACATGGGCTTTGCCTTCATTAATCACAAAGACTTGTTCAGCGTTATCTTTTTGAAGATACATCACATCAAGGCCGTTTACGACGTAGGAACCATTAGATTCACGGTCGTAACGGGCAAGGGCTGCATTCACTGAATCAAGCTGAGGTGGCGGTGCATGTTGCACTAAAATTCCATTTTCAACACCGTAAATGGGATAAAACTCACCATCTTGCCGTGTAGGTGCCATGCCATCTGCTTGAAAATCCCAAATGATATTTGCTTTAAGTCGTGCGGCACCTGGTTCTTGATAATTTCTCGTGCCAACGGCTGGATCGCGAAGACCTGGATCTTCAAGTTCAGTCACGGTGTTTTCAACGTACCAAACACCAATCCGTACAGAAGTGTTAATGGGAATAGTGAAATTGACAGATCCTATTTCACGCACTGCACCGCGTAAATAAATATAGCCCGCTTCAACACTGGTCTCTCCGGTATCAGGGTTGACCACGCAGGCTGTGCCTCGGATCACATCTCCATCACGAAAGATGGCGTCCCCGATACCCTTAAGACCATGCAAAGCATAATCTTGAATTTCATTCAGTTCAGCCGATTGCAAACCACGGCCTGCTAAGAACAGGCTTCGGTCATATTTTTTGGCTGGATCATAACGGTTATAATAGCTATTAAGTGTCATTGTATTTTCCCATGAATCTTATAGATGTTGTTCATGATTGCTCCCTAAAACGTCACCACAAATGAAAAAGTTTCGCGCGTTGCCGCTGTTCGAATGAGTGGTACTGTACGCTCTAAAACCAAGAGAATGCCTGAGTGAATAATATCTTGTGGCTCAAAATAGCGTTGCCCGGGGGGTAATTCAGCATTTGTTTCAGTGCCAACCATCACACCAAGTTCACGAATGATATCGGTGGCGGCATTATTAAAATCAAAAGTGAAACGCAAAAATAAATTATTAGTTGGAGTGCTTGATGCTTTAAACCGACCCGTTGGCGTAATTAGGTCTCCATTTTCATCGCCGGTACAAAAAATGACTTCATCGGCAATTCTTCGACCCACTTCATGCAGTAAATCACCTGAGGTTATGGGTTCAGGCGGGGTGGCGTAAGTATACATGGCAGTAACAGTGACGTTTTCTGGGATTGCGCTATTTTGAAGACGAGTGATCACACCCATAACGCTGTCAACGCTATAGTCAGTTCCTGAAATAAAAGTGGTCTCACCCTGTTTTAGGGTAACGTTTTTGATAGGCTGATGATCAAGAGTGATTTGGTCATCGGCAAAAGTTTTCTCCACCTCATGGGTGCTTTCCCAAGTGGGATCACCGGTTCCCCAAGCCAAATGGATTGCTTGCTGTTTGATACTGGCAGCAATGGCTGCACGACCAGACTGCGTTAAAATAGCCATAATCACCCCTCAAACTGGTTGACGTCAAAAATTCAGTTGAGGGTTATATTCACGATTGGATCTGAATTCGTCCATGAGCGATTGAGATGGCGATGTTGATGCCATGTCAGCATGCCTGGATACATTGTTGCGATAAAAGTTTCGCTGTGCGTGAAAGAATTTAATTGTATAGGGTCCAACGTTTCTTCAGATAAAATTGGCCAGATGGGGGAATCTTTATAAATATTGTGTTGTTCTTTTTCAACAACAGTATGAATTACTTCGTTTATAATTGCTTGAGCTTCATTTTCTTGCGCCCTATAGAACCGCTCTAAAATTTCTTGGTACAAAAAATACCAAACATGGTTAGAAAGTTGATCTTGGCTTAAGAAAAAAGTTGCGCCAATTTCTGTTTGGTTAGTGACCGCAAAGCAAGCATTGATCTCGCCCAGATGCCAACTATCAGATAAAACAATCAGTGCCTTTGCAAAATGTAGTGGTGGTTCAAAATCAGGAGTGAAAGGTGATAGTGGATCAAGATTTTGACCGATATGATCTCTGATATAAATGCCATTATAGTTTCGAGTATGTGGATCAGTTATGCCTAAAAATGCGACATCGAGCCTATATAGATCATCACTTAACGTGCTGTTATGATGTCTGCGTGCGCTTGCAAATTTTAGCAAAACCTCTTCTGATTTAGCCTCAAAAGGATTAAATCGACCGAAAGACAAAACAGGTCCATCAGCTGAAAGTTTTACACCTGAATAATCAGAAAGCAGTGATCCAAATTCACTTTTGTCCAGCATAAATCGCCTGATATCGTAGCGATCGTTATACATCCGCATTAAGCGTGATCTAGCGGGAGCTGATAGTTTAGCAAGTGCCACTACATTATCGACAAAAAAGTCATTGGGCACATCGTGGATGCCTACCTGGAATTCAGCAAAGTGTTTGCCTGGGGGTTCTTCTTCGATATAAATATTTTCGATGTTCATCCATTTCAGAGCCATCCGCAATGAGGCTGGGGTACCACGAATCCGTTGAAACCTAACACCATCTTGAATAGCCTGCCTTGGATCAGGAACCCAAGCTAAAATTTCACCGAGCCCATATTCCCAAATAAGCCATGGCAGCACACTATCGCTTGGTGCAAATTTAAAGCCTCTAATCACGCGTGGATTGATACCATAATCAATAGCATCAGCTAAGGCTTGTTCTTGCGGCGAACCGCTGGGAGGAAGTAAGGTTATCACCAGTCACGCCCTCCAATTTCAAGGTGGATATTCTCTAAAGCAATACATTCATGATCTTGAACAATCAAATCTTGCAAGGGATTTAAAAGATCAATACGCTGCACCCCTTGAGCAAAGAGATGTGCAATAATCCAGCTTCGTGTTAAGTCCCATCCCAACCCTTTTGTTTCATTCAGTGCTTTGATAAAAGCGGTCTTGGCTATTTCAACAATATTTTCTGGTGTTTCAGGATAGAGATAAATTTTGGCTTGAACGCTGACAGCAATAATACCTGAGCTGACCACTTCAACGGTATCTGTGAGCACCCGCACATCATCACGCAAAATGACTGATCGAGCCTTATCTAATAATTCTTGGCTCGGCATACCATCACCTTCTTTTGATAAAATAGATAATTTCACAAAGCCAGGCATAGGGGATTCAGCGCGCGCATCTTTAATACGCGTATCTGCTGATAGGGCATGGTAACGATAATGCTCTCTGCTACCTGCAGTAGACCAGCCTACAATTTTAGCCTGCACTCGCTTACGAAAAGCTTCATCATCTTCTTCTGATTTGCGCTGTACATCATAAAATGCCGCCAAATGTTCTAAATCTGCACTATTAGCAAAGGCGAGTAAATTAGCGCGCGCCGCATCATTGACTCTTTGACGTAAAAGCAATTCGCGCCAAGCGGCAATTTCTAAAATCTTCATGGCCGGATCGCTTTCAAGCAGCGCTGAAAAACTGGGGTCGAGGCGCAGTAATTCCGCTTTCATGTGCGTGAAAATCGTCTCATAATCAAGCGATTCAATAACATTGGGATTTTGTAAACGCGTTAAATCTTGCATCATGATACGACAATCCCATCTAAAGTGATGGGCCTGCCATCTGGCAAATAAAGCCCCTCTAAAATCAAAGTAATATGACCTTCTTTGATCTCCACAACTTGCACGCGCTCCAATTTAAATCGATTTTCCCATTTTTGCAGCGCCTCAGCAGTAGCCGCATAAAGTTCAACGGCAAAACCGGGAGATGTTGGCCGATCTACCAGCTCAAAGAGTCTTGAGCCATAATCTCTGCGCATCACTCGGCTGCCAATGGGTGTGGTCAAAATATCGACTATCGATTGTTTGAGATGTTCAAGACCGGTTAATTCTTTGCCGCTGCTCGCATTCATTCCGCGCATGATCTACCCCGCAAAAACAGTTTGGCTGCCATTAAGTGTTTTAGATCCGCAAGAAATGGGATCACCAATACGAGCAATGGCTTTTCCATTGACATAGACCGTGCTTGAACCTTTGGCAAGTACGCCATCATGAGGCGACGTATTGGGGCACGCATGCATGGCCCATTTATCTTGCTCGCGGTGAACGGCTTTCCCCTCAACAAACACATCATCGCTTGCAGTAATGCAAGGTCTTGGTGGATAGCAGCTGTGGCCGGTGCATTTATCATTGAGTCTTACGATTCCTGGCATATTATTCATTCAAATCAATTCGTTTAGCTTTGAGTTTGATACCGTCTTTGGTTATCTCAAGGCTTGATTCTCCTACATTCAGCGTTAGCTTGCCTTCTGTTATCAAGGAGATGGTAAGGTGATGCTCTTTCTTGTCATAAAGGGCTTTGCTGCCATCTTGAAAAACAAAAGCAATCTCAGTTTCTTTATCACTGGGTGCCGGATGTTTATTTTGGTAAATAGCTGGGATTACAACGCCTTGAGCCATTTCACCTGATGGCGATAACAAAACAACCTGTTCACCCACACTGGGTGCAGACCAATTTCTGTCTTGTCCAGCACGAGAAGTCACCCAAGGCAGCCAATCGGTAAGAATTTTTCCAATCTGAATACGCACACGGGCTTTTTTATAATCGGCCTCCTTCACAGTCCCCACACGAATGAGATTAGCAAGTTTTCTGTCGATTTCAGAAAAACTAAAACTCTCCATTTGGCACCTCTATATAATCTGCCTTATGAGCAGCGCCGATTTCCGGAGCAATACCCACATAAATGGTGTGTGGCTGAATGCCGCTTGGTGTCCAAACAGAATCGCCTCGGTGGAGTTCATGGGCCCATTCAACGATCCACACCATGTATGCATCAAGATCAGGTTTAAAACCATCAGGACTAGCACCTAGAAATTCAGCGGGAGATACATTCATTCCCCATGAATTTTGATGAATGACTCTTGCAACTTCACTCGTCAAAGCCCTTACAGCAAAAGCGGCATTGGGGATGGTACTATCCACAATAATTCTTGCTTCAAAGCGAGCACGCAAGGCAATTTCACCGGTGCCTGGATCATTGCCGGGTTCAAAGCTTGCCAGTTCCACTAAAACAGCAGGTGCTAATAACGCGGTTTTAATGACCGGATAAGATTCACAGGTTTGAATTTCCGGTATCTCGCGTTTTAAAATGGTAGAAATGGCGGCATGTAATTCTTCCCAAAAGTTCATAGGCTCCCCTTTAAAATAAAGCCCAGTTCATGGCGAAAATATTGAATGAATTTTTCTCCAGCACCTGAATCCACGAAGCCTTTAATGATATTAGAAGCGACAGGCTCAAGTGGTAGAACGACTTCACGAATGGGTAATCTGCTTTTGGTTTTTCGTTTAAAAATACCCCGGTGACCTGTGGGCATCGTTGCAACAAAGGCACCGGTAAATTGAGATTTTCCTGCTTTGGCACCTATAGCCGTTTGGCGCATGGAACCTAAAAGCGAGGCTTTAATACCATAAAGACTGGCTACCACCAATGCTTTTAAAGAACTTTTGCTGGCTTTAACAAGCTTCAATCGTTCACGTATGATTTTTTGCTGGAGTTTTTTCTGTGCGCTGATTTCTTTCACGCTTTGGGATTTAAGCCAGAGAGCCGTTTTATTGAGCGCGCGCATAGCTGCCAGTTGTACTTGGCTTTCGGTCCCGCGCATTGAAGCAATGATCTGGTCGATATCACCGTATGTTGCAACATCCAAGGTAAAGGTGGACATATCATGCCTCCATTACCATAGCTGTTATTTCCCAAACGGTATTGGAGGCATCACGTAGAGGTTCGCTAAAGATTTTATAACGATTGCCTCCAATAATCAGCTGATCACCGACTTTAGGAAAGGCTAATTCACGGATACGCACTTCAAATATCGCCATATGACCAATCACTTGCCCATCACCCATTTCATAAGCAGTATCGGGTTGTTTGATTAAAACACGAATAGGAAAAGGGGCAGACCCAGAACTCTGGTATTGTGCCTCTTTCCCTAAATGTGCAAAACAATCTTCAAACATTTTGGTTAAACTCATGGCTTATACCGTAAGTTTTACAAGCACTCCCGGGCGATGACACATTGGTAATGGATTAGACTGAGTATGTAAATCCGTACCGCGATCAAAGCGTCTTGGTTCTTGTTTAGCATACAGCGGTTGCCCTAAGGTGTTGACGGTTTCGTTAAAATCAGCCGGTGCAAAATAGGTTGAAAACGTTTCAGCGGTACCTAGTGGGAAACAATGCGCTGTATCTTGGGCAATAAAGCGTCTGACGTTGCCATCAGGATCGGTTGCTTGGCCACGGTATTCTTCAAAAGTAATCCCACCAAAGGTAAAGCCTGAGCGCATATCGTTGCGTAGCGCTGCACCTTCCTGCCACCTGTCATAGGCTTCTTTGACTTTAGCATGTGAGGTTAAAGCATCAAAAAATTCAGGGCTAACCAGTGCATGAACTCCAGTCATGAATTCACCGCGCAAGTTATCTTCAATGTGGCGCAGCACTTCAATGCATTTACGTTTCACATCCGTACCTGCTGTCCCTAAAGCAAAACTGACGACCTTTGGGGTGATTTCAAATTCGTTATAAAGATTCACAAGCTCCGTACCATCTGCATCTAAAATGATGCCTTTTAAAGCGCCCATCCTGAGATGCTCTAAAGTAATGGCATGTTTGTTACGCATAGATTGCAGGTGATCGGTAATAACATTTGCAATGGCCTGCAATTCATTTTCTGTGCCAAAAGCACGGATACCTTGTACTTCTTCAGGCAGCACCACATCATCATGGGGGATATGTGGAATGGTAAAGGTTCTGACTTTTCGTTTGTCACGTTTACCAACAGTACCGGGCGCGCCTGGGCTTGCCGTTGGCAATAAGCTTAAAACGCCGTTGCGCTCTTCAATCGCAATATGCCTAAAGCGTACTGATTTTGACGGAAATAAACCTAATGATTCTGTCCTACCATAGGTGTTTGGCAATAAATTAATAGAAGCCGTTAAGGCTGCCATATTAAATGCCGGATGTGAGAATGGATTTTGCATAAATTATACCCCTTTACGAATAATAACGCCGCGTGCCTCAAGCTGTTTGATTGCAGCGGTTTTTTGTTCAAGCGTGATTGCAGATGGCCAAATAACTGCGTGATCGGCAAGAATCGCATCGCGTGTCACAATCACTGCTTTGGTGTTGCCGCTTGTGGCATCTACCTCAGCAATCAATGCCCCAAGGGCGTTTTGTGTTCCATCAGTAGCAGCAGGATTTAATGCTTTAATCAAATCTGTTTCACTGTCTTGGCCGATGATGGCACCAAGGGCTAGTTTTTGGCCCTGAGCAACGGTTATCTCTTCACGGGAATAAAGATTAGGAGCTTCAAACTTCAGAAGATCTCCTAAATTGTTTTGTTCTATGGCAACGGTCATAAGGGTTTCCTCCATTTATGCGGTTAATTTCATGTGACTACGAGCTTTAGCAGCTTGAATTACTGGGTTTTCTTGGATAGGTGGTTCAAGACTCACAGTGCTCAAGATTTCAGTGCCGGTACGATCAGCGAGTAACTGCATGAGCTGCTCGCGCGCTTCGTTAACGGGGATATTTTGCTCAAGAAAATCTCCTAGTTTTTCCGGCATCTTCGAGAGTTTGCATAAACGGAAAATCTCTAAAGCTTCCGTCTGATATTCGCTGCGCCCTTGGATTTTCCCTTGTGTGAGTAATTCTTCTGGATTAATGGTCGGTAATGATTCAGTCATAGCTATGGTCCTTATAAAAGATTGAGTGGCTGCCTTTTGAATACATTCAGGAAAGGTGAGAATTTCGTCCGCAAGTCCTATTTGAATAGCATGAAGGCCAAAATAGAGCCCGGCTTCCGTAGCACGAACAGCGCTTTGATCAAGACCTCGATTACGGGCTACCAGCTCTACAAACATGTCATATAACCTGCTAACTTCACTTTGCAGTGTTTGCATTGATTCAGAAGTTAAAGGTTCATGGGGATTTAAATCATTTTTGCGGTTACCGGCAAAAACGGTGGTGTATTTCACCCCTTGTTTTTCATCAAAGGCACTTTGGTCAATATGACTGGCAATCACGCCAATGCTGCCTACACCAGACGTTCGATTGATAAAGACTTTTTCAGCACTGGATGCAATCCCATAAGCTGCAGAATAAGCCTCATCGTTACATACGGCCCAAATGGTTTTTTGGCTGCGCGCTTGATAAATAAAATCAGCTAAATCAAAGAGACCACTGGTTTCGCCACCCAGACTATCAATGTCGAGCAAAATCGTTTGTACGGCATCATCCGACAAAGCAGCGCTGATTTGTTTTTGAATCTCATCATAAGAAGTCATCCCCAACATGCCGTCAAATACCCCAGAACGTTTGGTTAAAATGCCCTGGATCGGAATAATGGCCATGCCATTGCTAGCACCCTTTACTAATGAAGGCTTTGCAAGTTTAAAAGCCTTGTTTGAGCTCATGTGAGCAGCCAACCACTCAAAGCTACGGCGTTCGAGCATCATTGGTTTCATAGCAAATTTTAAGTAGATATCATTCATTAAAAACCTCGTTTTTTAGGCGGCGCTGTATGTCGTGGATCAGAATCTAAAACAAACCCGGCTTCATCAGCTCTGTTGTTATCGGCTGCAATTTCTTGATCAATTTCTTCGGCGTCATAGCCAAGTTCTGAGATCACTTCACTGCGGCTTTTAAAGCCATTACGCACTGCCATTTGTTGTGCTTGTTGATCTTTGAGTGGATCAACCCAATCAAAACCTTGGGGTATCCATTTGACGTCTTTGATAGAAGCGTCTTTATCTTGAGAAGGTAATGCACCGGAGAGTAAAGCAAGCTCAATCCAGCGATTCCAAACGGGTCTGCAAAATTGAAATACCATCACATGATGTTGCAAAGTGGCGCATCGTCTACGAAATTCAATGAGGCCAGCACGAATTGAGGAATAATTGACGTTGGTTAAATCGCCTGTTAGCTGTTCATAGGTAATTCCCATGCCAACGGCAATGGCTCTGAGCTGCTGACGCATAAAGGCTTCGTAATTTGCCCCAACATCGGAAGGATTAGAAAATTTTACATCCTCTCCTGGTTCCAATAACTGCATGGTGCCTGGCTCGAGACCCGCAAGAGCCATCCCTTGCTCATTTGCAGCACCTTCACCCATCATGTTGGCTTCAGGATCAAGACGAGTAATAAACCCTGCAAACATGGCAGCGGTTTTCTTGCGCACCAGCTCGGCATCATCGTATTGATCCAGCTCATAAAGCTTTAGCAATACACGGCTGAGCCAAGGCTCGCCGCGAATTTGACCGGGACGCAGTGGTTTATAAATATGAAGTACTTCAGAGGCCGGAATACGGACTGATTCACCGTTTGAAACAAGCAGCTTTTCACCGGGATGTTCACGAAATAAATAATAGGCTTCTCTTTGTCCGAGTTTATTAAACTCAATACCGTTTCGAACTATATTGCCTGTGGCTAAAATGCGATTCACGGAGGTATCAAGATGTTCGGATTCAAGAGCCTGCAGTTGTAGGGGAACAGATAAGCCATCTTCAGGGCGCCTTACACGAAAGCGAACAAAACATTCGCCGCCTTCAATCATGCTGCGGCAAATAGAGGCTTGTAGACCGTAAAAATCATGTACACCATGGCTATCTGCTTCATCCGACCAACGCAGCCACAATGCCTGCACCGCTTTACGAAATTCAGCATTTTTAGCTTTGGATTGGGGTTTGATACCGGTGCCAACAGCGTTGCTAACCAAAGTCTCAATAATATTGGAAGCATAAGGATTTTTGCGTACCATATCCCGCGTGCGGCTACGGAGCGTTTCTAAATGATTACCAAGGAGACTGTTGATTGCACTATTTTCTGGCTGCCAATAGGTTAGACGTTTACCAGCACCAGCCGCATCCCAAGCAGAAGCTTTGCTTTTGGGGCGTTTAAATAATTGTGCGAGTGATTTTAGCAGCATTAGACAATCCCTTTATTTGTGGCAAAGGTAATTCGTCTTTTAGGGGAGACGCCTGCAACCTTAAGCTCTGATTTCATACGCTGCCGCAAATTAAGCAAGTCGCTCAAGTCAACCTCCGCGTATTTGACAATATGATCACCATAGGCAACAGAAACTACGCGCTCGCCTTTTTGTAGCTTGGTAATCGCTTGTTCTATTTGCGCTAAATCATCTTCTGTATACATGGTGTTCTATCCCATAAAACGGCTTCTAACCACACGTGGTCTTCCTTGCGACTTTGCGGGACGCATAGGTTCTCTTGGAGGGTTATATTCAGGATTGGGATATTTTTTGTATCCCATAAGACTTTTCCATTTATTTTCATTCCAGCGATCTGCGCCAATAGCTATGGCTGCGGCTCTAGCATAGACTCGACAATCCAGTGCTTCATTACGCTCACGGATTTTTTGCCACTCACGTTTTGGATAGCCTTTGCTAATTTTGGTCACCAGTTGCTCAGCGGTGAGCTGCTTAAAATATTCAGGTCCGTAAGCTGGAAAATGACAGTAACCGCCCGGAAATCCTTCATCAGTTTGTGAAAGTTTGAGCACGTGATACAGCTCTGACTTTAAAACGGATACACCAACTGGCCAGAGTTTGGCGCCACGTCTGAGTTTTTGACCTAAAATGGTCACGTCCACACGGCTTGGTGCACCAACTGGCACTAAGGCTTTGTCGATACCTTTAACAGCCATGACACGACCAGTTGGTTGGCTACGGATCCAGCCATAGACTTCTTGAGTGGCATACCCAGCATCTACAGCAATCATACTGATGGGCCGCTCCAATCCATCTTCGCTGGGAAATAAAGTACTCATCAAAATAGATAAATGCTGCCACGTAGAAGCTTTACCGGGATCACCTTCAAAAACTTGATAATCAACAGACCAGCTTTCGCGTTTTTGACCCCATGCCACGATTTCAACTTCAATACGGTCTTTTTGTACGTCAACACCCGCCGTTAAAACAAGGCCGCCATATGGCACTGTACCAATGGCGTAATTTTCTTTACGTTCAAACAGACGCTGCCAATCCGGTGCCTCACCTTTATCAACCCAGGTTTCGCCTAAGGTGGTATTTATCCAAACTTTAAGTAGCTGTTCATTTTCTTTGGCATGCAAGAAATTTTGTGCAGCTTGCCCCCAACTCAACCAGCCAACTGGACTGTATAAACTGGAAATATGAAAGCCTGCAATTTTACCGTTACTCTCAGTTGAAGCTCGCCACTGGCCATTCGCCAGCATCCACGTTTTTTGGTGATGCTGGATTCTTTCCTTGCACTCGATACAAACGTAATGCGCATTTAAAGGCTCATCATCCCATTGCACTTGTGGCCACTTTAGAATTTGAAAGGTATGGCAATGGGGACATGGTACCCAGTAATAGCGTTGATCGGAGGCTTCAAATTCCCGTTCAATACGGCTTAATCCTTGAATGGTAGGCGTTGAGACTAACAAAATTTTGCGACGGGCAAAGGTAGCAGTACGTTGAATAGCAAGGGAGACCGGATCGCCTTCTCCGTCAGCATCGCCCGGATAGGCATCAATTTCATCTAAAAACAAATAGCGCACGGGCATAGAGCGCAAACCCACAGCGCTATTAGCCCCAGTTACCACAACAATACCGCCGGTAAATTCTTTGCTTTGAACAGTGTTACCTGAATCTCTAGATCGTGGGTCTTTAACTTTATCTCGAAGGGCTGGCGTGTCATCAATTAGTGGAGCTAAACGTCCTTTAGACCACCGTTTGCCCATTTCAACAGTGGGCTGAACCACCAGCATAGGACCAGGCGCTTGATCAATAATGTAACCAATCCAGTTATTGCCTGCTTCAGTGCCCCCAATTTGCGCCCCTTTCATAAAGACAACTTTTTCAATAGGTGATGAAGGCGATAGGGCGTCCATGATCTCTTTGAGATAAGGCGTGCGCTCGGTCCGCCATCTGCCTGGTTCAGAAGAAGCAGTTTGCGACAACATGCGAAAGCCATCAGCCCATTCAGACACTTTGAGCAGTGGATCAGGCCGAAGCCCTGTATTAAAACTAATATGATAAGGCTTACACGTCACGGCTTAACTCCTCCAAAGCAGTTCGGATTTCTTGCAGCAGTACTTCGTGAATTTTGTGGGCATCGTCAATGGAAGCAAGCAATGAGGCTACTCGGTCAGGGATATTCATTAAACTATCACGAACGATTCTGGCCTTGTTAAAAGCAGCCACTTTGACGTCTTCTACTGAAACCAGTTCACCAATTTCTGCTTTGGCGCGGGCTTCAAGCAGCTTGCCCCGTTCCATTTCATTTTTGATACGAGTTTTAAGTAGAAGTGTTGAAAGCTCAGTAACATCAGAAGTGTTTTTGCGGCGCTGTGGTTGGTTTGGATCACGTAAGGCAGCAATCGCGGCATCTGCTTGTTCAACATCCACAAGGCCATCGACCAGTTGAATGACGCCACTTTGCACCAGCTGCCCCGCATATTGTCTTGAAAATCCATGTCGCTTTGCCCATTGCGATTGCTTGATGAGTTCCATAGAACCTACATTTCAACATGGCATGCACACAATTCATCAAAAGCTTGGCTGGTTTTAGCATGCACAGCCTTTCGCTTAGTGTAGGATTGCCAGCGCCTTATGATGGTATCGATGTATTTGGGGTCGAGCTCAATCATGCGGCAGCGGCGCTTGGAATGTTCTGCGGCCATTAAGGTGGTACCAGAACCACCAAAGGGATCAAGAACAATATCGCCCACCTTACTGCTGTTCGTGATAGCACGTTCCATCAATGCAACCGGCTTCATGGTGGGATGCAAATCATTTGCATTTGGCTTATCAATAAACCAGACATCGCCTTGATCACGGGCACCACACCAATGACGATCAGCACCTTCACGCCAGCCATAAAGAATAGGCTCATATTGCCGTTGATAATCCGCTCTGCCTAAAGAAAAATGATTTTTCGCCCAAATCAAAAAGGTAGACCAATGACCACCGGCTTGTTTAAATACTTTTTGTAAGACCGCCAGTTCTGAGGCCGCCATGCACATATAAATAGCGCCGTTGGTGTTCATGATAATGTTAGAGCAGACATCGTAAAGAAAGCTTTCAAAGCCTTCTCCAAGATTGTCATTGAGAATTTTATGTTTGTTTTCACGAGATTTGTTGCGCAGTGTATCTTTGATGCTGGCACCATAATTGACGTTATAAGGTGGATCACACACAGTGATATCGGCTTGCTCATCCTCTAGGACAATTTTATAGGAATCAATCAAAGTGCTATCGCCACAATACAGTCGGTGATCACCTAAAATCCATAAATCACCACGCTTACTGATGACTGGGGCATTATCTGCGGGATCAACCGAATCGGCCTCAGCAGGTTCTTCAAGATCAATATCGGTTGCATCCAAAAGTTTTTGTATTTCATCAAAATCAAATCCGGTTAACTCCAGATCAAAATTAAGCGCCTGCAAATCTTCCAGTTCAAGTTTGAGTAAATCGTCATCCCAATCCGCCCAATTAGCCGATTGATTGGCAAGCAATCTAAAGGCTTTGATTTGAGCGTCACTTAAATCATCGGCTAAAATCACCGGAATTAATTGTAAACCCAGCTTTTTAGCAGCTTTAAGGCGTAAATGGCCATCAACAACGCTGCCATCGCTTTTTGCAATGACGGGAATACGAAAACCAAATTCTTTGATGGAGGCACACATTTTATCAACCACCGCATCATTTTTGCGGGGATTGCGGGCGTATGCGATAAGATTGTCTATGGGGATGTGTTGGATTTGAAGTTCAGTCATAAGCGCACCCGTTCCTTAATATTTGTGTCAAGTGTCAAGGTTTGGGCCAATTCTAACGCTAGTAAAATCCCGGGGCTCTGCCACCCGTCTAACTTAATAGCCAGGGAGGACCCGTGCATACCAATGCCAGGACACGCCTGTGGTGTAATCTGTGTTGTTACGTCTCGAGCGCTCATTAACCCATAGCATTCACCCTTATCTCACGTTCATTTATTTCTGTTACCAAGCCTTTATTCAGCGTTGCGATTAATAACGTCCGCATAGTGTTACCTGTTTTTGTGCGAAAGTTTGAATCAGCTATCACTCAATAAATCCTTGTATTGTTTGCTTGAGAGTTATATTCAGCATTGCGTATCAATGTGTTCGCCTAAACAAAATATTTATTCATCGCAGATCGCTTAAGCATGCAGCGTAACCTGCGACATCCACCAGGCTATCGTAATGGCCAGGGTTCTTTTGTAGGCGAGCAATCTTTAAATCCAGCATCATCAGTCCTACTTGGGCAGGTGTTACAGTAATTCCCAAGAGAAGCGACCAGCGTTTAGCAATATGCTCAAAATTCTCTTTGGGCGAGCCATACATTTTCTGTCGTTCTTCAATTGTTGATATGGATTGCTCCAGTAATCGTTTGCCATTCATTGTTTAACCTCCATATTGTCTTGTGCCCATAGCAATAAGGCCAGGCTATCGGCTTCATTATCATCAACAGGATTAAATCCTTTGGCCTTGATGGCGGTGATGATTTCATCTTTGCTGGCATTACCTTTACCGGTGACATGACGCTTAATCGTGCCAACCCCTACGCCTTGATAGGGGATCTCATGATCTTCACACCATGCAGTCAAATGCGCTAAAAACCCGCCATAAATATGGGCAGCATCAACGCCTAAATGCCTGCGTACTTCTTCAAAATAAACAGCCTTAATGTTCGCCTTTTGTTTTAGGGAATCCAAAAAATGTCTAAAGCGTAAAAAGCGCATACCACCGCCACTAAAGCGCGAAGTATGAAAGCTCTCACTTCCACTAAAGACACGACCCTCAGTGAGCAAGGCCCAGCCGGTTTGCGTGCCTAAATCAAAAGCGAGTATTGCGTCCATCATGTGCGATCCCATCGATTGAATATTGTTGAGTAGAGGTTAGGTTCAGCAAACAGATTTTAGCTGTTCGGCTAATAACAAAAATAAGATCACAAAGGTGCGGCTTAATTTTTAGAGTCGCTCTTCTTCCCGATATATTTTCCATCCATGGGAAATGGTCATAGCCATTCCCATTGGATATGTATATATACAACCGGCGGGAAGCGGGAAGTGCTTATATATCAAGGGTTTACGACCACTTCCCGGCCGGAAGTCGAAACGGGAACGGGAAGTGGCGGAAGTCCGGAAACCCATATATATCAATGGATTAGCAGATGCCCGATCACTTCCCGCCATAGCACTTCCCATCGGGAAGACGGGAACGGGAAGTAGAAAATCAACCTATGTCATAAAACCAAATCCTGTTTTTATCATTTTACTCTCATCCAATCTGAGTGACTTAACCCAGCCATTTCACCCCTCATATCCCCAAAATTCCAACATTTGATTTTCGCGGTCTTATTTATTTTTACCCCGATCTGAATCTTTCATTCTACCCCCAGTAAAACCTGAGCTGATCCTTGGCCCGCGGTCTTATTTGAAAAGTTAGCGTCCCTGCTGAATTAGAGCCCCTCTCGGCATTCTTGAAGGACATAAACCAATCAAGGAGACCGCTGATGAGATCAAGAAATCGTTACCCAGGGATGGACAATACCATCGTCAAACAAATCCAGTATCACGCATGGCGCTTGAAACAAATGCCCTGTTTTTTTAGCGAAGAAATTGAAGACGTTGAGCAGGAGTTATTGTGCGAAGTCTTTGAGTGCTTAAGCAAATTCAACAAAGAAAAAAGCAGCCTTGGCACCTTTGTCGATCAAATCATTACTCGCCGCTCAAACAATATGATCCAGCGCCGGTTGAGCATTAAGCGTGGTGGACGGACCACAACCATATCACTCGATATTGTGGATGATTTTGGTGTGGCGATGGTCGATACAATCCCAGATCCACAAGAAAGAAATCTTGATTTTGTCATTGACGTTGCGCAAGCCCTTGGCGCAGTGCCAGAGCCATGGCGGGAATTCGCTACCTTGCTGCAAACCCACACGATTACTGAGGTTGCAAGCCTAACCGGTAAGTCCAGGGCTGCCATTTACCGCATCTTAGAGCAGCTCAGACCCTGCTTTATCGATCTATTACCTTACCTAAACCAAGTTGGACACACGGAACTTGAAACCGGAATAAAACCATCAACCAAAGGAGAAGCCCATGACTAACATCATCCCATTATGTTTTTTAGACGAAGCAAAAACAGAGGATATCAGCAAATTATCGGTTACCGATTTGCTTTCACTGCAAGCCCGTATCGATAAGCTTTCTGCTGAAGTCAAACGGCATAAGAGCATTTTAGATAATGCCCTTGAGCTTAAATTTACAGATAAAGCCAAAAGTGCTTTGCAAGCTGATGGACGCGATACCGGCACAGTCCATTTTATGGAAGACCACCACAAAATCACCGCTGATTTACCTAAGAAAGTGGTTTGGGATCAAAGCAAATTAACCGATCTTATCGCCAAAATCCCTGCTGAAGATCGTAGCCAATACATCAAGGCCAATTACAGCATTGATGAACGCAGATACCTGATGTGGCCTGAAACCTTAAAGAATTTCTTTAGTGAAGCCAGAACCGTGCAAGTCGGTAAACCCAAATTTTCAATTCAAGAGGATTAAACAATATGAGCTTGAAAATCATTAGTGCCGAAGAGCGCTTAAAAAATCATACCGGAGTGAAGATGGTGATTTTTGGTCCATTTGGGATCGGAAAGACGAGTCTGTTAAACACCTTAGAGCAACCCACACTTTGTATTGATATGGAGGCCGGATTGCTTGCCGTTCAAAGTTGGAACGGGGACTCCATTAATGTGCGGACTTGGGAAGAAGCGCGAGATATTGCCTGTTTGTTGGGTGGTCCTAACCCTGCACTTAGATCCGAGCAGCCTTACAGCCAAAAACATTATGCCCATGTCTGCAGTCAATATGGTGATCCAAAGGCACTTCAAAACTACAGCTGCGTTTTTATCGACAGTATTACGGTTGCCTCGCGTCTTTGTTTGCAATGGGCCAAGTCTCAACCAGAAGCTGTTTCAGAGCGTAGTGGAAAAGCAGATACAAGGGCAGCTTACGGTTTACTCGCTCAGGAAATGATTGCTTGGATTAACCAATTTCAGCACATCCCCAATAAAGACATTATTTTTGTTGGCATTTTAGAACAACGCTTCGATGAATTTAATCGCAGCCATTGGAGTCCGCAGTGTGAGGGCGCCAAAACCGCCAATGAAATCCCCGGCATTGTGGATGAGGTGATCAGCATGGTGGGGATTAAAACCAATGAAGATCAACCTGCCAAACGCTGCTTTATCTGCCAGACCATCAATCAATGGGATTACCCCGCCAAAGATCGCAGTGGTGCACTCGATGTGATTGAGCCACCGCATCTGGGCGGGCTACTCAGCAAAATCAAACAACATCGTAAGCAATAATTTTATAGGAGACAGAATATGGATTACTCATTTTTAAATGATTTAAACAACGCCCCACAAAACCAAGGATTTAGCTTAATTCCAACAGGCAGCAACTTAAAAGCCTCCGTTTGTATTAAACCGGGTGGTCATGGTCCTGAAGGTTGGTTTACCCAAAGTAAATCCAGTCAGTCGGTTTATTTAAATATGGATTTTACGATTATCGATCGTGAATATTCTGGCCGCATTATCCATCAAATGATTGGGATTCAAGGCACAAAACGTAATGAAAAAGGGGAAGATGTTTGGGGGTTGATGGGACGCGCAACATTGAGGGCTATTATTGAATCTGCTTATGGCATTCTGCCAAAAGATGAATCCCCGCAGGCTCAACAAAAAAGAATGTTGCAGGATATTAGCAGCATTAATGGATTAGTTTGCGCAGTTAAAGTGGGCATCGATGTTGATCCAACAGGCGAGCATCCAGATCGCAATAAAATTACTGGGATTATCACCCCAGATATGGCCATTTACCGCAAATTAATGGCGCAAGAGATGAGCCAGACGGTATCTCCTAGCAATTTGCCTGAATGGCTTAACCGTTAATGGAGATGATTATGATGCGTCAACATCCGGCGACCCATGTGCCAAAACCATACGAATTGCTCCTGTATAACGGTGATTTTAAATCAAAGGAATCTCTTGAGATAGGTGATGAATTAATGGGGGCAGAAGGTAAGCCATTGTTACTCACCGACATGCGCCAAAGCTTAGAAGAAGCTTTTGAAATTCGTCCCATCAAAGGTCCATCTTTTTTGTCAGGAGCCAATGATTATATCCATTTAGTGCGGACAGGCTGCAATGTTGCCCAGCAAACCAAAACACTGCCCATGTGGGAATACTTTCAGCAATCTGCTCATTTTAAAAGTGTGTATTTGTTATATCGCAGTAGCGTTGATTTTTCAGCATCTGTTGACGTTCCCATCGATCCCTATTTTTTAGGATTGTTATTGGGTGATGGGTGTTTTAAGAATGCGACTCCAAGCATTACAACGCCAGATTCAGAAATCATCGCCTATTGTTTTGCAATCTCAGAAAAGATGGGCCTGCAAGTACGCATCCATCAAATCCCAGGTAATCAAGCCAACAGTTATTATTTTAGTACACCTCCCGGTGCCGCTAATCCATTAACGCAAAAATTAAAAGCGCTCGGTCTCTACGATAAATTATCGGCTGAAAAATTCATTCCAAAAATTTACAAAGTGGCTGACAAGACAACGCGCGCTGAAATTCTTGCGGGATTACTCGATACCGATGGTTACATGCTGCATAAGACCTTTGAGTATACGACCGCTTCAAAACAACTGGCTTTAGATGTTGCCTTTATTGCGCAAAGCCTTGGCTTGATGGCGCTTCCTAAAGAAAAAACCGTCGATGGGCAAGTCTATTATCGCTTTTGCATTTATGGCGATTTTAGCGATATCCCTATCAAAATTGGCAGAAAAATCCCTGGTCCCAGACTCCAAAAACGGGATGCATTACGCACAGGTTTTACTGTTCATCCGGTAGGCAAAAAAACCATTACGCAACTCTATTTTGACGAGAAAAACCCGCGTTTTCTCAAGTCAGATTTTATGGTCATGGAAGGATTAACGAGGTAATTATGAATAATCACAGCATACAATTTAACAACGCTTCAGACATCAGGCCTCATTTACATGTGATTCCACAAGATGATGATCGCGAGCATTTATATCTGGCCGGGCAATTGATGAAGCACCTGCAAGATTTAGGACTTAATAAAGCCATTGGTCAAATTACCGTCGGCGATTTATTGAAAATCAGCAAAGAGCTCAATCATGCAAGATATTAATGCACTCATTGAGCAAGGGTTGCAACAATCCGAATCTCGCAAAACACCGAGAAATTACTTGGGTGCATCAAGTTTGGGAGATGCTTGTGACAGACGTATTCAATACCAATATCTGGGTACGAAAGCAGATCATGAATTCACTGGCAAACAACTTAAAACATTTGCCATGGGGCATTTGCTTGAAAATTTAATTATCTCATGGATGCAGCTGGTAGGTTTTGAATTAAGCACGCGCAATAAGCAAGGTGATCAATATGGCTTTGAAATAGCAGGTGGAAAAATAGCCGGTCATATTGATGGCGTATTGCTTTCAGGTCCAACTGGCTTTTCTTATCCAGCGCTGTGGGAATGTAAAACCATGAATCAAAAATATTGGCGTGATTGTGTGACTCGCGGCCTTGCCTTATCTCATCCCCATTATTTTGCCCAAGTGCAGCTTTACATGGCCTATATGCAACTCGATGAACATCCGGCACTTGTGACGATATTAAACAAAGACTCTTCTGAATTGCATCATGAATGGATCCAGTTCGATGCAGCTATTGCGCAGCGCTATTCTGATCGCGGAGCACATATTCTTAAAGCGTGCCAAGCAAGTGAATGGCTTCCCCGAATAACTAAAGATCCCAATTATTTTGTATGCAAAAGCTGTCGGTGGCAGAAAACATGTTGGAATGGGTAGCGTATGGCTGAGAATGTGATTGATTTAAAGGATTGGTATAACCTTAATACCGCAGCGCCACAACATTTATCGCAAGAAATCAAATCTGAACCCTCCACACCGGTTTCAGAAATTAAGATGCGACTGCTTGGAAATCTGCGCGGCGTCTTATCTTACCTATTACCAGGCGGTGTATTTCGCCGCAATAAATTTTTTGTGGGTGACGTACAAGGAAATCCTGGCGAAAGTTTGGTTGTCGATTTAGACGGTGACAAGGCGGGTATGTGGCATGATTTTGCAACCGCAGAAGGAGGCGATATCATTGCTCTTTGGGCTGCTGTCAGTAACCGAGATACGCGTCATGATTTTCCAGAACTGATCAAAAGTATTTCAGATTGGCTTGGGATTAGGTCTAAAACCTATTACGAAGAAACCGAAGATCTCAAAGGAAAATTACGAGAATATGAAAGTCATGATTTAGACGATTTATGCCGCAATAATCTGTTGGGCCATCCAACTGCCCGCTGGGATTATTACGATCAGAACAAAAAGATTATCGCTTGCATCTACCGCTATGAAACCATGTATGGTAAGCAATACCGGCCTTGGGATGTCAAAAGCTGCAGCCATCGCGCCCCGGAAGTTCGCCCGCTTTATAATATTCCAGGTATTATCAAAAGCCGATCAATAATCATTGTAGAAGGTGAGAAATCAGCAGATGCTTTAATTCACTCTGGCATTGAGGCAACCACCGCCATGTTTGGTGCCAACGCGCCACTGAATAAGACCGATTGGTCTCCACTTTATAAAAAGCAGGTTGTGATATGGCCAGACAATGATGAGCCAGGGTTTCAATATGCCAAACAATTAGCGGAATACTTGTTGCCACATGTTGCGTCACTCACAATTTTAAAGCCACCTTCTGACAAAGATAAAGGCTGGGACGCTGCAGATGCCAAAGCAGAGGGTTTGCTACTCCAGGATTTCATTAACCAGTCACCAAAGGATTCTCTAAAACGACAGACGATTGCACCGATTAATCTGTTTAATTGGCAAAAACCACCTCCTAATCGTGATTGGGTGATTGATGGCTGGTTACCTACGGGTTATGTCACAGCTATTTATGGTGATGGTGGGGTTGGAAAATCACTGCTTGCACAGCAGCTGATGACAGCTGTGGCTACGGGATCAGCTTGGTTAAATTTCCCAATCAAACAAAGCAAAGTCTATGCGCTTTTATGTGAAGATGATGAGCAAGAGTTATGGCGCAGGCAGTATGCCATTAATCAATATTTTGATATTAACATGGCTGATCTGGCTGAGCATTTACGAATGATTTCTCGTGTTGGCGATGATAACTTATTGATGGTCTTTGATGGCAAAGATAACGGTCAACTCACGCCATTTTATCACGAACTTTTAGCTGACATTAAAGAATTTAATCCGCATTTGGTTGTTTTAGATACAGCTGCAGATCTCTTTGGTGGTAATGAAAATAATCGCTCCCAGGTGCGCCAATTTATCCAAAATTGCTGTGCACGTATTGCAAGAGCCATTAATGGTGCCGTGCTTATTTGTGCGCATCCATCGGATTCTGGTATTCAACGTAAAACTGGCACCGGTGGCTCAACCGCTTGGAATAATACGGTGCGTTCACGCTGGTATTTTTCTAAACCTTCCAATCAAGAAAATAGTAACACCCGGATCTTAAGCCGAAAAAAGGCAAACTATGGTCCCATGCAAGCTGAAATCAATTTAGAATGGCAAAGTGGTGTATTCGTTCCCACTGGTGGATTTTCCAATAGCTACTTAAAAAATGCCCTAATAAAAGCCATAGAAGATTCGGCTATCGAAGATCTACCATTTTCTCACACCGGTGAGCCTGGGGTTTACAAACAACGTGCGCGATTACCCGTCGAATTTCATACCTTAAGCCGCCAAAAGCTCGAAGATATGGTGACTGAATTATTAGAGGAAGGAAAATTAATTAAAACTGGCGGAGCCGACAGCAAAGAGCCTAAACGTCTTACTGTCGCGCCATCATTTTCGAAAAAGTAAGGTATTTGGGTTTAATCGGTAACCAAATTCCTGTTTGGTATTGCAGCCAGGCCAGCCATGAGTTTCAATCACATCATGGCGTTTGATGGGCAGCCCTAATTGCTCTGCCAGCGTGTCTTGAATCACCTTTTGCATTTTATTTAAGGGACGCCTAATTTGCTGCTCTAAATCTTCAATCATACCCACATGAGGCTCCATTAAATCAGCCAGTTGATTGATGTTTAAAAACGTGTGTTGCGCTGATGGTTTGGCTACTTCAAAATCCTGCCAATATTGTTCAAGCAACAAGCGAAAAATCAGCAAGCGCGAAGAAGCTTGCTTCCCAATTACCACAATGCCATTGATGCTCACGCCGTTATCTGCCATACGAATTTCTAGATATTTTTCCTGTGGCGCAATTTTTCGTTCGGCTAAACTGATCATGCGAAAAGGCAAAATGCTGGCTGAATAATTAGGGATCAGTTCGCACACACCGGTTTGGCAGGTTTGTTTAATCAAGTCCGTTAGCAACAATGGATCGTGGATGAGATCGGCAACTGAAATAATAGGGACATCAATGATCATCGATGGGATTTTAGCCCGTACATTCAGTATTAAGGTGGGCATCGCTTTTAATTTATCAATGGTCAAATGGCGATGATCCGTGCAGATATCAATCAAAACCAAGGTGACGATGCCATATGGGCTCATTACCGTGTAAACGCCTTTGCTCAAAAGATAAAAGTGCAATTGCTGCTCGCCTAGGTGACGTTCTAAATACTGCGTGATTTTAGGGAAATTTAACTGGATGGTGCTTTCTAAACATCGGGTTTTGCTGTGCGAATTCGGCAAAATATAACGTCCACAATTATCACAGACAAGATCGTCGCAATCCTCGTCAAAATCATCCTCGATATAAATTTGATTATCGCAATCGGGATTGGCGGTGCTATCCTTCACGTCTTTTGGGTTGTAGCACTTAATAAAACGCTTGGAAGTATGATGTACAAACTGCTCTCTTTGCAAAATAGCAAGGGCATTTTGATATTCTTGATTCAAATCCACCCATGAGCCTTGATGCGTCAGTAAGGCATTTAGCGCATCAGTTGCAACATTTGGCTTTTGGCAAGATCTTAAGGCCATAGGTGTCTCTCATCCATGATTTAAAAATTTCCCGAGCATTTTTATCGAGCACATGCTCGGAGTAACAAATGCGAATATGATCACATGCCTCATCCAGGCACCGAAAATACAGGGTGATCCGTTTGTTTTGATACAGTACTTTGATAGAATCCACGCAGGTAATATCAGCCAAGACATCACCAGCAGCGCCTTGCATTGCCTTTAAATCTTCAGCAATGGAGTTGTAAGGACAGGTGCTAATCGCAATTTCGGTATTATTGTGAAAATAAGGCGAGCGAAAACGTATCTCAAAAAGCTTAAGCTCCTGATCGGATTCGCTGGCTGACAAACGCAAGAAGCGCTCCACCTGTTTTTTAAAATTAACATCCGCAGCATCAGTAAAGCTGACCGGTTGATTAAAGTACTCGCTGATCAAAGCATTAGCAATGAATACTGATTTTTGTGGGCACTTGGCGCAGATATTCGCCTGTTTGCCATTGTCAGCAAAATCGATAATGGTCCATTCGGGTTTATGGCCATGCAGTAGTTGATCGCTACTTAACAGCACATCTTCGTCACTGGCACGGCGAATAAAAAGATAGATTCTGCCGTCATGAATGAAGGTGTCTTGTAATTGACTCTCAAAGCCATCGCCTAAATTTAAATCGTATTGTTCTAAAATTTTAGATATTGGATATGAAGAAATAAAATCAGCGAAGGTTCTTGCTTGTTGACGTGGTGGGTTTAGCAGTACGAAAGCCGCAAACCCCTTTTTATGAATTTTATCGTAATGGTAGATGTTCTTGAGTGCATCTGGGTTTTGATTAAACAGCGCAAATAACAAGGACTTTTTATCGTATTTGTTATTTTTGACCAGGCAGAATTCCAAGAGATCATCTCTAAGGTTTGCCTTGGCAATATCTGATACTGCTGTTTCTAATTTGGCATGATTAAAGCGATTTACCAGATAATAGTTGAATAGATCATCGGATTGTTCCATGAGGGTTTTGCGCATTTGCGCCACTGGCAGAGTTTTGCTGACATCTGCCTCTGCCTGGTTTACCGCATACAGCATGGTCACTTGCCTTGGTGACAGTGATTCAAGCCAATTCTGTCGCAAATTAGGATTACTATACTCATCCATGAGCCTTTCGATAGGCAGCTCTAAATCATATTCCCAAAACCTCCGGTTTGGGGTCACCCTGAATTTACTGTTATTGTTTACAACGCCCATTTGCATATTTAACCTCCATTTTTCGAATTGCAATGACTTTCCCTAAAATCTTAAACGATTGCTCTGGTGATACCTTAATCACCTGATAAGCCTCGTTTTCTGGCTTTAACTCGATGTGGCTTGGGCGTCTGTAAAACGTTTTACAGGTTGCCTCATCATCCAATAACGCGATGACCACCTCACCGTTGAGCGCGGTTTCTTGGGTGCGTACAATGACAAAATCCCCATCATTAATGCCCGCACCCACCATGCTGTCACCGGTAATCTCGAGCGCAAAACAGTGGCTT
>Ga0075154_10000155_pt1 | contig 59060 bp, 49 predicted proteins | sample JI71714BDNA_FD_70965 | JGI IMG/M metagenome (GOLD analysis project Ga0075154, IMG submission 70965) | Wastewater effluent complex algal communities from Wisconsin, to seasonally profile nutrient transformation and Carbon sequestration -... | ecosystem: Engineered > WWTP > Effluent > Algae... | reverse complement strand
ACAAATTCGCTGTGGTCTTGGTCGGTATATAAATAAAAGTCTTCTTGCTGATTGCCCGTGCGCTCAACCGAGTTTTCAAAATAATGCAACCGATAGGCCACTTTGTAATTTTGCCCGTACAAAGCCGTTACAAAAAATAATAAGGTAAACGTGAGGGGGTATCTTGTTTGCATGGGTTCAAAACGATTAAAATGGTTTGCCCCTAATTTAACTAGAGGGCAAACCATTATTAACTGGGTTTTTTTACTTTTGGATAATCTGTTATTGGTCGCAGTAACGTTCCTCCCAAAACTTTCTATCCTCTGCATCACAAACCACTGCAATATTCCCACAAATATTATCAACTATACACCCAGAAAAAGCCAAATTGGTGGTAGTGGTTTGAGTCTGAACTGAACTTGAGTTCAATTCTACCTTGGACTTAGCTAAATCCGCATCGTTGGTGTTTGCAAAACTGGCCGTAGCACAAAACGCAAAAAACAGGGTGACAACAAATTTTTTCATAAAAGTTAAAATTTAAAGTTAATAATTATTGATTGATTACCGGAAATCCGAACTAAATACGACCAACGAATCGATTTTTTATAAATCAAATAAATCGCTGTTCCTTTGAATAATGAATCAAATCTGCAACGTTCCTTCCAAACCACCAAAAATAACGCTGATAAAAAATATCAGTTTGGCTGATAAATTATCAGGATTTTATCAGCTATCTATATTTTCAATTTCCTATAAAATAATATAACTAACTAATTATCAATATTTTACTAAATGAAAAAATAAAATTTATTTATATTTTCTTGATTCTGAAAATTATCAGACTTATTTTCGGAACATCAACTCAAACCAATATGTAAGAATCTTTGGAATCTTTTTTCCAACTAAAGCCTGCACACCATGAAAAATATACCCTTACCTGAGGCTCTACGAAAATATCGTACGGAGCACAACCTCACCCAAGCACAATTAGCCGAAAAACTGAAGGTAAGTCAACCGAGCGTTAATGCCTGGGAGTCTGGAAAAAGTACGCCATCGAAGAAAGTCTACCAAAAAATAATTCGTTTATTACATAAAGACGAAGAAGAAATAGTTTGCCCTAACGAAATATCTGTCTTCAAACGTTTGCTCGAACATTTCAAGCCCGAGGAAATTCCATTACTTTCAAAGGTAATCGAGAAAGTTAGAAAGAGGAAATAATCTTTCTTAGAAATATACTATAATTGAAAAAATAGGAACGTAGTCATACTACCTCTCTATGCCGGGGGGAGGTGAACCGTTCAAATCCTACTCAAGCTTATCTTTTAGCAGCATTTCCAAAACAGGTAGTTGAGCCGTAAAGTCTTTTTCTTCCTCGCGGGAGTAAGCTATTTTTCCAGTTTGATCGACCAGAAATACTTGGGGAATCCCTAAAACACCAAACGCATTGATCAATTTTTTATCCCCAAAAACGTGATTCCACCGCAAGTCAAATTTCTTTACCGCTTGCTCAAATGGGGCCAAATCATCATCCAATGTCACGTAGATTATTTTTAAGTCATCCTCAGAATACCGTGAACGTAGCGCTTTCATCATAGGAACTTCGGCCAAACATGGTTTGCACCAAGAAGCCCAAAAAACCAATAACGTGTAGTTCTTATTCAGAAGGGATAGCCTATCTTTTGAGTAATAGTCAGTTGCCTCGATAATTGGAGCCACAGCATTCTTTCTCAGTGCCTTACCTTTTAAAAATAGTTCTAACTCTCTGCCTTCAAAACTTTCTTTCCATTCGTTTGCAAAAAGATGGAACACCGACAATAAGGTATCTGGATGTGCGGTATGATCCGTGGCTAAAGTTCGTCTGAAATAATCAAAAGCGAAATACTGCGAGCTATGGCTTTTGATGAATTCGATTTCTTTATCGCGAAGATTTGAATAGATCGCGTCAAAAACCCGAGCCAAGGAATCGGTGTATTCACCCTCGTAGGTTGGACTAAAGTAGTGTCGATAAAATGCTTTGTAGGCATCTGATTCGGTTCGCGTAAAATCGTGAAGTTCTTTTCCGACCACATCCAGCCTATAGGCATTTCTCAAACTACTTTTGTTAAAAATATTTTCGTCGGAACCAGTTGTAGTAAATGTGATTGAAGCATTTGTACCATCGACCCAAAAATAATGCGTATCCACAAAGCTATCTTTTCCTTCATCCAGCATCCAAAGTGTCACATATTTTGAATAATAGGGGCCGGATACGGTCATCGCGTTTTCAACAAACTTGACAGGAACCGCTATTCGTTCTTTACCATTATCATACCCCATTCGGACATTTTGGGTATCAACAGGCTTGGGAAACTGTATTTTAACCGAAAATGTCTTTTGTGCTTGACTGATGAATGAAATAAAAACAAGAACTAAATAGATTAGGCTATTTTTCATTTTTCGACGTAGGATTATGATTGATTTTATCTTCATCAACTCAAGTTAGCCTAGATTACTTGCGCATAACATACCGAACAATCCATATACCAGCCAAAATTAAAACGGTGAATATCCCTAGCCCAAATAATTTGGGTTGGATTGTTTTTTTAACCACCTCACCCCTCCCATTTAAGCTTTCTTGCCAAATCCCTCGATCGCATTTGACCAAGGCCTTTTCAAAAGGACGAATAATGTCATAAATCGGGGAAATAATTAGCTCTCCCTTTGCATTAATATACCCATATTTAGAATCCAATTGACAAGGCAGAAAATCACCCCGAAAATCGTCCGAAATGGCGGTCAATGTAGGCTCACACGTCACCTTGCCTGTACTGTCCACCAAACCCCATGTCGTATTTTTCACGAATTTATACAAACCATGGCCCACACTTTGAATACTATCCGAGACGATGATTGGAGTGAGTGTATGACTGGTATCACTACGAAACCAACGGCCCTCTTTTTGTAGCAACGTATAGAGTAGGTTCTTATCTTTTTGAACTTGGCTATACGCTATAGGGATCTCAATATTCCCACGGTAAAAATCTAAGAATCCATACTTCCCATCCTTCTTTACTAGGATGCGATTACGCAAAAAACCGTAGTTAAAAGCGTCAAACTGAGGTTCAAGGAGATCCTCGCAATGACTCGTCCAGAATCCAACCTTTCCATTCTTGGGTTGATAAGCCCGAATCATTCCCCTATAATCTTCAGAAAATGGCTGAATGTAGGCATAGACAGAGGGTACCAAATTTTCACCTTGGAGATTTATGAAGTTTTTTACCCCATTCGAATACGTAATGCCCGCAATTTTTCCCCGAAAGGGTTCTGCCTCTTTGTAAGTCCTTCCAAACTGCTGTTCACCTTTTTTATTGATGTAAAAGTAGTCGGATGTCGAAAAAGAAACCAGGTTTAATCCTTGAGAAAAACCCCCTCTAACACTAAAGTATTTTGGTGGAATGCATACCTTCCCATTGATATCCATGAAACCACAATTGTTATTCAAATGAACAACAAAACTGTACCGACCCGAATCATAGGAACCCCGGGTAAAATCATGAGGCAACGTGGTGAACTCAGCCAGTCCCTCCGAAAAATCGGCGATATCGGTGAAGTGTTGTTTTGTTAAAATTTCGCCCTTCCCGTTGACTAAGAACGCCTCTTGGGTTTCATCACCATCCGGCAAAATGATTTTTTTCTTGACAATGTACCGATCGGCGGTTTGCTTCCAAACATAATCATACTTTGCAAATACACCGTCTGTTCGATCTTTTCGTTTGCCGTATTCCGTTGGTATGTATCCGATTTTCCAACCTTTTTTGATTTCCTCATCGACTGATGTTTGGCCATGGACAAAAAGAGTGGTGAAAAATAAAGGCCACAACCAAAGCATTCGTTTTTTGTTACCCTGTAATTTCATAGCATTCAATCGTTCTGTTTTACTTTACTTGACTAATCACATACGTCATCTCTTTCACTAGCTCATTCTTCGTTGAAAAGCCCGTGCTGCGGTACCTCAGCCTCCCCTCTCGATCGATCACTAACTTTTCCGGTATGGCCTCTACATTCAAGTTGCTATGCACCTGAAATCCGATAGCCTCCTTTTTATCTAGCAATACATCAAAATTTGGTACTTTTTGAAGTGCGAGAATTTTCTTGATCTTTTGAATTCGAACGGCTTCTGAGTTTTCTTGGGTGATGTCGATGAATAAAAACTGTACTTCGTCTTTGGGATAGGTTTGGATCAGTTCGTTCATACCCCCGAAGGATTCGATGCAGGGTTTACACCACACGGCCCAAAAGTCTAGCACGACGATTTTCCCTTTAAAGTCAGACAACGAAACCGGTTTTCCAGTCAAATCCACCAATCGGAAGTCCGAAATGGCCTCCAGCAACATTTTGTCGTCTAGGGCTTTATAAAAGTTTCGGTCAGCTTCTGTAAATTCAGTAGCATATTGCTGCTGCTTTTCTTTGGGCAGAACCAGCAGGGCCGCGGCGTACAAAGAGTCTATTTGTTTGTTGGACGAGTTGGTGGTGATAAACTGCTGACCATACCGGGCTACCTCCTCATAGCGTTTGGCATGAGCGAGATATTCAAGCAACACGACATTTTGACTAGGGAAAATGGTGGAGGTTAACCGTAGCGCCTTCTTTTTTAGTTCAATGGCTTCATCTACCTTCCCGAGTTCAAATTGGATGGCCGCTTTGGTCTCCAGAGCATAGCCATAATAGCGTGAGTAAGGATTATAGTCTTTGAAGTATTTCTCAGAAACGTCTAAAAACCTTAAAGCCTCCGGTATCTTTTTTTGAGATTTTAGGGTTTTTGCCATCTCATAGGAAGTCGTGGCTGAGATAATTAAGGTTTGGTTGGATTTGTCGGTATCATTTAAAAAAGTCAAATTCCTCAAAAAGGACGTTGTGTCGCCCAAACTGGCATAGGCATTCAATAATCCCTCGTAAACAACACGCCTGTTATTGGGCTTTATATTCGGGTAATTGGATTGTATATAATTGAAAACTTGAATGGCCGAATCCGGCTGATACATGGCTAAATAGCTCAGTTTATTCATATGCTTCACTAAAGCAGTATATCCCAATGGATACCGCACTAGAATCGGTTTCATTAACGAATCCCGTGCTTTAAAATCCCGATTAGCCAAAATATTGGAATAAAAATATCCTTTCGACTCGCCCTCACCCGTAGCTAGGATTCTATCATACATCTCTTTAGCTAAAGCATATCCTTTATTTTTCGTTTCCGGGTAATTTGATAGAAGATCTATATAGTAAGTTTCTCCTTTTTCCTTCATTTCAGGATTCAACTCAAATTCCTTCTCCATCAACTGGATTCCTTTCTTGATATCATTGGGGATATCGTAATAGTGTTTCTTCCATTGCATGGAATACCCCTCCGCCAACAAAGTTCCCGGAATTAGCTTTTGGTTTTTGAAGAGATTAAAGCCTAACCCCTGACCGTTGTTGGTTTCAACATCTTTGTTATTGTCCGAGATGATGATCGAAACATACGTCACCGTGTCCGGAAGTATCAATTTACCGACAATTTTATTCTCTTTGATCGTAATGGGTACACCAAATTTGGGTTGGTATGCTCTAGGTGTATGAAAATAAACACATTCTACCTTCGCATTCGCATTCACTAGCCTACCCTCATACGTAAACGTAATCTCTTGGCCAGGTTCAGGAAAGTCTGTACTTAAGGTCAATTTTGGGGCTTGGGAGAAAGTCTGGAAGAAAATGAAAAGAAAACACCCGGTGACTACATATTTCATAGGAGATACGATTATATGATTTAAATTTCGTTCAAAATCTCGTCCAATTCGTTTATCCCGACATTCACCCGCACGATCACCCCATTGGAATCGAGTAGAAAATTATAAGGAAGAACTAGAAAAAAGAGTAAATTTCGCATAGCGGGGAGAATTTCTATTAAACTAAAAAATATTAGCTAATGCACGGCTCAAAAAAACCGAGTACAGATTAATCAAGTGCATTTTGCTTAGCGAGAAACTGCGCTAGTTCATGAGGTTGGATATTTTTTTTGATAATGATTCCTTGGTCATCCACTAAAAAATTACTGGGGAAAGAATGCAATTTTAAAAAGCTCGTTGACGCGCCATTTTCATCCAGAAATTCCCGCCAAGGAAAACCAAATCGCTCCCGAATACGATTCATTTGGTTTAAGGCACTCGTTTTGTCCACCGAAATTTGCACCACATCAAAAATTGAACCCGCTTTATTTCGATATAGGTCTAAATAAACAGGAAATTCCTTAATACAATGCCCACACCCCGACCACCAAAAATCAATTAACGTGTATTTTTTATGAAAGTTTATGGCTTGAATAGTATAGTTTTTTAAATCATATAAACGAATAAATGGAAATGTATTTCCTACACGTGTTGGGTCACGATTTACAAGTAGATTATAAAGATTTTTTGCAGGGATACTCTCTTTTATTTTTATGTTTAAATTGTTAAAAAAAACCAGCATCCTATTTGTATCATACGAATTTTGATATTTTAGATAGATATTCCAAAGTGACAAATAGGAATCACTAAAATAATTATGCAAATTATACCCTAATTCTCCTTCTCTTTCCAAATAATTCACTCGAATAGCCGCATATACATTTTTAAGACTATCGTGTAGCGTCACCGGAGCTTGTAAACGTGATTTTTCGAGAGAATCAAGCCATAAAATATTCTTTAGCAGAGTTTTCTTTTCCTTAAAATAAGTATGGTCATGATACATTTTCATTAATTCATTCTCTACTAAGGGTAACTGAAAAAATTCCAAATCAACCTTTGCCTTTTGGAAGCCATTTTCCAATAAGAACAAATCTGACTTAAGAAGAACGCCCTCCGTGTTTTCAAACTCAAAATAGTACCCGTTTACCTCATCCAACTCCCCTTGAAAAGAGAAATTCCCCTGATCAATCTTACACACATATTGCTTAGCTGCAATCGAAGTATCCAAAGAAAGTTGTTTGAGGTAAATTCTACCCTCATCGACATTGATTTTCCCGTGTAGGTCAAATTGCCCAAGGCAACACAAAGGCAACAGAATCATGATAAAAACGAGGAATTCCCGCCACGAACGAGCCAAAGCAAGGACACAAAAACCAAACTTATCCAAAAAAAACCCATCACCCGTCTTTAAGACAGCCACGTTGAGTTCAAGGAAAGAGGCTAGGGAATAGTTTTTCATGCCTAATACGTTTATGGAATAAAAATGATAAAATCATGCTAAAATTCCAAAAATAACGCTGATAAAATGTATCATCCAAGGATGGAAGAGAGAAATGAATAGGAAATAGGCCGAGAAGTGATGGTTTGACGACAAATGGCTCCATCGGAGCCCACTGTTTGTAGCTCATGCGGGATAGACCCAAGACCGGACAAGCTCCGTAGATACGGCCTGTTGATTCCATCTGCATTGGCAATTTTGGTCCGGTGGAGAGATTGAAATTTTCCGCATGGTAACGAGGTGAGTTTAGGCGCACTGATATCCTCCTTCTAAAATAGAATCGATTATAGCCGTTTATTTGGGTATGATAGATTGTGCTGTGATTTATCTTTGTGAATCACGTTTGTATTATTTCGCCATGAAAAAAAGACGGCAATCTGCCCAATACGATAAGATATTCAGAGAGAATATTGAATCCGTCATAGCCAGCATCATGCACCATGTGCTGGATATACGGGCTGTTTCAGTGGAGGAACTACCTGATGACATTCAGCATACCAAAGAACGGAAGCCTGATACCCTAAAGAAAATTACGGATGACTCAGGAAACATGTTTGTACTCCAAATTGAGTTTCAGGTCAAAGATGAGGTGGAAATAGTCTATCGCATGCTGGATTATTACGGAATGTTGGAACGAAAGTACAAATTACCGGTAAAGCAATTTGTTATTTTTCTTGGGACGGATGCGGCAACCATGCCGACCGGACTAGATAGAGAGCGGTTAAAATTCAGTTTCCCCTTGGTTTCATTTTCGGCACTCGATTATCAGCTTTTCGTTCATTCGGCCAATCCTGAAGAAATCATTCTGGGTATTTTAGCGAGTTTCAAAGGAGAAGATCCTGAAAATGTGATACGACAGATCCTGGTACGCGTCAAAGAAACGAGTTCGGGAGATTTTTCCTTACAAAGATACTTCAATCAGTTGCGCGTGTTGGCACAACTTCGTAATTTAGAGATAAACTTAAAAAACGCTATGAACAGCATCGCCGAATATATCACTGAGGAAAGAGATGTCCTCTTTTTGAGAGGCCTTGAAAAAGGCATCGAAAGAGGCATCGAAAAGGGCCTTGAAAAAGGTCAAGAAGAGTTTGTTAAGAACCTTCTGACAGAAAGCGATTTTACCATTGAAAAAATTGCTAAAATAGCTGGAGTTACGACGGATTTTGTTCTGTGCCTCCAAAAAGTATCTCAAGGCAAATAAATACTTGTCCAGTTTTCATCCTACCTATTTCAATCTCATAAAGAGTTGTGCGTCCTACGGCAAGGCGGAGGTGACATTGCGTCAAAGAGGGCTGACCAGAAAAAGATTCCTCCTTTCAGTCGGAATGACCGCCAACCTTCGCTCTTTTTGAGAAAATGTATCGTCATTCCGAGCGAAGCGAGGAAACCATAGCCTGAATCCCCCGTTTATCCAAGCTCCGCAGGAGCGGCCTGTTAATGCCATGTGCGTTGGCGATTTCCGCCCGGTAGAGAGGTAGCCATGCTATGTCGCTACCGGGCAGGGATCTATATTCTATCCATATAGTACCCCATCGGGGTCGATTACAGGTTTCAATGTACATGTGATTTTTCGGCTATCGTAGCTAAACTCAACGACCTTGATTCCTCATTCATAATTCATAATTCCTCATTCATAATTCCTCATTCATAATTCATCTCTCCTCTCTCCAAAGCCTACCCTGCCCGCTGCGCTTTTTCCCAAACCACGCTTTGTTTTCCTTTTTGGTAACGGAGAAATCCAGCCCACGCGGCATAGTTCATCATGACCACATAATATGGGATAGAAAGAAGTTTGCTTTTTTTACCCCTTTTCTCGGCCAGCCAACCCAGAAAAGCCAGGGAGTAAAATCCCATTTGCCCAACCATCAAAACCGCGTAGATGGGATGAGCCTTGACTAAAAGAGCATTGAGCACCAAGAGAAGCGGCAAAGAAAAAGGTACGAGCGTCCAGCGCAAAATCCGATGCGAAACATATTGAAACGAGAACACGCCGTAATTCCATAAAAGTGGATGAAGCCGAACCATGGATTGAAAGCCCCCCGCGCAGATTCGAATCTTTCGCTTTAATTCTTCCTGCGAATTTAAGGACGCAGATTCCGCGGCATACGCTTCCGCTTCGTACGCGATGCGGAAGCCTTTCATGACAATCCGGAGAGACAACACAAAGTCATCCAAGAGCGTATCCGATTCCAGCTCCTCAAATAAATGTGTCCGAATGGCATACAATTCACCGGCCGCTCCACAGGCCGAAAACACCTGAGCATCCCATGTTTTTAGCTTACTTTCATACGTCCAATACAACCCTTCACCAACTTCCGCTGTAGCTTGATTTTCTTGTCGGATTCGTTTTTCTCCAGCCACTACCCCCACCGAAGGATCAGCAAAGTGGGCCACTAATTTCTCGATGGCTTCGGGATTCAACCACGTGTTGGCATCGGTAAAAACCGTGATTGGCGATTGAATTTCCCGCATGACGCGATTGATGGCTGCCATTTTCCCCCGTCGCTCAGGTTGATGAAATACCTGAATACCGTCTTGTTGACGAAGCCAATCTTCCGTTCCATCGGTAGAACCATCGGTCACGAAAACGATCTTGAGATTGGGGTAAGATTGCAAACGACAATTTTCAACCTTGTCAGGCATGTAGTCTTTTTCATTGTATGCCGCAATCAACAAGGTCACCTCAGGTGTATCCAATCGAGTTGGGCGCAACCGTTTTGGCGTGAATTTGACCCAAATCCCCAGCAAAATTCCGTACCCAATGTAGGCATAGAACGCAATAAAAAGAAACAACCAAAACCAAACTTCCATGATCAAATTGATTCGTAATGTTGTACAGTTTGTCGGGCCGTTTGATCCCAAGAAAATGCCTGAGCCCGCTCAAGTCCGGCCTTTTGAAACACCTCCGCTCGGCCCTGATCTTCCGTAAGCTGGACCAAACCGCTAGCCAAAGCCTCAATATCCAACGGATCTACCAATACCGCGGCAGAACCCGCGACTTCAGGCAAGGCCGTCACGTTTGAAGCCAACACCGGCGCACCACACGCCATAGCCTCGATCAACGGGATCCCAAAGCTTTCTTGGAGCGACGGGTAGATAAAGACATGGGCCATTTGATAGAAAAAAGGCAAGTGTTGGTGGGTAATGTACCCCGGCGTCACGATGTGCCCCAACAATCCTAACCCTTCAATTTTTGCCAAATAAGGCAATAACTGAGCTACCGACAACTCGGCGATCACCAAAGGGAGTGGTTGTGCTGCCTGTTGCCGATACCGTTGGTAAGCCGCCAAAACCCGCAGCATATTCTTTTTGGGCGCTTCATTGCCTAGAAAAAAAAGATACTGCTCGGGCAATCCATACTGATCACGTATAGACTGATGCGTTATTTTATCTCCTGGAAAAGTAAATCCAGGACTGATGCCATTGTACACGGTATGAATCGGAACGGGTAGCGTAGGCCATTGTTTGACCATTTTTTGTCGTTCAAACTCAGAGACGGTTAAAATACGTTGGGCTCTGGTAATCACACGAGGAACCACCCATTTTCTGTAGTAATGACCCAAAGTTTGGTACCACGATCCTCCCGTAAACGAGGTGAGGTACATGATGTCATGTACGGTCACGATAAATGGAACGGGGCATTGCAAGGGCGCCGTGTTGGAGGTCATGTGCAACAGATCCACGTTTGCTTCGACTACCGCTTTCGGGAGAGCTACTTGCTCCCAATCCACGTAGGTTTTCCCTGGCACTTCCCGTATTTCCCAGCCGGGTGCTGAATGCAGGCAGACATCCTCATCGGGTTTGACAAACACAACCCACTCATGGGGTGTCTGTAATTTTTGCAAAGCCCGAATCAACTCAAGGGCATATACGTCCATCCCATGTTTTTTCTTCCGAAAAATACGCTGTGCCTCGATGCCAATCCGCATGTTAGTGAGTGTTTTGGTGAGGAGTATGGAGGAAGGTTTTTTTGGCTTGCCCCATGCGCGTGATGGCTTTGAGCATCGACCAAAAGGTTTTGGGAACGAGCGACACCTCGTTCCAGCCAATAACCTGACGAATGTAGGCCGGCGTAGCACGCCACAAGGTTATGAGGTAGATTCCGAGTAAAATGGCGCTCCAAAGGGTCCAAACTCCGCCCCAAAGGCCAGTAAAAACGAGGAGACCCATCAGGACAATTCGAGGCGGCAAAACGAATTGAAACACCTTGTCTGCGTAATCGACGTTTCCCCGAAACAAGGCGCCAAAGGCTTGAAAAAAGTGCGCTTTGGCAAAACGCCATTGAGCGGCGAGCCACCGGGTACGCTGGGTTTCAAAAACCGCTTCATTCCGAACTTTTTCGTCCAACACATACGCATCTTCAAGGTACGTGATCGTTTGCCCGTGTCGGAGGAGATCCAGTTCCAATTGCTTATCAAAACCACTTACCGCATCAATATTGGCCATAAAGGACTCAAATCGAGTTCGATCCATGACCAACCCCGATCCGATTAATGCCGCGGACAAACCCACGGCGACATGGCCTTTTCTGAAAATAGTATTATTCACTTCTTCGCTGAGTGCATCCAACTTGGCCATGGGTGTATCCAAATTTTTGGCCATCCGGTGCAATTGCAAGACCTCTCGACCCGCCATGAAGGCTTCTTTGGACTTTCGGATTGCGCCTGGTACCAGGTGATTGTCAGCATCCAATAAAAGCACCGCGTCCCAAGGCGTCTCGATTTGCGGTAGCGCCTGATTAATGGCCCGGGCCTTTGTACTTTGGGAAAGTTGAATAACAACCACCTGAATAGGCAATGCACGAAGAGCCTCCAACGTAGCCTCTTGAAGCTGGTCAGCCAAAACAACCACGTGGTCGTGAACATCCAGATCCGGTTGAGCCAAGACATTTTGGACAGACGATACAATTACACCATCTTCTTTATAGGCAGGAAAAACGATCAAAAATCGTGGACGGACGGGTAAGGTGAGCCGTGGCACATGAACCTTACGGGACGACATCACCGTAAAGAAAACCAAATACAGGACAGATACCGTCAAATACACCATCGGAATGCCAAGAAGTAGCGCCATAATTACATTTTTTCCGATTGAAAAACGGCTTTGAAGGTTTTAAAGAAAAGCTTCAAATCCATCCAAATATTATGTTTTTTAGAATACGTATTGTCGAGCTCCATGCGTTCTTCCTCCGTAAGGCCCGCCTTTCCACGTTTGGTGACTTGCCAGAGGCCTGTCAAACCCGCAGGCGCTAGGAACCGAGCGACCGACTCATCTTTCGTCAGTTTCTCGGCCTCATATAAAGGTAGGGGCCGATTCCCAATGACCGACATATCCCCTTTTAAGATGTTGATCAACTGAGGCAATTCGTCAATACTCGAATTGCGTAAAAATGCCCCCAATCGGGTAATGCGCGGGTCATTTTGAAATTTCATGAACGCCGCTTCCCCTTTCTTTTCCGCTTTCAGTTTAGATTCGGAGACCCATCCCGAGTCCGCGATGAGCGCGGCATCTTCTGAGGTGGGTTCAGACGGAGCCTCCACTTGTTTGGTGTAGGCATTCAGGCCAGCCATTTGGGAGATGATCTTATCGGCGTCAGTCCGCATGGTGCGGAACTTATATAAATTGAAAATCGTGTAACCCGCCCCGACGCGTTTTGAAAAATAAAAAACAGGACCTTTGGAATCCAGCTTGATGAGAATAGCGACAATCAAAAGCAAGGGGGAAAGTAAAATAAGCGCCGTCATGGAAAAAAAAATGTCAAACAATCGTTTGCGCCATGAGGGTTTAGGGGTAGGAAAATCAATGTCATCATCTGGCGGAGCTGGCCTAGATTCCAGTGATTTACTAATCCGCAGTTGAAGCTCATCCGGATGAAAAGGCTTAACAATGTAGTCTACGGCACCGGCTTGTAAGCATTTGATCCGGGTTTCACTTTTATCATCACCCGACAAAATGATCACCGGGATATCCGCCAAGGTTGATGAGGCTTTCAATTCACCCAAAAAAGTAAATCCATCCTCCCCGTCAGCTAATTGAAGATCGAGGATCAATAAATCAGGCTGCCCAATGGACTTTAGTAACTCCCGCGCAGTCCGAATACTTCGGGCTAGAAACGGGTCATATTGATCTTGTAACTTGAACTTCAGTAAACCCAAGACCATTTCATTGTCCTCAATAACGAGTATGCGACGTTTCATCGTTTGCTTTAGTATAAAAATCGTGAGAGGTAAAGAAATATTTAGAACCAATTTAGATACTATTCTTGATAAATTTATGCCAACTTCACGTGTTTTTGTAAATTTTTATAAAAAACCTTATTTTTCTTCTATTGACGCACAAATCCCCTTTGGAATTTCAAACTATTCTTCCTTAATTTGGAATATAGATTGGTCTTTTTGGAATTTTCCCAATTTTGGACATACCTCCTAACCTACACTTACCCGTATGGAACACCCATTTCTCATTTACATTGTGGAAGATGATGCCTTCTATGGGGCAATGTTGGAGTATCATCTCAATTTAAACCCGGACTATTCCATTCAGCGATTTGAAAATGGCAAAAGCCTACTCTCCAATTTGTATCAAAAGCCGGCCGTCATTACGTTGGATTACTCCTTGCCAGATTATGATGGGGGAGAATTATTACGTCAAATTCAAAAAATTCACCCCGACATTCCGGTCATCATCATTTCTGGACAAGAAGATATTTCCACAGCGGTAGAGCTTCTCAAAAATGGGGCATATGACTACATCGTCAAGGATGACAATGCGAAGGACCGTTTGTGGCGCGCGCTCCTACGCGTTCGAGAAACCCGAGAATTGCGGCAAGAAATTTCACAACTCCGCGAGGAAGTACGAGAAAAATACGACTTCGCCAATATCATCAAAGGGGAAAGCCCCGCCATTCGCCGCATCTTTCAACTCATGGAAAAGGCAACGTCGAGCTCCATTACCGTCTCCGTCTTCGGCGAAACGGGCACAGGAAAAGAACTCGTCGCAAAATCCATTCACTACAATTCCACCCGCAGTAAACAACCGTTTGTGGCAGTTAATATGGCCGCCATTCCCAAAGATTTAATTGAAAGTGAACTTTTCGGGCATGAAAAAGGCGCTTTTACGGGTGCTGTAAACCGACGAATAGGCAAATTTGAGGAAGCCAATGGCGGAACGCTATTTCTGGATGAAATAGCCGAAATGGACATCACCATGCAAGCCAAAATTCTACGCGCCCTCCAAGAACAAGAAGTTACCCGGATCGGTGGAAACCAAGTGATCAAATACGACGCCCGTATTATCGTCGCTACCCACCGAAACCTCGCCGAGGAAGTTCGTCAAGGCCGATTTCGGGAGGATTTATACTACCGTTTGTTAGGACTTAATCTCCAACTGCCGCCTCTTCGAGACCGGGGTACCGATATACTCGTACTCGCCAAACACTTTATCACGGAATATTGCAAAAAAAATAGACTCTCCCCGCTTCAAATATCACCAGAGGCTGCTCAAAAACTCATGCAGTATCCATTCCCAGGCAATATACGAGAACTCAAAGCCGTCATGGAACTCGCTTGTGTCATGTCCAATGACCTCCTGATCCAACCCGAAGACATCACCTTCCATAGCCTAAAACCCGAAGGATCATTTCTACTCGATGAGTTATCCCTCAAAGAATACAACCGCCGCATTATTCGCCACTTTTTAGATAAGTATGACCAAGATGTATTGCTCGTTGCTCAAAAATTAGATATCGGTAAATCGACCATCTACAACCTCATCAAAAGTGGTGACCTGTAAATAGATTTGGAATCTATTCCATATTTTGGAAAAAATTATTTTATAAATTTCTGATTATAAGCAACTTATAAATTAGGCATATTTTGTGAACTGGTTTTCCATTGCATTTATCTCGTTAAGGTAAAGCGTCCCAAACTTCACAAGATATGTACTTTCAAACCCTTCAAGACCTTGATTTTGCTCAATTAAAAAAGAAAATAGATTCACCAGAATCTTGTCAGTTATTAGTTTTTATAGCAGAAAAATCAGCAACTGACGCTGCCACCTTTCTTGAAAAGATGCGTGCTCACGGAATCAAATGTGTAGGTGGCATATACCCTTCCCTTATTGTCGATCAACAGACTTTGGATACAGGCTTTCTGCTGTGTTCTATCCCTGCTGTCGTTGACCGCTACGCAATCAAGTTGAGTGAATTGGACCAATGGGACCAACCCCTGCCCATCGAAGGCGTAGGCTCCGCCATTTTATTGTCGGATGGGACTATGGGTGAGACCAATGCATTTTTGGAGCGCATACAAAATCTGATTGGCAATCAAATTCCTTTGGTCGGTGGAGGTGCCGGTCGATTGGATCTTGAAACCCAGCCTTGCTTATTCACAGAAAGCGAAATGTTCGACTCCGGCGGATTACTGATCCTCCTTCCCGTTCATGCCCGACTTGGCGTTCGGCATGGTTGGACATCGTTTGCGGGTCCCTTTTTAGTCACGTTAGCCGAGAAAAATATTATCCACGAGATCAATTGGCGCCCCGCCTTGGATGTGTACAAAGAGGTCGTCGAAATTGCAGCACAACAAAAAATTACCCCCGAAAACTTTTTCACTATTGCACGTAGCTTCCCTTTAGGTCTGTACAAAGCTGGCGCTGAATATGTAGTTCGAGACCCGTTTACCGTCCTAGACAACTCCATCGTTTGTTTGACCGAAATCCCTGAAAACTCGGTATTTCATATTCTTTCTGGAAACCAAGACTCGTTGCTTCAAGCAGCGGCTGACGTGGGCAATGCAAGCGCAGGTTCAAAACCAGACTCGCCCTTACTGTTATTCAACTGCATTTCCCGTGTGATGTACCTTGGAGAGGATTTCCACAAAGAACTCAAAGCCGTTCAACAAACAACCCATCAAGTTATCCGAGGCGTAGCCACAATAGGCGAAATTGCAAGCTCAGGTACAGGATTTGTTGAATTTCATAATAAAACTATTGTATCTTGTAACTTTATATCCTAGGTATGGTCGACTCGTCAATGGATATTGTGCGTGAGATTTCACAACTCTACGAACTATCGCTAGCGGTAGGCGGCCAACATAACCTTGCCCTCTCCAGTGAACAGTTCTTGCGCGTGTACATGCGCCAAATGAATACCGATTTTGGCGCGTTGTGGATAAAGAAATCGTTCTTGGATCCCAAAGCTCCTACGCACGAATTTGAATGCCTATATCATCACCCCAATCGATCGATTTCGGATACGACTATCGTTCTTTCCCCAGCCATTGAAAAGAAAATAATGAAGCAATCGGGTTGGATAACGGATCAATGCTCTTGGTTTCAGCAACCAAATGCCAACACGACCGGCCTCCATGGATTTATGCCCATTGGCGATTTAGGCTTCTTGCATATCTTTTTTGCCCCAACCAACGAGGCCAAGGCGAGTTTGACTGAGCTCCATTTCAAAAAAATCCAAAAGGTTCTCCATAAATTAGCCCTGGATTGGCACTCCATTCTGAATCACGCCAACATCTTAACCGAACAAAAAGCGCGATTAGAAATCCAGAAAGAAGCGGAAAAACTAGCCCTAGTAGCCGAAAAAACCGACAATGCGATCCTGATTACGGATCCACTTGGGCGAATTGAATGGGGAAACCAAAGTTTCGAGAACCTCACAGGATATACCATCAAGGAGGTATTAGGCAAAAAACCCGGCACCTTTTTACAAGGACCAGAAACCTCACAAGAAACCGTCTCCTTGATATCCGCTCACCTCCGTGCCCACCGAAGCTTCCGAACCGAACTCATCAATTACCATAAGTCCGGTCGCCCCTATTGGGTAGAATTATCCGTTCAACCCGTTTATACCTCAGAAGGTCAATTGCAATATTATATTGCCGTGGAAAATAACATCGACGACCGAAAACAAAAAGAAGCGGAACTCAAAGAAGCATGGGAAAAAGCAGAAGAGGGAAGTCGCATAAAGCAAGAGTTTTTGTCGGTCATCAGCCACGAAATTAGAACGCCGTTAAACGCCATTACGGGAATGACGGATCTCCTTCGGCAAACTGCCTTAACGAACTCCCAAAAGGAATATATCCAAAACATTCGTTTATCTTCGGATAATCTAAAAGCCATTATTGATGGCATATTTGACCTTTCGTCCATTGAAGCAGGGAAACTATCCATTCAATCGATTCCATTTAACTTAAAACAGCTGCTGCAAAATATTATCAGCGGCAACGAGTTTAAAGCGGAAGAAAAAGGGATCGGCTTGTTTTTAAAATTTGACCCACGCGCGGAGGTCAGTTTAATCGGTGATCCTGTTCGCTTATCGCAAGCCTTGCTGCACCTCATCTCCAATGCCATAAAATTCACCTCGGTCGGACGTATCAATCTAGAACTTCGATTGGTTTCTCGAATGCAAAATGCACTAGTCGCTGAATTTATCGTGGAGGATACAGGAAAAGGTATTTCCCCCCACCTGCAAGAAAAAATATTTGAAGAATTTACGCAAGAAGATTCCAGCCACAGCCGAAAATACGGCGGAACGGGCCTCGGCCTGAGCATTTCCAAACGTCTGGTGGAATTAATGGGCGGAGAGTTGCGCTTAAAAAGCCGCGTTGGACAAGGCACGACGGTTTCGTTTATCATTGGCTTTCCTTTACATGAAGGCCAATTGGAGGAATCGTTTACCGAAACCTCCCCCACGTCATCGACACTCATTGGAAAAAAGATTCTATTGGTAGAGGACAATGCCATGAATCAATTTTTTGCCCGAAAACTTCTGGAAGGGTGGGGCATGGAAGTCAGCCTAGCGGAAAACGGCCATCAAGCCATTTCAAAATACCAAGAGAAGTTTTTTGATCTTATTCTGATGGATATCCAAATGCCCGAAATGGACGGAATCGAAGCAACCCAAGTGATTCGACAATCCAATAAAGATATCCCCATTATCGCATTAACCGCCTTGACCCTCAAGGGCGAAACCGATCGATTACTCGAACTTGGTTTTTCAGATCTACTGTCTAAGCCTTTTGATGCCGAAGTTTTATTTAAAAAACTCATCAAGCTTATTGTTCATGCGCGACGGTTTTCACTACAAATGGACAATAAGCAAACCAAATCGAAAGAAGCCTTATTTAGTACACACCTACTCCATCAGATGATGAAGGATAACCCTGCACAAGTTCAACGCATGGAGCGTTTATTCATGGACCAAGCAGAATCTGCGGTGAAAGAATTTGCAAAAGGGCTTCTCCTCCACGACTGGTCACTCATCGCCCAAGAAGCCCACAAAATCAAAGCTTCTATTGATATTCTCCAAATTCACTCCCTAAAACGCCCCATTCGTTTGGTCGAATCGGCCTCTCGTGGCCAAGTCTCTTCCGATGATCTGATTTTAAACACAGAAGAAATCATCCGAACCCTCACCGCTGTTTGTCAACAAATGAGTATCACATCCGACTAATTATGGAAAAACCTCTTGTGTCCATTATCACGGTTAACTTCAACCAAGCGCAAGTAACCTTGGAACTCCTCGCTTCACTGCAACATATCACCTATCCATCGGTCGAAATATGGGTAGTGGATAACGGATCTCTCACCAATCCTGCCGAAGAAATAAAAAAGCAGTTTCCACAAGTCAAAGTGATCCGTAGTGTTCAAAACCTTGGATTTGCCGGGGGAAATAATTTAGCCGTTACCCAAGCTCGGGGTAAATACTTGATGTTTCTGAATAATGATACGGAGGTTGAGCCTGGTTTTCTCGAACCCCTTGTGGCACACATGGAACAAAATCCGCGAACGGGCATTTGTGCAGCAAAACTTCGCTTTTTTCATGGCGACCAGCGTATCCAATTTGCCGGATCTACGCCACTCCATCCCATCAAAATCCAAAGTTTCGCTCTGGGGTATGGGCAAAAGTTTGATGATTATCCAGATGCCCTAGAAAAAGAAACCGCCTTAGCCCATGGCGCCGCCATGATGGTTCGGTCCTCCGTCATTCCGACCGTAGGTCTAATGCCCGAGGAATACTTTCTTTACTATGAGGAAGTGGACTGGTGTGAGAAAATAAAAGCCGCGGGTTTTCAAATTTGGTATATTCCAACTTCAGTTGTACTTCATAAAGAATCCATCAGCGTTGGCAAAAAAAGCAAACTCCAAGTCTATTACAAAACCCGAAATCGGATCTGGCTGGCTAAAAAATGGAGAACAGGTTGGTCATTAAAAAAATCAATGGGCTACTTAGCACTCGTGGGCTTGCGTGATTTTATACAATATACCCTCTCCGCACAATGGGCCTTAGCCAAAGCGGTATACCAGGCGTGGATTTGGCACCTACGACCAACGCGTTAAAATACCTTGAAGTTCACTTAAACGATGCGATGACTCATTTAAAAAGTGGCTTACGTGATCTTTGACCTCCGGCCAACTCGCTCCGGAACGCGCAAGACGCTCAATGGTTTGTAACTGCTCGCTGAGCTCTGGAAATCCGACCATCGCCCAAGATGGTTTTATCTTATGCGCTAACTTACCCAATTGATCAACATCGGGTTGCAACACCAGTTCCTTCATTTTGTCTAAATCGGGAGGGATTGCTTGAAAAAATACACGCAACATATCCCGAGCATAAGCGGGTTGATTTTCAAATTGGGCAACCAAACGGGCTTCTAAATCCGTCGAATCTGCCATGTCTTCCTTCATGTCAAGCGCCACGGAAGATTCGGCTATAGTCCCACGTACATGTTGTTTCAGGACCGACTTCAACTGGTCCGGACGATATGGTTTAGGTAAATACCCTTGCATCCCCGCCGCTACACTCTTTTCGACCTCCTCGGTCGTGGCCGTGGCCGTCAACGCAATAATCGTGGTTTTTTCATTTGGATTTGATGGATTCGCTCGAATTTGTTGGGTCACCCAATACCCGTCGGTGTCTGGCAAACGAATATCCATTAAAATGAGGTCAAAGCGTTGGTTTATACTCTTGAGCAACGCCTCCTCACCCGTTTGCGCTACCTCGTAGTGGACCTTCCACTTTTCAAAAAGACCTTCTAAGTACTTGAGGTTCATGAGATTATCCTCAACAACCAAAATAGACAGGGCTTGCCAGTCGCTTGACTCTTCTTGAACTTGTTCCGTTACCTCCAAAGTGCGTTGACCACTATCCCGAAGAGGCAAGGTAAAACTAAAGGTGGAACCCACGCCTTTTTCACTTTCAACACTCACATCTCCTCCATGAAGATTTACCAATTGTTTAACAATCGCCAGCCCTAAACCTGTACCACCGTATTTTGATTTTACGTCTTGATTTCCTTGTTTAAAGCTATCAAATATATGCTCAACCTCTTGAGGGCTCATGCCCATCCCGGAGTCTACCACCTTAAATTCCGTCATGAGAAAATCCCCTACCGTACAAAGCAAACTCACCTCCAACTGTACACGGCCATGCTCCGTGAACTTCATGGCATTGCTTAGTAGATTTAAAACGATTTGGGTAATAAACGTTGGATCCCCAATCACGGAATATTGAATATCCGCGTCGAAAATAAATTCCAGCTGAATATTTTTCTTCTCCGCCTGAACTTGAAACGTGTGCACGACACCTTGAAGCAAATCTTTCAATTGAAAAACCTGATCGACAATTTGCATTTCACCGGCATCAATCTTGGAAATATCTAAAATATCCGAAACTAAGCTTAACAACGTTTCGGTGGAATAATTGATGGCATTGAGGTAGTCACGCTGTTTGTCGGACATGGTGGTATCCAAGAGCAAGTGCGTCATCCCAATGATGGCATTGATCGGTGTTCGAATTTCGTGGCTCATATTGGCCAAAAAGCGCTTTTCTGCGTTTCGGGCTTCTTCTGCCGTTTGTCTTGCCTCTTGGAGGACCTCCTCCATTTTTTTTCGCTCGGTGATATCCAAATGAATCCCCATGGACCCAATCACCTGACCATCTTCATCAAAAACAGGTGCGCCCGAAACAATGACCCACAATGGTTCTCCATTTTTTTTCCGTATCGGAACTTCATAGGCCCCGGGTGTTCCGGTTTCTCGAATTTTGTTTTGATCCGCTACCAAGCGCTTAAAAACTTCGTCTCCTAAAAGGATTTCAGAAGCATTTTGGCCAATCAACTCTTTCTCTGTATACCCGGTTAATTCACAAAAACGATGATAGGCCCGGACAATTACGTCGTTCAAATCGACCTCCAATATACCCAAACTCATATTTTCGATGATCCCCCGGTATTTTTCCTCGCTTTTGCGGATGATTTCCTGAACGTTACGTTGCTCGGTCACATCCCGGTACTGCCACAGATGCCCTTGATATTCATTTTCATCCGAAAAAATAGGAATGTAATCTCGCTCAATAATCCGGTGGTCCACGGTGTAGAACAAATCACGCATGACCGTTTTACGGTCTAACATGCATTGCTCAAGCGCCAAAATAAACTGATCGGGATCGCGAAAGAAATCCTTTGCCAAAAAGGCCATGTTCCGGCAATCTTGACCAACCATTTGATGAGGTTCTTGGTTGATTTGAAATAAATCACAAAATGATTGATTGACCAATACCACCTCCCGATGTTCATTTTCCAACAGAATGGCGGTTTGCATGTTGGATACCAATCCTTGATATTGCCGAATCATACGTTTCTCTAACCATTCCTGCTCAGCCAATTTCTGAGTCAATCGGTTGATCTCTTCCAACAACCGTTTGTTCTCTTGACGTAAACTAAATGAAGATTCGCTGGTATCCATGAGGTAAAAATGAATCGTTTCTAAATGGAGGGGGGCAATTTTTTTAAACAAGAATCATCCAAGAAACAAAATAAAGAATATCCCAACAAACGCGCAAACTTTGACTTCACAATTACCTACAATTGAATGAATTTGGTACACATAATAAGATCTCAAGAAACAATAGTATTAATTTAACTGCAAATTTAAGGCCATTGGGATTCTATCTCTTCATTTTCTTTACATTTCCTTTATATTACTATCTCTTGGCATTAATTTTGCCGTATGTAGAAATGGTATATATTCCAATCACTTTACCTCGATTAATGAATACACGATTAGGCCGATATTGCTGCTTTTTGGTTCTGCTTTTGGCTGGACTGAACCAAGCGAGAGGGCAAGATAAACCCCTTGAGGTTACATTGCCTCCACTTCCTAAACTGCTGCAGTTAGCCGAGGAACATGCCCCTCGTTTAAAACAGCAACAGTCCTTTTCCGATCAATTTGAGCAAGGGATGTTGTTGAGTAAAAAAAAGTGGACCGACAAAGTTTTTGTGGATATTGGCGCCCAAACGTCAAATAATGGTGCTGTGCTCAATGTCAACAATACGATTAGTGCAGGGGAGGTCACTTCATTGAGTTTTCAGAACATCAACTCCGTACGGGCGGGGCTTACGGTACGTTTGTCTGTTTTTGACTTTTATGGGCGAAAAAATCAAGTCCTCGAATCAAAAGCCTTGTGGGATGCTTCCCGGCATATGGAAGATCTTGTGCGGCTAGAGGTACGTGAAAAAACCATTCAATTGTATAAAGATATTGAGATTTCTGGTCGTGTTTTGACCATTCAGGCTGAGAAAAAATTTGCACTTTATACCCAAAAACTATTTGCGGAAAAACAATTTCAAGCGGGGCAAATCCCGATGGAGGAATTCACTCGGGTGGTTGAACTCTACTCACTTGCAGCCATCAGCTATGAGGAAGCCAAAGGACGATACGAAACACTCTTAATGCAACTAGAAAACTGGGTGGGTACACCCCTAAAAAATATTCGGTAAAAAATGGATGTACTTGAGTTCATACGGTTGATCAGACGGCATGCCCTGCTCTTGATGGTGGTTCCTATCATCATGGCAGTGATCACCTATTTTCTCGTACGGAATACGCCTGCTGAATACGCTACCTCGGCGATGGTCTATACCGGAATTTCGACAGGAACCAGCATCGAAAGCATGGGTGAAACGCGCCGCGATCAATTCGTAGTAAACAACTCCTTCGAAAACCTCATCAATATCATTCGGTCCAAAGAAACCTTGCGTGAAGTTGGTTTTAGAACGTTGGCCATTGTCCTGGCCAAGCCCACACCCGAACTTAAAGAAGATGCTCGGCTTCAACAAAAATTACAGGAATGGGTCCCAAAAGAGATTCAATTCAGAGTCGTCACACCAAACAATCCGGAACAAACCTACCAAAATCTCCAAAGAGCTTACCGTGAGGATAATCAGGAAGTAATTAAACTTCTATTTAACGAAGGAAAAACACCGTTTAGCTTGCAGACCCTAGAAAGCATCAAAGCCAATCGAAAAGGAAGTAGTGATATGGTGGACTTTAGCTTCACCAGCAATTTCCCAACTCTAGGACAGTTAACCATTCAGGTCTTACTGGATGTTTTTATTAAGAAATACCGCGAACTCAAGTCCGTTGAATCTGGAAATGTCGTAGAATATTTTCAAGAAAAGCTGGTCGAAATTCGGAAGGATCTCCAAGATTCTGAAAAAACCATGCAATCCTTTCGGGAAAATGGAAACGTAATAAACTATGGTGAACAAACCAAAGTACTCGCCATTCAAAAAGAAACCATCTCCGACGAAAAATCGAAAATCATAGGCGAAATGGAGGCTTCCATGAGCGCCATTAAGGCTATTGAAAAGAAGTTATCGGAAAGCCAATTTCTCATCGAGAAAAATTCAGAGCTTCTCCAACAGAAAAATAAATTGATTCAGCTGGCGAATGATATGGTTCTTTCCACGGGTGATTTACGCAACCCCCAACAGCAAGAGGAAAATTTACTCAAACAAGAGAGCCTACTCCGGCAGGAAATTCAAAAACTATACGACAGAAGCTACACCACCGAAAATCTAGACATCAAACCCCTACTCCAAACTTGGATGGAGCAGTTGCTGCAAGTCGAAAAAAATAGGGTAAAAGCTGTCGTATTAGATCGGAGACTGAAAGAAATCAACATTGATTACAGTCGATTCGCTCCGATTGGCTCCAATATGGAACGTCTGTCCCGTGAAATTTCCGTCCATGAGCAATCGTATATTCAAACTTTACATGATTTGAATATGGCCCTGCTCAAAAAGCAAAATATTGAAATTTCATCCAAACTGAATGTGGTGGACCGCCCGACCACCGTTAAGCTACCCGGGAAAAAAGCCATGTTGATCATCTTGGCAGGTGTTGTAGGATTTGTCTTGGTTCTGAGCCTATTACTAGCCTTTGAACTGACCGATAAAACATTGCGCAACCCGTCACGTGCGGAACGCTTTTTGGACATGGATCTGCTCGGAGCGATGCCCGACGATACACTCAAAAGCCACTATACACGTCAAGCCTCCTACCTTTTGGTCAATCAGTTTTTTTCCAAAGTAAAAATTCAACAGGAAAAAGTACGGATGGTGTGTATTACGAGTAACTTGGTGGATGAAGGCAAAACCTATATTGGTCAAAAGTTGGTTGAAAAACTTCGCCTTGATGGCCTCATTAATCCACAAGTGGGCCAATCCAGCTCCCAGGTAGGGATATTCCAAAAGTTATCCGATTTTTTCAAACTCGATCCCAATCGGGTTTTGTGGATTTCTTCTCAAGGTGATGACTCTCCCGCCGGGCATGCCGATGATTACCGATACCCTGAAACGCTACCTATCAGTGAGCTTACGGATATTGCCCAGCTTATCCCGAATCAATCCATCGTATTAGATGACTTCACGTACCTAATTATCGAAATTCCACCGATGATCTTAGGGAATATTCCAATGTCCCTTCTCCGAAAAGCAGATTACGTAGTTCATGTGGTGGGGGCAAATCGCTCCTGGAAAAAACAGGATAAAAAATTTCTTTCACTCTACGAAAAAAATAATATACCTTTCGGTATCCTTCTAAACGGCGTACCTTGGAACTCCATTGAAAACGTTCTTCCAGAATCAGAGGTCAAAGAGGCCAAATGGAAATCGTACATCAAGCGACTGATACGCTTTGAATTCAACCGAAAACAGTGGAAGAGGAATGGAAAAAAAACCTGACATTTTACTTCTAGGTCTTCCAAAATGGGAAGGCGATTATCAAAAATCAACGGTTGAAATCGCTAAGGAACTTAGCGCGCACCATCGGGTAGTCTATGTCGAATATACCCCCACATGGAAAGATACCCGTGGGCCATCTTCAGGTAACCTTCGGGAAATAACCACCCCTGAAGGCCATGCCATGTGGGTTTATACCCCACCGAGCCTCCTGCCTATCAATTGGATTCAATCCAAAATGGGCTATGACTTAGGCTTAAGCATCAATGCTTGGATACTCCGACGAGCCTTACGCACGGTTTTAAAACAGCTTGGATTTTCCCATTTCTTGGTCATCAACGCCTTTCAACCCGCGCTGGGTTGCAAACTTTTGGACACCTTAGGAGAACGTGCCACATTCTATTACGCTTACGATGAGATTTCGGCTGCTGACTGGCTTAAAGTTCATGGCCCACGGTATGAAATTCAATTCCTCCAACGGGTACACGGAGCCATCGTGACCTCAGCAGGTTTGTTGGCGTCTAAAAAAAGATACCAACCCCACATTGCTTTAGTTACCAATGGCGTTGAAACTACTCTTTTTGATACGAAACGATATACCTACTCGCCAAAACCCATCTTGGGGTACATCGGCGCTTTGGATGACCGACTTGATGCAGGATTACTCCGTTTGATAGCCAAATCATTTCCAGAGTATACACTTCAACTCATTGGGAAAGTATCTCACCCTCCACTCCAAAATGCCTTGGCTGGGCTTTCCAATATAGAATGGGTGGGACCCGTACCGCCGGATTCGATAGGTTCGTACCTACAACATTTTCAAGTCGGGTTGATCCCCTTTGTCACCAATGACTTCACCCGAAATATTTACCCCATGAAGATCAACCAATACCTCGCCATGGGTATGCCGGTGGTTAGCACAAATTTTGCAGATTTAACTTCCTTTGGAGATCTCATTCAGGTCCGAAACACGCCGAAAGATATCTTGGAGAGTATATATGCTGCACTCATGGAAGCCTCCCCCGACCTTCGGTTAGCCCGCCGTATCCATGCGTGGGAAAATGCTTGGCCTCAAAAAGCGATTCAATTTTCAAACTTTATTACCTCATGACACCTGAACAATTTCAAGAAGGATTAGCTTATGCTGAAAATGCCTTTCGAGGCGAACGCAGCCACCTTACGCTAGATAAGGCACTCTTTTCCAAACATTTTGATTTCAACGGTAAGAAAATCCTGGACTTTGGTTGTGGAATGGGCGGTATGACCCTCTGGTATGCCCAACAATGGGACTGCACGGTCACGGGTTCAGACATCGACCCAAACCATATCGCGATCGCCCAGAAATTATGGGATAAATTCCCCAATCCCCGGGTTTCATTCCATCTCCAGAACGTTTTGGAAACACCCCTCACTGAAAAATTTGACTACATTATTCTAAACGATGTGGCCGAACACATTCAAATTGATATTCTCGAAGCCATTTTTGCTGAATTAAAAAAGAGTTTGGCGCCCGGTGGGAAGATTTTCGTATCCTATCCGCCTTGGGAAGGGCCATATGCCTCACACCTTAATCACGTCCTAGGTATTCCTTGGTGCCAATTCCTCCCAGATAGTTACTTACGAAAGCTGATGAAAGATAAAGACAGACAGCTCGTTGGCACCAAAACCATTTTAGCGGAATACGATGAGCTCAATCACCTCAATCATGATTTACTCATGAAAACGGCTCGACAGGTTGGGCTCAAAATGACGTACCGAAAAAGCCATTCCAAGCTGAATAAGATCATCAACTCGGACGCCTCCTTTACGTTTGGTCCGCTGAAGTACTTGGTAACCAAAGAATTGGTTCTCCTAGAAGCATGAATATAATCCAACGACTTTGGCAGAATCCACGGTTGTGGTTGCTCGGCGGACAAGTAGCATCTGCCGGCATAGGATTCGTGTCGCTGGGTTTGCTTGCCCGCCAATTGCCCCAATCCGACTTTGGGGCCTGGGTTTTATTTTTAACCAACTTGGGTTTGGTCGAAATGATCCGAGCAGGATCGGTATACCAAGGCCTTGTCACATTCGTGGCAGGGGCTCAGCATTCCACCGAAAGACAAGCATTTGTCCGAGTAGGCTGGATTCAAACCACGGGCCTAACCTTACTCTTGAGTGGCATCCTGCATGGTGTGTATTGGATCTGGCCAGACCCCATAAATGCTTGGCACTTTACGCTATTTTTTCAAAATGCAGCGTTGGTCCTGCTCGTTACACTGCCCATCCAAGTGGCTACCTGGGTGGCACATGCATACGAGCGTTACCTGCCTTTATGGATTCTTTCTTTCACAGCAACCCTGGGACTTTTTGTCGCTATCCTGTGGGATACACACCTCACCCTCGAACGTTTGTACTACTATTTCATGGGAATCCGTGTAGCCTTAGCCGTAGTGGCGTTAGGTTGGTTTCCCCCTTGGAAAGACTGGAAACAAGTATCAAAGGCCGCTTTTCAATCGGCATGGGGCAGAATGATGGGGTATAGCCGATTTACCTTACTGTCCACATTAGGTTCCAATATCTTGAAGAGTGCGGATGTCTGGTTAATCAATGCTTTTTTAGGGCCTGCCAGCGTAGCCTTGTACAATATCCCCATGAAATTACTCGAAGTCGTGGAGATTCCTCTCCGAAGCTGGAGCATGACCTCCTTTCCCAAATTCTCTACTTTTTTTTCTCAGAACAATTGGGCTGGAATACGGTACACATTTTGGAAGGAATGGGCTTTACTGACAGGTGGCATGGTACTCGGCGGCCTCCTCGCAGCAGGTGGAGCGCAATGGATTATTCCTCTGTATGCCGGTCCGGGATTTGAGGCCTCGATCCCCATTCTACAAGTTTTCAGTGTGTATCTCCTGCTATTACCTCTGGATCGTTACTTGGGTATATTATTAGATAGTGTAGGAAAACCGCATATAAATACCATCAAGGTATTTGTCATGGCTACCCTAAATGTGGTTGGCGATTGGTGGGTATTAAGCCATCAAGGCTCGTTGACTTGGGTGGCTGCTGTCACACTCCTCCATACGAGTGTGGGCATTGCATTAGGATTATATCATCTTCGTCACCAATTAGGCACGCCGTATGTCTTCTTTCAGCAAACCTTCCGGCGCCGATAAATTAGCTCAATGGCCCGCCCGTTTACTCATCACGCTATTCGCGATGGGGATCGCAGTCGTATTAAGTAGGGCAGGAATCATCGCTGGAATAAGTTTGATGATGCTGCCTTTCTTGGGCTTTTTTCTCTATTTACTCTTTTCTTACCCTAAGCTCGGGGTTTACAGCGCTCTGATTATGGGGTTTATGGCCAATGGCTTGGCCCGCTACGTTCCTGCCCCTCTCGGACTATCCATTGATGGGCTATTGGTTCTCACCTATTTAGCTATTTTCTTCAAAAAAGAATCCTATGACTGGTCCAAAGCCGCCAACGGACTAACATGGGCCGCTTGCATCTGGATGGGCTATTCCATTCTGCAAATCCTTAACCCCGAGGCACGAAGCTTTGCCGCTTGGTTTTATGCCATGCGTGGGGTTTCGCTCTATATGGTTTTGACCATTCCCTTGGTTTTTGTTTTGTTTGATGACAAAAAAGACCTCAATCTCTTTTTTCATATTTGGCTTTTCTTTTCTTTTTTGGGAACCCTGCAAGGAATGAAACAACTCTTTATCGGGGTCGATGCCTTTGAAAAAGCGTGGCTAGATGCTGGAGCGGCAACCCAACATATACTATTCGGCAAACTCAGGGTCTTTTCTTTTTATTCCGACGCCGGCCAATTTGGAGCCTCCCAAGCCCATACCCTAGTAGCAGCCACCATTCTCATGCTTACACCCGGCCTGACAACTAAACGAAAAGTCATATATGGCGTTTGTGCAGCACTTTCTTTATATGGCATGATGATCTCCGGTACACGTGGCGCTATGTCGGTTCCCGCTATTGGTTTCATGACCTACTTTCTTTTAAGTAAAAATTTCCGAGTTTTTGGCTCAGGCGTAGCCGTTGGGGCTATCATATTTTATTTCCTTAAATATACGTTTATTCTGCAAAGCGTTTACGCCGTCAATCGGATGCGCACGGCGTTGGATCCGAATGACGCCTCGCTTTTAGTCCGCCATGAAAATCAACGGAAACTGGGGGTTTACTTAGCCTCCCGCCCTTTCGGGGGAGGAATCGGATCGGCAGGCAACTGGGGACTGCGGTTCAGCCCCAATTCGTTTCTGGCCCAAACCCCAACCGACAGTTGGTTTGTTCGCATTTGGGCAGAAGAAGGTATTGTGGGACTATACCTCCACCTGATTATTTTATTCTACATCGCCATCATGGCCGGTGTCAAGCTCTGGAATTTACCAGATCCCGTCCTCAGGCAACAGCGCATGGTGATTTTATCCGGAACTATGGGCATTTACATGGCAAGTTACGGCAATGGAATTCTCGGACAGATGCCAACAGGTATGTTGTTGTACGTTGGCTGGGCCTTTTTATTCATGAACTACCAAAAAAAGCCAGAGCCATCCTAAAATCGATGACCCTGGCTTGTGCAAATGAAGTGTAAATCTTATAGAGAAAAGTTCAATCGACCAAATACAAAACGGCCATTGACACCAAACTGCTGTACTCGACGCGAGTAAACAAAACGTCCTAAGCTAAAATTGTTGCTATGCACATGACGATCTTGATACACATCAAAAAGGTTATTCACCCCTACAGCTAAATTCAATCCCTTCGCTAGATCATAGTTCACGGTAACATCTGTCGTTGTCTTGGGTGAAAACGTCTGATCCAATGTTTCCCGTTGCCCTGTCAAGGCATTGAGTGGGAAAGTTCCCGGGTTCGCTGGGTTGATCGAGGGATCCAAATAAACCACTTGACCAAAGCGCACCGCACGTACCATGAGGCCCAATTTACCCACTTTGTAGTTCGCCATTAAACTAATTTTATCCTGTGGATTCGCTACTTCGATCCGGCTTTGATCTTCCCGATTAAAATAGTTTCCTTTTTGGCCTGTCTGCTCCAATATCGGTGACGAATTGATGATTGGACGACCATCCGCATCCTTCACAACCCGATTTTGTATAAAGGCCGCGGCTAATGTCACGCGTAAACTTTGATCTTTTCCAAATCGGGTGTTGTAATTGATCACCGGCTCAATCCCCCGTGAACGGGTATCAACAGCGTTTGTGAAGAAATTTGCTGTGGTAGCATTCGCTGCCGCCAGCTGCGCTCGAATAGTCGCATTCCCTCCATCAGTAAAGTTATTGGTCAAAACAATCCGGTCTTTGATATCAATTTGATACGCATCCACCGTAATATCAACTTTACCCCCCAATTGAACTGTGGCACCCACAGTATAGGCCCGTGAAGTTTCTTGGCGTAGCTCTGGAATCCCTAAAATTTCCGCTGGACGACTGTCATTCGGGAATGTACCGCTTTCTACCGCTACCAACTGCCCACCTTGAGACACGAAAAGGGTGTTTGTTTTCGCATAAAACCGCTGCTGCATAGAAGGCGCCCGGAAACCAGAGCTCGTCGAAGCCCGAACGGCCACACCAGGAGCAATTTTGTATCGACCCGCCAATTTATAGTTCAAGGTACTACCAAAATCCGAGAAATTTTCAAAACGCAAAGCACCTGTCACCAACAAATTCTTGGTGATATCTTGCTCAAGATCCACGTACATCCCTACCGAATTCCGTGCATTTTTGGAGGCATTTGCCGGCAAAAATCCAGCAAATACTTGAGCTCCCGCAGGAACCCCAGCCGCAGTATTGTAATTCCGATACGATGCCTCCTCGCCTGCACGAATACCAAATTGCTCCCAACGTTGTTCCGCACCAAAAGAAACATTCAATCCACTCAATACCTCATATTTCCTCGACATATCGGCATTGATTGTATTTTGGGTGAATTGCAAACCACCCGCATCAAAAGAGGTCTGGAAATTGGCCGAAGCTAGTGCTTGTGTGTAATTGACCGAATTGGTTACACTAAAATCGAAAATATTCTGCCCAAACGTATTGGATAGGTCAAACTGCCATTCACCTAGTTTACCACGTAAGCCCGCAGCAAATGAGATATCGGTGACATTGGAATTAATCTCAGGTAAAAATCCATTGGGGTATACTTGAAAGACATTATTCCGAACAGCCGCCGGAACTCCAGATGGATACCGATAAAATCCAGCGGCATTCCCTTTTTTGTTATTATACCCCCCGAAAGCGTAGAAAGTCAAACGCTCATTAATCTCTTTCTCAGCATTCAACACAACTCCTCCCCCTTTGACTCGTGAATTTCCGATGCGCATGTCAAAGTCATCCCGTGTTAAACCCCGCTCTTGAAGCAATTGATTGTCTAAATTTTGTCCATTAACCGGAGGAAAAATAGCCCCTGAATAGGTGCCCGACCGGTTGGTTTCACCGCGTTGTACATATTCACCTGTCAGGTTTATAAACCCACGCTTGCCCCACTTCAATCCATAATTCAACCCAACTTGTGCTGTTCCGCCGTCGGTCACATTCACACGTGCATCTTGCCCGTTGTTGACCACCCAGTTTTTATCGTAACTGGTGTTGTGTGTGCCATACGAGACATTGCCCGACAAGCCCTCTTGCTTCTTCAGGACAATATTAATGACACCTGCTATGGCATCAGAACCATATTGAGCCGCAGCACCATCCCGAAGAATTTCAATTTTCTCCACGGCGGTGGCTGGAATGGCATTCATATCAGTCCCGACTGTTCCACGGTTCACGGTACCATTGACATTCACTAAAGCCGACTGGTGGCGACGTTTGCCATTCACCAATACCAATACCTGATCAGGCCCCAAACCACGCAACTGGGCAGGATCAACGTGGTCAGTCCCGTCCGAAATCGCTTGACGCGCCGACTGGAACGAAGGGGCGATAAAAGTCAAAATTTGATTGATATCAACTTGACCAATCGTATTCGTTACTTGCGCAAGTGGAATAACATCCACAGGTACCGGCGTTTCTATCTTGGTCCGACCGCTGGTGCGTGTACCGGTTACCACCACTTCGTCCAAAACAGATAAACTTTCTTGTAGGGCAACTAGAATGTTTTTCGAATCGGCAAGCCGAACTTCCTTGGTCACAAACCCGATAAACGAAAAAACCAGTACCTCGCCTTTATCAGCATTAATTTTAAAAGTTCCATCGACATTTGTAACCGTCCCGCGGTTGGTTCCTTTGATCCCAACCCCTACACCGGGTAAACCTTCGCCTTTGGCGTCAGTTACTCGTCCGGTAATGACTTCGTCCAAAACGGAGGTATCCAAAACGTTAGCTTGCCCACGTACCAAGATGATTTTATTGCCATTGACTTGGTACGATATCCGCATGGGTTGCAATAGCTTTTCCAAAACACTAGCTAATTTTTGCTTGTTGGCTTGCAGAGAAACCATTCGGTCACTTTGAATAAGGCGAGAACTGAAGACGAATTTCACCTCAGCGGTTTGCTCAATTTGAGCCAATACATCCCCCAGTTTTTGTTCATGCACATGGAGCGTTACTGTCCGATCTAAAATTTCTTGCGCCCCAACTACAGGCATTAACCCAGAAAAAGCCCAAAGGAGTGCGAGCAGTAGAACGCCCCCTCGACGAGTAAAAAATTCATTTCTCATGTGGTACAGATTTATGTTTAGTTAATAATTAATACTGGATTACTTACACCCCTTACCGGTTACGACAATGTCCCCGTCTAATACTTCATACTGGGCCTCGATGGCTTGGCAGATCAACGCAATTTTTCCATACAGGGGCTCATCATTTAACGAGGCGGTTACCGGGCAGTGTGCCATGAGTTCTTCATCAAAGAAAATAGAAACCCCGTAGGCCCGTTGGATCTCTTCGAAAATCACCTTAGCCGGAATATCCGTGTAATGAAAAGAAAAAGGATGCGTTTGCTTCAATAGAACAGGTTGCTCAATAATGGACTTGGCAAATTGCCCCTGCTTGGTATGAAGAGTCAATTGCTGATTTTGCGTCACCACAACCCCATGTATCGGCTTGTTTGGCGTCAATTCTTTAAGATCTTTCCACCGATAAACCGAAACCTTCCCCGTTCGAACAATCACCTCTGCATCGCGCGCACCGTGTGGCGCCCGGATGGTAAAGCTAGTGCCAATCACTTTGGTCACGAGTTCATTGGCATACACCATAAAGGGCCGCCTTGCGTCTTTGGCGACTTCAAAAAAGGCTTCGCCATCTAAAAAAACCTCCCGGCGGTCCGCCGCAAATTCATGGGCATAACTCAAACGACTATTCGGATGGAGCAATACAGAACTCCCATCCGGCAGCGTTACCAAAGTGGGCTTATTCCCTGAATTACGGTATTCCTGTAGCCCCTTAGCCAGTACCAACTGCTCATATGGGGCTGAGGTGGGCCAAAATAACCAAGCCAAACTCCCAATCAAAACAACTACGGCCGCAGCTACCCACCGGTACATAACCAACCGAGTACGTTGAGCCGGTTTTTCATCCCATAAATGATCGTATTTTTCCCGAATCTGGCCTTCTGACCATTGCAAAGAAAGGACGTCCAACTGCCGAAAAGCCGCCTCCACCGTGGGTTGATGTTGTGGATTTGACTCCAACCAATCTTCCCACTCCCATACGTCAGCTTCCTGCTTACGGAAATAGAAATTCAAGAATGATTCTTGGCGGATCAGATCCTCCGGGTGTATAGGAGTCAAATGTTGCACAGGGAATTATCTACTTTTTCTAGTAAGAGAACCAAGCGTCCAAAATCTTCCTGAAATTTTTGATTTTTTTTCAGCGCGTTGAGGTAGCGTCCAAATACGTTCGCAAGCGCTTTAACCCTTCATGTAGCGTTTTATAGACCGATTCGATCTGTAAACCCGTTCGTTCGGTGATTTCTTTGTAGGTCAATTCCTCAAAATACTTGAGTACAATAATTTCTTTTTGCCGATCCGTTAATGATTCCAAGGCTTTTTTGAGTAGTTCCCGGCGGTGCTCGTCAGTTTCATGGCGCACCAAAAGATCTTCATAGGAGGGGACGGTCATAACCGACTCCGTCAAGGTTTCGAGCGCTGGGCCAGGTTTTTTCCGGTAGATTTGCCGCTTCAAAGATGTTGTCAAATAAGCCTCAAACGATTCGATCTCACCCAATGTTTCTCGGTACTGCCACAGCGACTGAAAAACCTCTTGAATCGCTTCCTCCACCATTTCTCCCTCCCCCGTCCAGCGTAAACCCAACCGGTAAAGTCGATTGTAGTGACTTTGGTATAAATGACCCAATGCTTGCTCATCTCCCGCACGTAATTGCCGGAGTAACAGTTGATCAATATATCCTAAAGTCGATGCCATAATCACGAAGATAATGACATAAAACGGGTTCCAATACAAAACAGTTTAGAACCTTACAAAATCACGGTTTTATTCCCTCGAATGAATACGCGATCATTCAAAACTAATTTCAACGCTTGGGTCAATACACGCTGCTCCACATCTTTCCCCTCTCGGGCCATATCAGCGGCTGTGTAGCGATGACTTACAGACTGAACATCTTGGTGAATGATGGGCCCCTCATCCAAATCATTATTGACAAAATGAGCCGTGGCCCCAATGATCTTCACGCCCCGATCAAAGGCCTGACGGTAGGGATTCGCGCCTATGAAAGCGGGCAAAAAAGAATGATGGATGTTGATGATGCGATTGGGGAACTGTTCCACAAATTGTGGGGAGAGAATCCGCATGTACTTCGCCAATACTAAGTAATCTGGCTCATAAATGGCCAACGTCCGCAAAATAGCTTGCTCATGGTCTTCACGGGATTTTTCTTCGTGGCTAATGTAGTGAAACGGGATGCCAAATTTACTGACAAACGGCTGGAGAGTTGGGTAATTGGAAACCACAGCTAAAACATGGGCGTTGATTTCGTCAAAATGATAGCGAATCAACAGTTCCGCCAAACAGTGATGTTCTTTCGTGGCCAGAATGACAATATTTTTTTTCTTTTTAGGCATTAGCCGAAACTCAATCTCAGGTTGGGGAATGGCGGCCCTTAGGTTAGATAAAAGCCGCTCAGCCGACCAACCGGGCTCGACCTCGAGCTCAGTCCGCATAAAAAAATGTCCATCTGGACTTACATATTCATCCTGCCGAATAATATTCCCCTCCAGTTCAAAGACAACCCGAGTCACATGAAAAATCAACCCCTTGGCGTCAGGACCTTTCATTAACAAAATATGCTTTTCCATACCCTGAAAAAAAGGGAGAATCTCTTCTCCCTCGCTGGTTATTTCTTTCTAAAAAATACGGTGATGGCTACTCCTTCAAAGCCAAAGTGCTCTCGGATCTGATTCTGCAAAAATCGCTCATACGCTTCTTTGATGTATTGAGGCAAATTACAGAAAAAGACAAACGTGGGCGAAGGGGTAGGTAACTGAATAATGTATTTAATCTTGATGTGCTTGCCTTTGATAGCCGGTGGTGGAGTATGCTCAATAATGGGCAGCAACACCTCATTAATCTTGGACGTTGAAATCAACTTCGTCCGATTCTGATATACTTCCATGGCCTTTTCGATGACTTGGAAGATCCGTTGTTTTTCCAATGAAGAAGCAAAAATAACCGGCATGTAATTCATAGGCGCCAAACGCTCCAAAAATTCCTTTTTCATAACATCAGCGGTTTTCGAATCTTTTTCAATCAAATCCCACTTATTCACCATCAACACAATACCTTTCTTGGCTTGGTGTGCGTGACCGATAATGTGGATATCTTGTGCTTCCAACCCCCGCTCTGCATCAATCAATACAATACATACATCGGAACTTTCCAAAGCCTTCAAGGAACGGAGGACAGAGTAAAATTCGATACTTTCTTGTACTTTAGCCTTCTTGCGAATCCCAGCCGTATCGGTTAAAATAAAATCTTGGCCGTACAATTTGTATCGGGTATCAATAGAATCCCGGGTAGTTCCGGCAATATTCGTCACGATGCTGCGGTCAGTTCCTAAAAGCGCATTCAAAAATGACGATTTACCCACGTTCGGTCGGCCTAAAATGGCAATGCGTGGAACACCATCATTGGGGTCTTCAATGCCCTCTTCATCAAAATACTTGACAATTTCATCCAGCAAGTCCCCAGTTCCCGAACCATCCATGGCCGAAACGGGGTAAATTTCACCCGGCAAACCCAACGCATAAAACTCCGGAGCAACTAAAGCTTGTCGATCAAACGTTTCAGCTTTATTCGCTACAACAAAAATAGGCTTTTTGGTTTGGCGAAGTACTTGGGCAAACTCTTTATCTAAGTCCGTTAAACCCGTCATCGTATCCACCACAAACAAAATAACAGTCGCTTCATTCAACGCCAACCCGACTTGCTCCCGGATGGCCTCCTCAAATGTATCCTCCGAACCCACAACGTACCCACCTGTATCGATGACGGTAAAGTATTTTTCAGTCCAAACGGCATACCCGTAGTGCCGATCCCGTGTCACCCCCGACATGTTATCGGTAATCGCCATACGTTCTTCAACTAATCTATTAAAAAGGGTAGATTTACCCACATTCGGTCGCCCGACAATTGCTACAATATTTGACATAAAATTCAAGCGAAAAGACCACCATCGATCTTCTCATAAGATATATTAAAAAGACCGCAAAAATACGAAAAATAATTGATAATCAGGATCTAAATTGTTCAATGGTTTAAAAATATCGCTTGGTAGGATATCAACACAAGCGCCAAGACAGCCAAGACCAACCCCCACCGATTCCATTTCGCTAATTTTTCCTGAAAAAACAAGAGCCCAACCCCAGCAGTCCCTAAGATGACCCCAATATTATACAAGGGATAAACCAAGGCTCCTTGTCCACCAAACGCATTCAAGGCTAAAAGTAACCAATAAAATGAAAAGAAATTGGGAATACCCAAAGCAATACCCGCCACCACATGACGCCAAGCCAGCACCTCCTGTCCCGTCCAAACCCGGTACGACAAGAGCAACATTCCCGTGACGACGGCCCCAAAAAGCATGACCAACGTGACAGGCACCGTTCGGTCCGGCTCGGGAATATACCGCAAGGTTAAATAGTTGATGGCAGTATTGGAAAAGCCATACAACAAAAAAACAGCGACAACCAACCACCAACCCTGCCCCGTCTGTTCGATGCGTTGATCTTCTTTTTTTAGGGAACTCAAGACAACCGCGCCCAACGCCAAGCCCAAGCCCAGGTAATTCCATCCGTCAAAAACACGTCCGCCACCCCCAAACACAAAAAGACTGAACAAGACCGGGATAACCAAGGACACATTATTGGCCAGCGAAGTCACCGTCATGCCCATACGCTGAGTGGCAGCGCCCGATGCCACAAAGGTGACTATAAAAACAATCCCCAATACCCAAGCAAACCATGTCCAAACGGCGCTTGGGTCCATACCCAACGATTGATCCGCAGGCATCATCATCCAACCAATCAACCAACACACTGGGTAATTCCAGACAATCGCCTGAAAGGTTCGAATATCAAACCGAGCATGCAAGCGAAAGTTAACCAGTAAAAGTACTGAAGTCAAAATACTTAAAAGTAGATACATCATACGTAAAGTCTATAACCTTACAAAGGTACAGTGAAAAGTGTTCTCCTTACGGTAGGTTCGGTGAAACCAGTAAAATTTCGTACTTTCGTCCACCATTCTTTTAGATTCCATTGGCATGAATACCTACATCGAAACCCATCAACAGCGTTTTTTAGACGAATTATTTGATTTTCTGCGGATCCCATCCGTATCCGCAGATCCAGCCTTTGCCGGCGATGTTCAACGCGCAGCCGAGTTTATCCAAAACCGCCTTCTTGAAGCGGGTATGGATTCCGCAGACATCTTTCCCACCGACGGGCATCCCATCGTATTGGCCGAAAAAATCATCGATCCTGCCCGGCCAACCATCCTAGTTTATGGACACTATGATGTCCAACCCGCCGATCCGTATGAACTGTGGGATACCCCTCCTTTCGAACCAACAATTCGCACAACTTCCGTTCATCCCGATGGGGCTATTTTTGCGCGTGGCGCTTGTGACGACAAAGGGCAAATCTACATGCATGTCAAGGCCATCGAAATGATGCTGGCCGAAAATAACCTCCCTTGCAATGTCAAGGTGATGTTCGAAGGCGAAGAAGAGGTAGGTTCGGCGAATCTAGCTACATTCGTCAAAGCCCACAAAGAAAAATTGCAAGCCGACATTATCCTCATCTCCGACACCTCCATCATCGCTAACGACATTCCCTCCGTGGAAACCGGCTTGCGTGGCCTAGCGTATATGGAAGTGGAAGTTACTGGCCCAAACCGCGATCTTCACTCCGGTGTATATGGTGGTGCGGTTGCGAACCCCATCAATGTGCTGACACAGATGATCGCAAGCCTGCACAACGACCAAGGGCAAATCACGATCCCTGGGTTTTATGATAAGGTAATCGAACTTTCCATGGAAGAACGTGCCGACCTTGAAGCAGCCCCTTTTGACCAACTGGCCTATCAAGCTGATTTGGGTGTAGGTGCGGTATCGGGTGAAGAAGGCTATACCACACGCGAACGAGCGGCGATTCGTCCAACACTTGATGTTAACGGCATTTGGGGTGGCTATACCGGAGAGGGTTCCAAAACGGTACTTCCCTCAAAAGCCTTTGCCAAAATCTCTATGCGCCTCGTACCAGATCAAGATTGGCATGAAATTTCAGCGCTGTTCACCGCCCACTTTAAATCCATCGCCCCGCCCACTGTTCAAATAAAAGTAACGCCACACCATGGCGGACAACCCTATGTTACGCCCATGGAGTCTATTGGATACCAAGCCGCATTCAAAGCCATGCAAGAGGGTTTTGGCAAACGCCCAGTGCCAACCCGCGGGGGAGGGAGTATTCCGATCGTAGCGCTTTTTGAACAAGAACTCGGACTCAAATCGATTTTACTCGGATTTGGTTTGGACTCCGATGCGCTACATTCACCGAATGAACATTACGGCGTGTTTAATTTTTATCAAGGAATCAAGACCATCCCCTTGTTTTACCAGCACTTTTACGAACTTTCTCACGCATCAAAATAAGGTTATGGCGATCAATTTAGACCCTCTCGCAACAGAAGCTCCTTCCAGGCACCAAGACCTAGACCAGATGTCTATCGCGGCCCTTCTTCATGGAATCAACCAAGAAGACCAAACCGTTCCGTTAGCGATTGCCAAACAACTACCTGCTATCGAAGCGTTGATTTCCCAAATTGTCCCCCGCATGAAAGCCGGCGGAAGATTATTTTATATCGGGGCAGGTACATCCGGCCGACTCGGTATTGTCGATGCGTCAGAATGCCCCCCCACTTACGGTGTTCCGCACGGGTGGGTTGTCGGCATTATGGCCGGTGGAGATGCCGCCATTCGGCAAGCAGTAGAAAATGCGGAAGATGACCTTCAACAAGCGTGGCAAGATTTACTCGTCCACAATATAACGGCCCAAGATACAGTCATTGGGATCGCAGCCTCGGGCCGAACTCCCTACGTAGTGGGTGGCCTTCGGGACGCCCGTGCCTACGGTTGCCTTACTGGCTGTATCGTGTGCACCGATGGAAGTGCCGTAGCCACAGAAGCCGAATATCCTATCGAGGTCGTCGTTGGACCCGAATTTGTCACGGGTTCTACGCGAATGAAGGCCGGAACTGCTCAAAAATTGGTGCTTAACATGATCTCCACCACCACCATGATCCAACTGGGGCGCGTGAAAGGGAACCGGATGGTCGATATGCAGCTGTCCAATGCCAAACTCATTGAACGCGGTACCCAAATGTTGATCAAATCACTACAGATCTCTCATGCAGAGGCGCAAAAACTTCTCCTAACACACGGTAGCGTGCGTAAAGCAGAAGAGGCCTTTTATCAATTATAATGGCAAATGGCGGATTGGGAATGGCTTTCTTTGGACTGGTTTCGCTTGGCAACACTCACCGAATTTGTGTGGAAGTACCCCTTGCTCCTCTATGGTATTCTCGGAATTCCTATTTTGTTTTTATTCCGGTGGATTTTCCATAGACAACCCCAAAAATTCCACCTCTCGTTGCCACAAGGAACACTGCAAAAACATTGGAGTACCTACCTCCGTTGGTTTATTCCGCTTTTTGCCTCGCTCGGAATTGCCTGTATGTGGCTCGCCCTTGCCCGACCTCAACGCTTGCTGGACCGAGAAGAAATCCAAGGGGAAGGGATCGATATCCTGCTCGCCATCGATGTCTCCGGCTCCATGGAGGAACCGGACTTATCCCCCAATCGACTGGAAGCGGCAAAGCAGGTCGCTCTCCAGTTTGTTCAAGGACGCAGCCAAGACCGCATCGGGCTCATTGTTTTTGCTGGCGAACCCTATCTATTATCGCCCTTGACCACGGATTATAGCCAACTCAACTCGCTTATTCAAAGCATCCAGCCTCAAATGATTAGCGTGGATGGAACCGCTCTCGGCTCCGCGCTGGCGATGTGCATTAACCACCTACGGGATATGCCGAGCAAAAGCAAAGTCGCCATTCTTTTATCCGATGGAAATAGCTCAAACGATATTCTATCCCCAATCAATGCGGCGGATTTAGCTAAATTTTTCCAAATCCAAGTATATACTATTGCCGTTGGTCGTGATAGCCAAACCGAACGGGTCGATGAACAAGCCCTCCGGGAAATTGCAAAAGAAGGGGAAGGAGCCTTTTTTCGAGCTACAGACACCCAAGCACTAGCCCAGATTTTTGCCCGAATCAATCAACTCGAAAAAGCAAAGATTCAATTGAAAACCCAGCAAGATGTACGTGACTTCTATTACATTTACATCTACTGGGCTATGGTATTTCTATTGATCGCTTTTTTACTAAAAATTAGTCCTTTAGGTAACCTTTTAGAAGACTAAAGTATGCGCGCTTTTTTATGTGAGGCTTTTGGCCCTCCTGAAACGCTAAAACTCCAAACTATCCCAGATCCCAAACCCACTGCCCAAGAGGTGGTTGTGCGCGTCGCGGTGTGCTCAGCGAATTTTCCTGATACCCTGATGATTCAAAACAAATACCAAATTAAACCCCCGCTGCCGTTTGCGCCTGGAGGGGAAGTTGCCGGTGTGATAGAACAGGTAGGAGATGACGTATCGGCTTGGTTCCCCGGCCAAAAGGTCATCGCGCTCTGTGGATGGGGAGGCATGGCCGAAAAAGTGGTTGTCTCCCAAGACAAAGTTCTTCCTTTACCTGAGGGCATGGACTTTATCACGGGCGCATCTCTTCTATACACATTTGGTACGGCTTACCACGCGTTACAAGATCGTGCCCGAATTTTACCCGGCGAAACCCTGCTTGTTTTAGGAGCTGCTGGTGGCGTTGGACTAGCCGCCATTCAATTAGGTAAATTTCTTGGGGCCCGGGTTATCGCGGTCGCAAGTACCGAAGAAAAAAGAAATCTATGCCAACACTACGGCGCAGACCTCTGCCTGCCTTATGACCCACCCCTTTGGAAAGAATCGATTGGAAAACAAGGGGTGGATGTGATTCTTGACCCGGTTGGAGGGCAGTGGACGGAACCTGCGGTGCGGCTACTCGCTTGGCAAGGCCGATACTTGGTTGTTGGCTTTACGGATGGCAAAATCGGTAGTCCTCCCCTGAATCTCGCCCTCCTCAAAGGGGCTTCTTGGATGGGTGTTTTCTGGGGACGCTTTACCCAAGAACAACCCGAGCAAAGTCGCCAAAATGGGGAAACACTCGCCCACCTCTTTGCCCAAGGTTATCTTAAACCACACATACATCAATCCTATTCTTTAGCCAACGCCTCAGAAGCACTTATTGCCTTACAAAACAGGCAGGTGCTAGGCAAAGCCATCGTGGTAATCAACCCGGAATTGGCCCAGGCTCCCATGTCTCCAGTTGCTACACCAAAAATTCTCCTTTTCCCCACCTTGGCAGCCCTAGATGCCCATGAAGGAAAATCGCTAGGCACAACGCCATGGCTCACCATAACACAAGACCGTATTGATGCGTTCGCTCACGCAACCAACGACCGTCAATGGATTCACCTCGATCCAAAACAAGCTTCGAGAACAACCTTCAACGGTACAATTGCCCATGGTTTTTTAACACTCTCGCTCATTTCAGATTGGATGTTTAACCTGTATCAAGTTGAATGCGCCCAGATGTCTGTCAATTATGGCAGCGACCGCATCCGATTTTTACATCCCGTACACACAGGTAACCGACTCAGGGCATCAGCCATTCTTCAAAAAGTCGACTCGGTTAGTCCCAAAGTAAGACGGCTCCATACCCGTGTCACGGTGGAAATCGAGGGACTACCCAAACCTGCCTGTATTGCAGATTTGATTAGCTTAGTCTATGAATAGTGTAAAAGTTTTGCCATATTTGCCCGCTATTTTCTTATTAAAATACAATGAAACAAATCGACGTCTGTCTTTCTCCTGACCTTCTTCATCTCCACCAATTGGAAAATTCTATCGTGGTGGTTACCGATATCTTTCGAGCAACCTCGTGCATGGTCAGTGGATTTGCTCACGGGGTGAAAAGTATAATTCCTGTCGCAACTGTAGAAGAATGCAAATCCTTACAAGACCGTGGCTATATTGCCGCAGCCGAACGAAATGCACAAAAAGTAGACGGATTTGACCTCGACAATTCGCCTTTTTCTTTTATGGACGATCGGCTAATCGGGGGGAAAATCGCCATGACAACGACCAACGGAACCTTGTCGATTACTAAAGCAAAAGCGTCTGCGGTTAAGGTCATTGTCGGTGCTTTTTTAAATCTTAAGGCAGTCACCAACTATTTAAAAGATCAACCGTACGACGTCGTTGTTCTCTGTGCGGGCTGGAAGGGCCGCCCCAACCTAGAGGATACACTCTTCGCTGGAGCGCTTGTGAAATCTTTGGAAGAGGAATATGTCGTCGCCGAAGACAGCGCTTTAATGGCCATGCGGATGTACCAACTCGCCCAGCACGACATGTTAGGCTTTTTGGCCAACTCCTCTCATGTCCGTCGCTTGCAGCGTTTGGGGATACAAAAAGACATAACCTACTGCGTTCAGCATGACTTATACGATATCATTCCCATTTTACGGGGGAATGAATTAGTAGCCTTATCTTAATTTCCACAAGGCGTTACCTGGGTATGAAGAACAGTCCCTGCGAAAACCTCGAATCCAGGCGCCAAAAGTAATGACCCTCTTGATGCAAGTGTTGTCCGAGAATTCCCTATTTTTTGGGTGGCCTCGGCAGCACTAGGTGCGGTAAACAAGGCGATTCCCGGCTCAAGCCGGTCGTGATCCGGGGATCGCCACTGCGTTAACGAATTCGAACCTTCAGGTAGGATGGTCGATAACCCGTAGTTTCCCCGTGAATCTTGTAGGTAGGCGATATCGGGCGAAAAGTCCCCCCTGCTTTCCCAAGCTTGCCCCAAAGCGCCCCCACAAGGCGAGGGCAGCGGCAAACGAGGTAATACCGGCTCAGAAAGCCGGAAAAAATCATCTGTCAAGGCACTATTCCATGCCTGGGCCAGTGCAGTCAACCCATTGCCGCCATACAGATTACTAAAATGTATTCCGTCGGAACGGTACCCCGCGCCAATCATCGTATCTGTGGCAGGACCCGCAAATGTGTGCGGCAATTCAGCAATAATTCGATTTTGATCTTCTATAGTTTCCGCTCGGGTTTGACCCAACAGATAGGAGGCTTTGCTCACCACCCAAGCCAAATGAGGCAGGGATTGCGCTCGGGTACCCTCGATGACTTTTTTCAAATTGGAAAAATACGAAGGGGAGGGAAAAAACGTGTCTGTCTCCCCTTGGTGCCATAAAATGGCCCGAAATCCCAAGATGTGTTGGTAATACTGAAGGGTAGTTTTTAGGTAATGATATGGCATATGCCCCGGAAATCCCTCCCGATTCCCATTACCCTCCATACTATTTGCCCATTGTGCCGAAGTGGTCTCACCCAATGCAGCATTTAAAAATAAAATCGGGACTTTCCGCCGCTGAACCAATAAATCACCCAATTCTCCCCAACACCAAGCGGTTACACCCATGGGAAATAATACAAAATGACTGAGTATTTCATGAAAATTCCAAGCGGGAGAAGAATCCATCACGGGATCATATCCCAAAATCGTACTCACACGCTGCCAGGGATCTTCCGAAGATCGGGCACCTTGCCCCTGCCCCTGAGCATTGGATTGGCCTGCAATTAAGAACACTTCCCCTATACCTACCCGAGGAATCAGAGCTTCTTGAATTTTTATCCCACCCCAATATCCCTCGGCCCGTACCTGGTACCAGCCTCCAGGCACCGCACACCACTGCTGAAAAACTCGTCCTGATGCCGAACGAAACGAAGTAAAACGATAGGTAACTTGGGATATTCCAGGAACCTCGTGCGTTTCTACAACCCAAACCAACGAATCTAAATCCGTAGCGCTGGACGCTGAGGCAAAAATATGCCCCTGCCCCATCTGATTTTGTTGAAAGACTATTCGATCTTTGGGAAAATCAATGGTTATTTGTGCAGAAAGAGAAAAACTCAATACCCAAAGGCAACCAAGCTTATACATTCGGTGTTTCATATCCGAAAAAGAGTGAACGATCGAGCAAGCTACCGAATTATTTCGTAAATCCATGACCCAAAAACTACATCTTAAGGAGATATTTTCCCAATATGCTCCCCCTTCACTCATTCCTTATTTGATCCAAGTTTGGGAAGAATCTCCCTTTTCCCTCATCATTACCCACCCGCACCGTACGTCTTTTGGATACTACCGGTATCACCCAAAACGTGGGGGTCTTATTCGACTGAACAGCGACCTATCAACCTCTCATTTTACGATGACTTTTTTACATGAGGTAGCCCACCATCGAGTCACGATCGGGAGCCGCCAAATGAAAAGGCGGGTTGCCCCTCACGGTCCCGAATGGAAAAAAGCTTTTCAAGATTTAATGGCACCTATCTTGGCATGCGCTGTATTCCCTCAACCCATTCAAAATGCAGTCCAAATTCACATGCTCAACCCGCCAGCCTCTACGATTCGGGACAAAAGACTGACCCAACTCTTTAGGCAAGAAAAAGGAGAAATTAAGCAAATTTTAGCGGATATTCCAGTAGGCCAAGAGTTTGTATTTCAAGGCCGAAGGTTCAAATTATTGGCGCATCGTCGGACACGCTCGCTTTGCGAGGATCTCCATTTAAAACAAAAATGCTTGATTAGTCAGCTCGCCCCCATTTAGATTGAACGTATGAGCGTCCAAGCAATGAGACCCCAGCCCACAACCAACAACGTCCCACCGATTGGCGCAATGGCCCCAAATGCTTTGATTCCAGTAAAACAAATGAGATAAAGTGATCCTGAAAAAATCAATACCCCCGCCAACAAGGCATGCCCCCCCCAAATCCAGGTTTTTTGCACAAAGTCTTTAGCCATATAACCGACCAATATTAAGGCTAACGCATGGTAAAACTGGTATTTAACCGCGGTTTCAAAGGTTTCTAATCGTTGACTTGCCTCCAGGAAGGTTTTCAACGCATGTGCGCCAAAAGCCCCCAACATCACACCAACCATCCCCAATAAAGCACCTGAAATCATCAAAAGTTTATGCATGGTCTTCTATAAAAATTAGTTTGTATTTCGTTCACCAAAAATAGCACTTCCAATCCGAACCAACGTACTTCCTTCTTCTACTGCCACCGCCCAATCACCACTCATCCCCATAGAAATTTCACGAAATTCGGTCGGTGCACCACACGACACCACATGATCAAACAGAGCTTTTAGCTGCTGAAACTCCGCCCGCACTTGTGCCATGTCCTCTGAAAAGCTCGCCATTCCCATTAATCCCCGAAATGCAATGTTGGGAAACAAACTCAAATCCTGCAGGATATCAAGGACTTCCTCCTCACCCATACCCGTCTTGGTATCCTCCTTTGCAATCTGAACCTGCAACAACACAGAAATAGTCCGTTGATGTTTATCCGCCTGCTTCTGTATCTCAACCAATAACTTTCGGCTATCCACTGATTGAATTAAATGGACAAAGGGTGCGATGTACTTTACTTTATTGGTTTGTAAATGACCAATCAAATGCCAAGCAATATCGGAAGGCAATTGCCTTTGCTTATCCACCAACTCTTGGACATAGTTTTCCCCAAAATCGCGGCATCCGGCATCATAAGCCGCTTGAATGGCCTCCACAGGCTGAAATTTTGAAACCGCCACCAACGTAACACCTTGGGAACTTAGTTGATCCCGATAATTTTCATATTTTAATGCAATCATACTGATTTCTTAGTTTCTGCCCAAATCTGACTTAAATGAACGATTACCTCAGCCGCTTTACACATGTCCTGTACCGAGACCCATTCCTGACGGGAATGAAAAGCATGTTCTCCTGCAAATAGGTTCGGGCAAGGCAAACCCATCCATGATAATCGAGACCCGTCTGTCCCCCCTCGAATCGCTTGCAACTTGGGGGTAATCCCCGCCCTTCGAATCGCCTCCAGCGCATGTTCGATTACCGCTGGGTGCTGATCCAAAACTTCCCGCATATTTCGGTACTGTGGCGTTAAGGTAACCTCAATTCGAGCTGCCGGATATTGCACACGCAAAGAAGCACAAATTTCATGCAAATAAATCCCCAAGGCGGATAGGCGCTCTTCATCAAAATCGCGTAAAATAAATTCTACTTCCGCGCGTTCAGCCTGCCCCTGTATAGACACGGGGTGAATGAATCCCTCACGCCCCTGTGTCGTTTCTGGAGAAAGACGATCTTGAGGCAGTAATTGAATCAGATGACTTGCAATTTTCAGCGCATTGACCAACTTTCCATAAGCAAAGCCGGGGTGGGTACCAACGCCGTGGATAACGACCTTGGCCCCATCGGCGGAAAAGGTTTCATTTTCGATGGAGCCACAGGTTTCTCCATCAATGGTGTAGGCAAAATCAGCCCCTAACTTGGTTAGATCGAGATGATCTGTCCCCCGTCCGATTTCCTCATCCGGCGTAAATAGGATCCGAATGGTTCCATGCGGGATAGCGGGATTTTGAAGCCAATGCGCAACCGCCGTCATGATGGCAGCCACGCCTGACTTATTATCAGCACCCAATAAAGTTGTACCCGATGCCGTAATGAGATCATGTCCAATTTGACTTTCAAGATCTGGGTGGTCTTCGATACGAATCACTTGGGTTGTATCATCGGGTAATACGACCGGCTGCCCTGACCATTTCCGATGAATAATAGGCTTTATACCACGCCCAGAACAATCTGGTGAGGTATCCATGTGTGCACAAAAAGCAATAACGGGTACGGAATCAGGCGCAAGCACCGTGGCCGGGATTGTCGCGTACACGTACCCAGACACATCCATCTCAACTTCTTTAGCGCCAAGCGCCGACAGCTCATCCACCAATACACGCCCCAAGTCTTTTTGCTTCTCTGTAGAAGGAAAACATGTGGCTGTCGGATCAGACTGGGTATCAATTTGTACGTATCGGCAAAAACGTTCCGTCAACGCGCTTACTTCTTGATCACTAAAAATCATACTCACTTACGATTTGCTTCTAATATACCAACTAAATCCGCTGGGGAATAGTGCACATTTTTTAGTGTTTTGTGATCTGAAGTACGGTAAACAAGATACCGATCCCCATCCGCTATATAATAACAAGGGGTCCCTTTCGCCTCATAGTGGGCTACGGTCTCCAGAGCCTCCTGCTCCGTCCGACACGCTTTACTCATATTGGATCGCTGCACCTCCTCAAACAATGAGGCAAAGCGCTCGCCTAACCCAAATTCCAATACAGCACCCATCAAAACATACTGAAGGTCACACAAAGCATCTGCAACCTCTACAATGTCCTGATTTTCAATAGCTTCTTGAAATTCTTTCAGTTCCTCCGCTAAAAGTGAAACCCGGAGTTTCGCACGCTCAGCGCTAGGAATTTGAGGCGTTTCTAGGATTGGATGGTGAAACGTTCGGTGAAAATCGGCCACATGAACCAATGCATCAGGAGTTTTCATTCGGTAATTTTATGAAATGATTAAGCGTATATATTTTTGACCGTAAAATCAAGAAACAAATGACGTAGCTTGCAAAGTTGGGACAATTTGAATAATATTGCTAGTAATCTTGAGGTCATTAAAAACAAAAAATTATTTCTATGAACAAATTAGTTAGACTTCTCTCTGTAGTTGCTCTTTCCGCGTCTGTTGCTTTATGGTCATGTAAAGGCGAGAAAGGTGACCAAGGTGAAACCGGTCCAGCTGGTCCTACCGGTCCTGTTGGTCCTCAAGGTCCTACGGGCCCTACCGGTCCTGTTGGTCCTACGGGTCCTCAAGGTCAAGCAGGCAATGCCAATGTAAGAACATTCTCCGTCGTGATTACTCCAAATCAATGGGCACAAACTGAAGTAGCAGGTGTTGGTTCGGCCACCACGTCAACTTGGGGAGCTGTTCGGATACCAAATGCTGAAATTACAGCGGACAGAAACGTACTCGGTTACATCCGTAGCGGTGAAAAATGGTTAGCCTTACCCGTTTTCTTTACAAAAGATATCGATGGTTCTATAGAGCGCGTTAACTTTGCGTTCCAAACAGGCCAAGTTGAGTTTTTCTACCGTGCACAATCCGCTTTATTTGGTGGAACAGCAACCTTTGCGCCGGCAGGTGATCTTACCGTTCGCTATGTCGTAATCCAAAATACAGTGGCCTCGGCTATGCGCGCCAATGGTGTAGACTTCAACAATTATAACGATGTTATGGATTTCGCTAACGGCGTATCCAATGGCGTTCAATAAAAATTTGATTGCACTTCCTCAAACAGCCGTCCGTTCTTCGGACGGCTGTTTGTTTTTTAGCCCAGCCAAATGCGCTACCTTTGTGGTTAGTTTCTGAGATCCATGAGTACAGTATACATCAAACTTTTTATTTGTTTATTCTTGAGCTCGGCCATTGGCCTAGCTACCGTATATAAACACCACTGGTACCCGAAAATCGCCCAAAAACCCGCATGGGGGTTCTGGGGAAGCTTTTTCATGTTACGGCTCGTCCCTTTTGTCATAATCTACCTTGTGCTAGGTGAAGAAGCCCGCTGGGACGTTGCCATGTTTTATGACTCCGTACAAGGCGCATTGGCTGGCGGTTGGGTTTACCGCGACTTCGATACTGCATATTCTCCTCTTTTCCCCTATATCATTGCTCTACCTGTTCTTATTTGGAACTCAGGTAAAGCAATTATCTTGTTCATGATCCTCGTGGAAGGACTTGTCCTGCGTGCAACCATGCAGTGGAGTCGCCATCCCGAAAGTTTGTATATCGCCATCTTATACCTTCTCTTACCCTCTCCGTTTGTTTATTCGGTCCTCGGTGTCAAGAAGATATTTGGATGTGGGGTGTTTTAGTCGGAAGTCTATTGATCTATCGCCGATACCCCTCGGATTATCTCATGGGTATACTCATGGCTCTGGGTCTTCTTGTTACCAAAGCACTTTTCATCCTGATTCTACCCGCAATTTGGCTTCACAGTCAAAAAAAAATAGCCTGGTTGGCCGGCGCATTGACCATCGGTATTCCAACCTTAATTATCCTCTATTCCCATATCGGTCTCGAATTTTTAGAGCCTATTCAACAAGCCAATGATCCCCGGCTCCCCAATCTATGGTCCGTTTTACACCCGCTAACCAATGGTTTAATTCCACTTGGACCGAAGTGGATTAATTGGCTAGGCCTTGGATCAATCGTCGGACTTAGTATGTTCTTATCCTGGAAACTGCGAAAGCAACCCATAGATCAATTCATTCCCGCTCTCTTTTTATCTGTATTTATATGGCTCATGATCATCCAACAAAGCTCACTGAGCAATTATTCGTATAATTACATGGTCCTGGTCTTATTCATTTGGCGCAAAACTTTTACACTTCGCTTTTGGATTGTATTTTTAACCCTGAATTTTGCACTAGTCATGCAACAACCTCTTTGGTGGGGATTAAAAATGATCTACTTCCATTCTTGGAACGACCTAAAGCCCACAGCTCATGCGCTCGAATATGGACTGGAGGTACTTGTTGTTCTTGGACTGATTTGGTTGTTGCGAGCAGTTGCCCAGCAAACCTGGCAAACTCATTTTCCTTCAAAAAAAGTATGAAAACACGCATTGGCATAATTGGATATGGCTACTGGGGAATTAACCTCCTCCGCAATTTTATGGCGACACCGCATGGCACAGTCACCGTGGTTTGCGACTCCCGAGAAGAGCGCCGGAAAGCCGCCAAATTAGCCTATCCTTCCCTCGATACCTTAGGTGATGTCGATGAACTAATAGCTCGACCTGATGTAGATGCTATCGTTATCGCAACCCCTGTATTCCTCCACTACCCACTTGCCAAGAAAGCCTTGAAGGCAGGCAAACACGTACTCGTTGAAAAACCACTCACGGCCTCCGTTCAAGAGGCTCAAGAGCTTGTTCACCTCGCCGAAACCCAAAAGCTAACCTTGGCTGTTGATCATACTTTTTTGTTCACAGGTTCTGTTCAAAAAATCAAAAAAATGATCGAAGCCGGTGACTTAGGACGTCTTCAGTATTTTGATTCCACTCGAATTAATTTAGGACTTTTTCAACCCGATGTCAATGTCATTTGGGACCTCGCCCCGCATGACATTTCTATCTTGAATTACTTGATCGACGAAAAACCAGTAAGCGTAACCTGTGTAGGACAGTCGCATACTCAAAATAGATTGGAAAATATTGCCTATCTAAATGTGACTTATGCTTCAGACTTCATCGCCCACTTCTCTTGCTCTTGGGTTTCTCCCGTCAAAATCCGCCGTATTTTAATCGGTGGAGATCAAAAAATGTGTTTGTACGACGACGTCGAGCCTACCGAAAAAATCAAAGTTTACGATACGGGCTTCCGGGTGAAAACAGAGGAAGAAAAACATAATCTCTTGGTTGATTACCGAGTCGGAGATATCTACATTCCCAAAATCCCGCAAAAAGAAGCGCTGTCCGAAATGGCCGCCGACTTTATACGTGCCATCCAAACCCAAACCCGTCCTTTAGTCGATGGACAAGCTGGGCTTGACGTGGTCAAAATTCTTGAAGCTGCTCAACTATCCATCAACCAAGGAGGAAAAGAAATCCTCCTGTAACCTGGTTTATCATGCCCATTCTGAACGAAAACAATGGCTTCCACTCCCTAAACAATGTAACTGTCGGGGAAAATGTCAAAATCTATAACTTTGTCAATGCCTACGGTTGTAGCATCGATGATGGCACCAAAATAGGGACCTTCGTTGAAATCCAAAAAGGGGTTACAATTGGTAAAAATTGCAAAATATCCAGTCACTCCTTTATCTGTGAAGGGGTCCATATCGAGGACAATGTATTCATTGGTCATAATGTTACATTCATCAACGATCGCATTCCGAGAGCCACCAATCCTGACGGTTCACTTCAAACTGAGGCTGACTGGAAAATGGAGGAGACGTTTGTCAAAAAAGGGGCCTCCATCGGCTCAAGTGTTACTATTTTATGCGGAATCACCATTGGAGAAGGGGCGATTGTAGGTGCCGGATCTGTAGTGACCAAAAATGTGGCACCGCACACTACAGTGGCCGGAAATCCCGCGCGTATTCTTACCAAAAAACAAGCCTAACCTATGTCTATCCCGTGTCTTGACCTTAAAAAACAATACGCCTCCATCAAAGAAGAGGTACTGAAAAAAACAGAGGAAGTATTCGATTCTACCGCTTTTTCAGGTGGCCAATATGTCGAAACCTTTGAAAAAGAATTTGCCTCTTTTTGCGAATCCAACTACGCCATGGGATGTAACAACGGGACAACCGCTTTGCACATGGCTATGGTAGCACTGGGCATCGGTGGCGGGGATGAAGTCATCTTGCCTGCCAATACGTTCATTGCAACCGCATGGGGGCCTTCGTATGTCAATGCGACACCCATATTTGTCGATTGTGACCCACACACCTGGCAAATAGACCCTAAGGCGGTTGAAGCAAAAATCACCTCATCAACGAAGGCTATCATAGGCGTTCATTTGTATGGCCAGCCATGTGATGTCGACGCCCTGCGAGCTATCGCCCAAAAACACAACCTCTATTTCATCGAAGATGCCGCGCAAGCACAGGGCGCGCGATACAAAGGAAAACGAATCGGCCAATTCGGCGATATCGCTTGCTTCTCTTTCTATCCCGGCAAAAATCTTGGTGCTTATGGCGAAGCCGGTGGATTGACGACCCAAAATGAGGCCTATTATCGCCATATTCAAAGTCTTCGAAATCATGGAATGATCCAGCGGTATTACCACGATGAAATCGGGTACAATTATCGGATGGATGGACTTCAAGGCGCAATACTCTCCATTAAACTAGCCCGACTCGATCAATGGAATATGCGCCGCCAACAAATTGCCAAACGGTATCAGTCTGAGATTACAAACCCCAAGATCACCCTCCAATCTCAACCAGAATGGGCGGAATCTGTGTACCACTTGTTTGTTATCACCACGGTTAACCGGGACGACTTGATGGCTTACCTGCAATCCCACGATATTTTCCCTGGACTGCACTACCCAGTACCCTGTCATCTGCAAAAGGCATACGACTTCCTTGGGCATCAAGTCGGTGATTTCCCGCATTCGGAATATCTTGCCTCCCATTGTCTCTCGTTGCCTATGTTTGCTGAGCTTACAGATGACGAAGTTACCCGCGTGATCGAGGTGATCAATGCGTATTAATACATTTCTTTCAAACGGGTCAATGCAGCAACAATCTTGGAGTATCGTTATTTTTTGTTTTAATGAAGTTGGCACGATCGCGTCAGTCACCGAACGCGCCGTAAAAATACTTCAAGAGGATATGAATCTTGAAGTATACGAGGTGTTAATCGTGGATGATGGCTCTACGGACGGCTCCCGCGATATTATTCAACAACTGCCTGCCAAATTTGCCTCTGTTCGGTATATTTTTCATCCCCATAACCAAGGCATCGGACACGCGCTCCGAACGGGGTACTTCCACGCCCAATATGAAAACGTTTGCGCCGTCCCAGCTGATGGACAATTTGACCTAGCTGAGCTTATTCCGTTTCGATTTGTCAACACACAAACCTTTATATCGTTCTACCGCAAAGAAAATACCTCGTATAATTTCTTTCGAAACTCCTTGTCCGCCACCAATAAATGGGTCAATGCATGGCTCAATGGCTTCCAACTCAAAGATGTCAACTGGGTCAAAATATACAAACGTGCCCCGTTATTGGACATGAACCTCGAAATTGAAAGCTCATTGGTTGAAAGTGAAATATGTGCAAAATTCCTATCTTGGGGCTACCAAGCGATTGAAGTCGAATCTAAATACCTTCAACGTATTGCAGGTGTATCCAAAGGATCCTCTTGGAAAATTGTCCGACAAGCCATCCGAGATACACTGCTCTTATCTCAAGTCTTACGACGTTTCCGCAAAAACCCATCTCATTGACTATGGCCTCTGTCACTGCCATTATATTGACGTATAACGAGGAAAAGCATATCGCACGCTGTATCCAATCGCTTCAATCGTTTTGTGAACGAATTTGCATCGTCGATTCCTTTTCCTCCGACAATACTGTCCAAATAGCCCAAAGTCTTGGCGCTGAAGTTTTCCAAAACCCTTGGGAACAAAACTATGCCAAACAATTGAATTGGGGGATTCAAAACTGCCAGATTACATCCGATTGGACACTCCGAATTGATGCCGACGAGTATTTCACAAAAGAACTACAGGACGATCTTATCCACCAGCTCCCTGCCCTCCCCTCGGATACCACCGGGATCGAAGTAGTCCGTAAAGTATTCTTCAAAGGGGCTTGGATTCGCCGAGGTGGTTTCTATCCCATTTACCTGCTGCGTTTGTGGCGAACGGGTCAAGGTATATGTGAACAGCGACTGATGGATGAACATATCATTCTCAACGGTGGCACAGTGCTTCGGCTCTCCACGCATGTTGTGGACGAAAACCTAAATCCTATTCATTGGTGGGTCATAAAACACAATAATTACGCCCGCCGTGAGGCCGCCGACGCGCTCAATACCAAGTACCAACTGACATTCACCTCCAACATCCGGGAAAGTGCTGGCACCAAACAAGCCGTTTGGAAACGAATCCTGAAAGATAAGGTCTATAACCGACTCCCCTTGGGATTAAGGCCATTGCTTTATTTTTTCCTCCGATTTTTTATCCAACTTGGTTTTTTGGATAAACCCAAGGTATGGCTTTTCCATGTTCTGCAAGGGTTTTGGTATCGGTTGATTGTTGATATCAATATTTATGAAGCCATTCAAGCTACCCAAGGTGATCCTGAGAAACTTAGGAAATTGATTCAAGAGGAATGGGGAATCAAATTTTAGTTTTCACTTGATTCCCCTTATCTCTTTCCAATGTAAGCTTTAGGCCACTGGGCCTTTATTACCCGCCCAATCTTCCCGATCCAAACTCCGGTACTGAATGGCTTCAGCGACATGTTCTATTTGAATAGATTCCGAACCCGCTAAATCCGCAATGGTTCGACTTACTTTTAAAATTCGGTCATACGCCCGTGCGGATAAGCCCAACCGCTCCATGGCTCTTTTTAGTAGCAATCTCCCTGTTTCACCAATTTCGCATAGTTCTTTGACCATCTCGGGTGGCATGAGCGCATTGGAATGAATTTCCGGATGTCCCTCAAATCGAGCCGTCTGACGATCACGTGCCTGAATGACGCGGGCTCGAATATCGGCCGAGGATTCTTGCTTCCGGCGCGACGAAATTTCATCAAAACTTACAGGTGTGACTTCCACATGCAAATCAATCCGATCAAGTAAAGGCCCAGATACCCGATTTAAGTATTTTTCAACCGTACCGGGCGGGCAGGTGCATTCTTTTTCTGGATGATTATAGTACCCACACGGACACGGATTCATGGAAGCAATTAACATAAAGCTTGCAGGAAATTCGACTGCCAGACGCGTTCTAGAAATGACAACTTTTCGCTCCTCCAGCGGTTGTCGCATCACTTCCAATACCGTTCGTTTAAACTCGGGTAATTCATCCAAAAACAAAACCCCATGATGTGCTAAAGAGATTTCCCCAGGCTGTGGATAACTTCCTCCCCCTACCAAGGCTGCATCCGAAATGGAATGATGAGGACTTCGAAAAGGTCGACGATTGATTAATGTAGCCCGCGCTCCTAATTTGCCAGCCACGGAGTGAATTTTTGTCGTCTCTAATGCTTCCGAGAGCGTCAAAGGCGGTAGAATTGTGGGTAAACGCTTTGCCAACATTGTTTTTCCTGCGCCAGGTGGGCCAATCATGATCACATTGTGCCCTCCAGCTGCCGCAATCTCCAAAGCTCGCTTTATATTTTCTTGGCCCTGTACATGGGAGAAATCCGCCTCGTATTCTTCCAAGGAATGAAAGAACAAATCACGGGTGTCCGTGACTAAGGGTTCAATATCGCGCGTACCCTGAAAAAACTCAACCGCTTCTTGTAAAGTCTCTACTCCAATCACATCCAATTGATTGACAATAGATGCCTCACTTGCATTTTCCTTGGGCAAAATGAAGCCCTTTAAGCCTTTTCTTCGGGCCTCAATCGCAATGGGTAATACGCCCTTAATGGGCCTTAAATGGCCATCTAATGAGAGCTCCCCTAAAATGACATAATCACTTAACAAACGAGAGAAGGCAAGCTTCCCTGACATCAAAACTAAACAAAGTGCAATCGGAAGATCATAAGCAGAACCTTCCTTGCGAATATCAGCCGGAGCTAGGTTAATGATTGTTTTATGCCGATTTTGTTGATATCCAGCATTTTTTAACGCAGCGTCAATGCGTTGCAAGCTTTCGCGAACTGCGTTATCCGGTAAACCCACCACGCTGATTCCGATACCTTGGATGACTGAAACTTCTACTGTAATAAGCGAGGCGCTCACACCAAAGACGGCGGCCCCATAGGTCGTTGCTAACATTTGTTTTCATGGTTTAATTTTAGACTCCCCCCAAGGAAGACTCTATATTTTTCACGAATATAAACAGAATTTTGTGGGAATTAATCGCTAAAAGGCCAATCTTTTCCAATAATCAGCTCCTGTTTCAATCCTTGTTGAATTAAGAATTCTTTCGTTTGATCCTGTGATTTTACTTTTTCAGGAAATTTATCCACACTGGCTAACGCGTACAGCATCATCGCTGTAAAGCGAACATTGTTTTGCAAATGTTGCCGATCAATAAGGTCCAGACGATCACAATTGGCATGGTAACAGTTGTAGGCTTTTACAGGAAACGTACCAGACGGTGAAGCCGTGGGAATGCCTTTGAGCATAAACGGTTGATGATCGGAGTGAAGACCTGCGCGATTACTGTTGGCATGGCCATAAGTTGTGTCTACTTCTTGTATTAATGCCCCAACTTCATCAAAGAACGCCCGCAATTGATCATTTCCCATGGCATTGAATCCACGAACATTATTGACCATATCGAGATTTAACATCAATTTTACACGGTCTATTTTTTTGTCCTGAGCATATTTCTGAACCATATGCCGAGAACCAAGCAACCCTTGCTCCTCCCCCATAAACAAGACAAATTCGATCGTTCGCTTGGGTCGTAATCCTACACTTTGAAATACCCGAGCGATATCCAAAACCGAGAAAGAACCTACCCCATTATCCATAGCACCGACCGCCAGATCCCAAGAATCCAAGTGTCCACCAATAACGATAGTTTCCTTCCGATGCTTTCGGGAAGTACCCGGAATCGTGGCCACTACATTGCGTGCACGAATAGGTCGACTAAAATTTTGCATATCCAAAATTGCCAAAATCGGAGGCTCGTCCTGCATCCATTTCCGTAAGGCTTTTCCCGATTCCAATGAAATACAAACGGCGGGAATTGGAATGAGTTCACCCGTTACGGACGCAGTACCCGTTAACAAAACACCACCCGGTACTGAATTGGCAATAACAACCCCAGCTGCACCAAATTGAATGGCCAAGGCTGTTTTTTCCGATCGATGCAAATTCTTTTGACCCTTATTCGCTTCGAGTTGAATGTTAATATTAAATAATGCCACTTTACCCTTTAAACGTTCACCAACACGAGTAAAGTCAGAAAGCAACCCATCTCCACAATCGACTACTTCCGCGGTGAGATGCGCAGAAACGGGTGAATGAGCTAAAGCGACGACCTCGACGTCTCTGAAGTTATCACTCTGTGCGGGAGCAAAGGAAAGCGTAACACGTGATCTAGACCAAGCTTCCACTTCAAAAGGCATGTACTTAACGTCCGGAAGTTGATATGACTTCCACGTTTGGTAAACAAATTCCTCAGCTTTCCGTGCATTGGGTGTACCCGTCAATCGGTGTCCGATTTTTTCCGTAGCTTCCTTTAAGGCTTCATAACTTCGTCCTCGGTATTGTACATCTTGATTGATTTGGACAAAAGCCTTTTTCCAACCTAAGACCTCAGGCTGTTGCGCCAATAAGCCCAACGGAAAAGCAAAGAAGAGGAATAATAAACTGTTTTTTCTCATACCAATTGAATAGAACAAAATACCATATTTAGACGAAGATATCGACAAGTAAGTCACATTAACAACGACTAGACTGTTTTTTTCACCTTTAGGTTGGAATTCAGTTGTTTCGGATTTTCGTATGGTATTTTAAACGTTTAAAATACCCTGTCTTTGGCAATTCTGAATAATATTCGCTAATATTATTTTAATTCCTATCAAAAGAGTATAGCCATGGAATTTGTCTAAGCCTTGGGCTGTAGCTGCTTCTATCCCAGAGCAGCTTACATGCCCAAAAAGGCTTGGTGCTATTGCCTATCGGGGTAAAGGCACGGCTGAACGGAAACACACCGAGAGGTGATGATTTGACGACAAACAGCTCCATCGGAGCCTAGCCAATGCGCGACGAACCCAAGACCTGATAATATTCGTAGGTGCGACCTATTGGTAACCAGTATGTTGGCGGGAGACTTAGTATGATCAATATGATCCCCCATCGGGGTATATGAAGTCGTACATACCGGTCAAGGTATTTCAGGCATTATCAACTGATCTCTAAAGCAGGAAGATCACATTCAGTATTCTTTAAACGCAAAGAAGCCACATCGTTTTAACAATGTGGCTTCTTGTAATAAAATCCTGGCGTCTACCTACTCTCCCAGGTTTGATCCTAGTACCATCGGCGGTGCGGGGCTTAACTTCTCTGTTCGGAATGGGAAGAGGTGAACACCCGCCCTATAAACACCATGAAGGTCTTTAAGGTTTCATGACATGATTGATAGGAAATATTGAGTAATTAAAAAATAAATAAAAGAGCTTTCGGTTCATTAGTACTACTCGGCTATGCTATCTCTAGCTTTACACCTGTAGCCTATCAACGTCGTAATCTCCAACGTTCCTCTATGGAAGTCTCATCTTGAGGTGGGTTTCACACTTAGATGCTTTCAGTGTTTATCCCGTCCCGACGTAGCTACTCTGCCGTGCCCTTGGCAGGACAACAGATACACCAGCGGTCAGTCCAATTCGGTCCTCTCGTACTAAAATCAGAGCCTCTCAAACTTCCTACGCCCACCACAGATAGGGACCGAACTGTCTCACGACGTTCTGAACCCAGCTCGCGTGCCACTTTAATCGGCGAACAGCCGAACCCTTGGGACCTTCTCCAGCCCCAGGATGTGACGAGCCGACATCG
>Ga0075154_10000152_pt1 | contig 59739 bp, 48 predicted proteins | sample JI71714BDNA_FD_70965 | JGI IMG/M metagenome (GOLD analysis project Ga0075154, IMG submission 70965) | Wastewater effluent complex algal communities from Wisconsin, to seasonally profile nutrient transformation and Carbon sequestration -... | ecosystem: Engineered > WWTP > Effluent > Algae... | reverse complement strand
CGCATCGACGCGCGCACCAGATGCACGATGCACTGCTGCGTCAGCGTCTTCGGGAACGCCGCCGTGACCGCCTCCGGCAAGCCCTTCAGGCCGTCCATGCAGGCCGCGATGGCGCAACTCGTTGAGCACGCCGAGCCAGAACTTCGCCCCCTCGCTCTCGGCCAGCCACAGGCCCAGCACCTCCTTCTCGCCGCGCAGATTCACCGCCAGCGCCACGTGCGCCGATGTGTTGAGCACCTGCTTGCCCTGCTTGACCTTCAGCACCAGACCGTCCAGCCACACCACCGGATAGATCGCCTCCAGCGGTCGCTCCTGCCAGGCGCGGACCTCCTCCAGAATGCCGTCCGTCACCTGCGCAATCAGCGCGTCCGAGACCTCCACCCCGAGTATGGCGCCGGTGAGTGTCGTGCTTGTCAGAATTCCGATCAAAGCCAGCAGGAGTTTTGCATTTCGCAAACCTTTTTGAATTGATGGGCGCTGTGGTCAATCGCGCGTGGACTCACTCGCCGAACAGCCAGTTGACCGACAGCGCATAGACGTCCACCGGCTTCGAAAAGTCGGCGGCCAAGTCGATCGAGACCCGTTCGAAAACATATCCCAGACCAACGGCGCCATGCCAGACATCGCCGCGCTTGCGGAACAGGAAACGGTCGAAGATCTCGAAGTTGCCCAGCAAAAAATTGCCATTCTCATCGGTCTGGGTATAGCCGGCGATCTGGTCGCCTTTGAAAAACAATGAGCTGTCGGGTTCGCGCCATACTCCGGCACGCAAGAACAGGGGGCGGTCAGCCAGCCGATACTCGACACCGAGGCGATATTCCCAACCATCCTCGGCCACGGGTAGGCGGGTTCCCTGCGGTGGATCATCCAGAAAGGCATCTACCACCACCGACAGCCGTGAATAATCGACCCAGACTGCGTCGGTGGTGACTGTCAATCCCGAATCGACCGATGGCTTCCAGTACCAGCCCAGTGACAACTGGTGCGGCATGCGCAGCGGGTAGCTCTTGTCGATCGATAGCGGATTGTCCTGCGGCTGGGTCCCGTCGGCCACGCGTCGACTTTCGAGATTGACACGAAAATCTGCACCGGCACGCCAGTTAGCGCCCACGCCCCAGCGATTGTCGGCGTTTCGCCACAGCACGCCAGCCGCCCAAGTGAATGAGCTGTCCACGCCTCGCTGAGTGTTTATATCCCTTGCGTTATCGAACAGGGCTATCGGATCCGTTATTGTTTGGGAAAAAAGATCCAGACGCTGTCGTTGTACCGAGCCTCCGATGGATAAATTGCCAACTCGCCCCGCTAGTGCAAGCCCCAACGTGTCCAATTCAAAGCGACTGCGGGTGTCTGCTGGTGGTAGAATGTTGAGCGCTAGTTCGGGGAACTCATCGTCCACGAATTCAGTGCCGCGGAACCGAAAATCGAGCCCGAAATCAGCCAATGTAGAGTAAAATCCAGAAAAATGTAATCCACTCCAGGTTCCAGTTGCTGCCAGATAACTCAAGGCATTGGTCGTAGAAGATGTCGTGGCATATTCCGGTCGATCCTCGACAACGATCGCATTTGCATTCAGTCCCGGAAATTTGTAGGTAATATCGCCGCCGACCACAAGTCGTGTGTCATAACCAAAATGGCGATACTCGGCGATCACCGACGAATCGACCTGAGTCAGGCCGGCCGGGTTGACCAATGCGGCGGAGGCATCGTCAGCTTTTGCGGTAAAGGCCCCGGCAACCCCCAGATTCGGTGCACCGGGATTCGAGAAATTGAAGCGGAAACCGGCGTTGCTGGCGTCCGCATTGCTGCTGGCGCTTACCTCTGCGGTGTTCGCCAGCATCAGGAGAATGGTGGAGGCCAATACCTTCAGTTTCTTCATGACATGCCCTCGAGTTGACGGAGTACGGAGTCAGAGGCGGACTTCGGGAGTGCGAAATTGTACTGAGGCTGAACGGTATCGCAAGTCTGTGAACTGTGCAACAAGTCCTGACGCTCACGACGGCCGATCGGGACTGGCCTGGAGCTGCAGGCCCCGCGCTTGTGCACGGCGCAGTAGTTCCGGTGGAAAGGCCTTGTCCGGCACGCGCAGCAGGGCGCTTGCGGCGTCGCGGGCGGCATCGATTTCCCGATTGACCTCGCTGATCGGTGCGCGGGTGGTCCATAGCACCGCAGCACGGAGGAGTCGCGCGTGGGCGCGCAGTTCGGCGGGCCATCCCGGCTTGATTTCCACGCCAAGCGCTTTGGGAGCATCGCCGCTGCTGTAGGCGACCAGCAGCGGTCGGAACTCCGCCCAGGCTCGGATGTAGTCGAGCCTGGCCTGCGCGGCCTTGTCGAGTTCGTTCTTGATTGCGCGCATTTCGCGCAGCATCGCTGCCAGTTGATTCGTGTCCTTGCCGGTCAGTGCGGCCTGCGCAGTGGGCAGACGGGATTGCGCACGCTGCAGCAGCGGCCGGTCGCCCGCACGCAGTTGCGCGGCAGTGATCTTGCCGATGTCGTCGAGCACTTTCTGCAGACTGGCCACCTGAGCCTCGCGCTGCTGCGCGTCCCGTTCGCGTGCAGCGAGGTCGCGTCGTGCGCCGGCGAGCGCCTGATTCAGTGCCTCGCCCCGCTGTTGCAGAGTCGATGCTGTTGCGTTCGTGCTGGTCAACGCGGTATTCGCCTGGCGGACCTGTTCGCGCAGGACGCTGAGCGTCGCGCCGAGTCCGGCCAGTTCCGGCGAGGCGATGAGTGCTTCGGCCGAGCGAATCTGTTCGCGCAGTTGTCCCTGTGCTGCGGCAAGTTGGCCAGCCCGCTGTTCGGCTTGTACCTCTGTGAGCAAGGCTCTGGATTCATTGCTCAGCCGAGTGAGCTGGCTCTGGCGGCGGGCCAGATCCTCCGGATTCGTCAGCGCAGTGGCGGTGACTGCACGCAGTTCACCTTCGATACGGGCCAGTTCGCGGCGCTTGGCGTCGGATAGGCTTGAGTTGCTGCGCGCTGGCTGGAGGCTGCGTTGCACGGATCCGGTGGATCGGCGCAGCGCTGCCAACGCTGCAGCGGCGTCGAAGGCTGCGGGTGCCGGGACGGTTGGGGCGACTGGAGATGGTGCCGGCGCGGGTGCAGGTGGTGGCGTGGGGTCACGAGGCTGGGAGGCGATGCGCGGTTCTGCTGGCGTCGGGTTGGGCGCTGTGGTGGCGACGTTCGGTGGCAATATCGGAGCGAGCGCAGGTGTCGGGGGCGGTGACTGACACTTGGCCAGCACTGAGGTCTGACGCTGACGCTCCTGAGCAAGTGCTGTCACGGACAGCGCTTGCTGCAGGCCGGGCTTGCCCGCTGCTTCACGCGCTTTCGCGCACTGATTGGTCTCTGCGTAGGCCAGCGCCAAATAGTGGTGTGGCACGTACGGCCGTGGAAACCGGCCATGCAGCACCCGACTGGCCTGATCGTTGCCGTCTGCTGCCGCGGCGCGGGACATCCGGTCGATGACGGTGAGCCAGTCTCCACGCTCGGCAGCAGACAGGCCTTCCCGATACAGATCGACGAAACTCTGCGCCTGTGCGGGCAGGCACGACAACATCAGCGCCAGAAATAGCGCCTTAGGGAGCGATGCCGGCCAGTTCTGCATAGCGATCCGGGTCGATTTCGCCGAAACGGTGGGCAAGCGGCGTGGTTTCTCCTGCCTTGATCTGGACATCCAGGCTGGTCTGTGCGCGGCTCCAGCCATCTTCGATCACCAACCGGTAGTTCCCGGCCGGGAGCCGAAGGTCACCGCGGTTGGAAATGGCTCTGGACAGATCCACGCTCGCGCCTCGTGCATCGCGCACGTTGAGGATGCGTCCCCATGGCGTGATTCGCAGGGCGACCGTCCCCAGACTTTCCTGTAGATCGCGCTGCGCCTTGGCCTGCTGGACGCTGGCCAGCAATTCCTGCCCTCGTGCCGACAGTTGGTCGGCGAATGCTTCGGTCGTTCCGAGAATCTCGTCGTAGCGTTGATTGGCCAGTTCGAATTCGAGCATGCGCTCCAAGGCGGCTTGCCATTTCTCGCGGTCTGCATTGACTTCGCCGCCCAGGTCCTCGATGCGCTGAAGAACGCCGGCTGCTGTCGCGAGGCCGCGAAGATCCGCCAGTTGCCAATCTGGAAGGTCCTCACGCAGTCGCCGGACTTCCGCATCGACCTCTGCCAATCGCAAGCGCTGGAGCGCACGGGTGCCGGCCGCGGGATCAATTCGCTCCAGTTGTTGCTGCCAATCCTGGGCAACAGTCAGTTCTCCCGCAGCGAGCAGTCGGTCAAATTCGCCGGTAATCCGCCCGCGCATTGCGCGAATGAGTTGCGGTCGCAGAGGCCCGAGTTCCGTCGCCTCTGCCTCGGTGATCAGTGTTCCTATTCGAACGGCATCCGCCGCGTCCTGTAACCTTGACAGCAGTGAGGCCAGGCTAGTTTCGTATTCCCGCTGCAGGCGAATTTCGGACAGTTGCCGTTGTAATCCCGCGATGCGCTCTTCGGGAAACAGGGCTTCGGTACCGGAAATCAGTGTATCCGCAGCATCGGGATCCTGCTGATCCAGCGTCAGCGCTCGCGCTGCCACGGCGTCCAGAAATCGCCCTTCGGCGCGCACGGTGATGTCAGCATTGCGCTGGACCGACCGCATATCGATCAGGAAGCGAGCCGCCGATTCGCTGTCCGGCTCGAACAGGCGTCCGGCCTCGATGCTGCGAATGAATTCCGCTTCAAGCACCGACAGGGCGGTTCTGGTACCTGCATCGAGCTCTGCGCTGGCGATGATCGTCTGATTGCGCTGCTCGATCACAAGGTAACCGAAGGTCGCCGATGCGATGGTTGCTGCGATTGTCGCAGCAGCGATCCGGTGCGTTTTCGGCCGGGTAGCCAGCCATCGCTGCAAACGCCGCCACTGTCGTCTCGTCCGGCCCTGCAGGCTACCATCCGGCTTCCATTCCAGTGACACGCCCAATCGGTTCAGTTGGGCCGAAACAGCCTCCGAACGATTGCGCAGTAGCCTCTGTAGTGCCTCGCTCTCGCGAATGGTTCGTCGCAGTTCATGGCTGAGGGTTGAGCAATCGGCGATTCGCTGTTCCGGATTTTTTGTCAGCAACCGATTCAAGAGGGGCTGCAGGTCCGAATAATCTTTCGGTAGTACCGGAATCGGCGCAACCAGATGCTGCATCGCCACTTCGGCGGGCGTTTCTCCAGTGTAGGGTGTTCGGCCGATCAATAGCTCGTACAGCAGAATGCCTAGGCTGTATATATCACTTCCCGGTCCGACTTTCTGACCCTGGATCTGCTCCGGGCTCATGTAGGCGGGTGTGCCAAGCACGGTCCCGGTCGCGGACAAGGAACTGCCCAGATCCCGCGCAATCCCGAAATCGGTCAGTACCGCCACGCCATTGCGGAGCATTACGTTCGCCGGCTTCAGGTCTCGGTGAATGATCCGCAGCTCATGCGCAACACGCAGCGCGTCGCTGATCTGCAGAATCCACGTCAGCGCCTCGGCGGGTGTACAACCAGCAACAATGCGCTCGGCGAGTGAACCGGTCGACAGCCATTCCAGCACCAGATAGGCCTGCTCGGCAGCGATGCCGGAATCATAGATTCGACACACATGATCATGATTGATCTTTGCCAGTGTTGTAGCTTCCCGCTTGAATCGGGCTTCATCTTGCTGTCGACCTTTTGAAAACTTCCCGAGGACCTTTAAGGCTACTCGGCGATTGAGCTTGATTGAGATTGCAAAGTAGACGGTCGCCATACCACCGTGTCCCGCTGGCCGCAGCGTGATGTAGTTCGGCAATTGCGGGAATCGGCTGGCATAGATTTGACCCAAGAGAAAGCTGGCGTTTTGGCGTTCGGTCAGTGCAAGACTGACCAACCGATCATCATCAGCTTCCAGAATGTCTTGTATCTCGTTGCGGATACGTAATGGACCGGTCGCGCGATGTTCTCTCGATTTGGTCATCATGGCGGTGGTCAATCGTTGTAGCCATTCAAGCGAGTCCCTCAGTGGTGGTGGATTTGCGAGCAAGTGGAGTTTGCAGGTCTCAATGTTGTCATTGGTACGGAACGGTACCGTTCCGGTCAGCATTTCATATAGCATGACTCCGAGGCTGTAGAAATCCGAGCGACCATCTATCTCGTGCCCCTGAATCTGTTCGGGGCTCATGTACTCGGGAGTGCCGAGAATCGTTCCTGCCTGAGTCAGTTGACTCCAAGCAACTCGAACAATGCCAAGATCAGCCAGTACCGGTTCATTGCCGCGAAACAGGATGTTTGCCGGCTTGATGTCGCGGTGAATCAGGCCTTTTTGATGCATGAACTGGAGGGCATCTGCCACCGCAACTGTAGTCGCCAGCGCGGCCAGTGGCGGAAGCGGGCCAGTGGCAAGGCGGTCGGCCAGTGAACCGTCACCCAGCCATTCAAGGGTCAGGTAAGGCTGACCATCAACGTGGCCATGCTCAATGTATCGACTAATTCCCGGATGCTGCAATCCGGCAAGCGTTTCACATTCAAGTTTGAATCGCTCCAGAAAGTAAGGGTCTTGACTATGGGTCAGTTTGATCGCAACTTGAATTCCGTCGGCAAGTCGCTTGGCATGGAATACAGTGCCCATGCCGCCCTCGCCGGCGCAACGAAAAATTTCGTAGCCAGGGATGGTGGGAAATCGTCCAGGCGCTGGCATGGATGTATGTCGACCGAAGTGGTTGGGCTGATGGCACCGCCGGTGAGAGCCGTGAGCGCGACCTGAACGGATGCTACCACCGGCGCGCGACTATGTACCGCTGGCCGCTTCAGGCAGAGCCTTGACGCTTGCGTCACCATCCGAGCAGGGCAACGGCCGGTCTGGGCCAGAGGGGTTCGATGCGCTCGGCGACCTGCACACTGCTCGGCTGGCGCGAATACATCGGCTTGCCGGCGCTCGGCATCGAGTCGATCAAGGCCAAGATCGACACCGGCGCGCGCAGCTCGTGCCTGCACGCCCGCGAGATCGTCGAGTACGAAGAGGCTGGCGTGGCGATGGTCCGGTTCGTCCTCGAACACGCCGGCGCGTCGCAGGTGCCTTGCGTGGCGCCGGTGGTCGATCGGCGGCCGGTCCGCGATTCGGGCGGCCACGTGACGCTACGGCCGTTTATTCACACCTGGCTGCGGGTGGGCGAGGCGCTCTACAGCGCTGAAATCAATCTGGCACCGAGGGCCGGCATGCTGTTCCCGATGTTGCTCGGCCGCACGGCACTGGCTGGACGCTATTGCGTCGATCCGGAGCAGAGCTTTCTGCTCGGGCTGCCGGCCGGCCTCGATCCCGAATCCGAATCCCTGGAGCCCTCTGCATGAGTAGTGCGTCGCATCCACCCGCGCAGTCGCTGGTCGTCCTGTCCCGCAATCGCAACCTGGTCTCGACCCGGCGTCTGGTCGAGACCGCCCGCGAACGGGGCCATCAGGTCCAGGTCGTCGACCCGCTGCGCTGCTACATGCGGGTGTCCAGCGAAGCACCGCAGATTCATTACCGCGGCGCGGTGCTGGAGAATGTCGACGCGGTGATCCCGAGGATCGGGGCCTCGGTGACGATCTACGGCACCGCGGTGCTGCGCCAGCTGCAGATGCTGCGGGTCTGGACGCCCAGCTCGGCCGAAGCGATCCTGCGGGCGCGCAACAAGTGGCGGGCAGCGCAGATTCTGGCCTTTCACGGCATCCCGATGCCGCGCACGGCGTTTGCCGACAACCCGGACGACACCGACGATCTGCTCGACATGCTGGGCGATCCGCCGCACGTGCTGAAGCTGGTCGAGGGCACGCAGGGCACCGGCGTGGTGCTGGCCCGCACCCGCAGCGATTCGGCCAGCCTGATCGCCGCGTTCCGGCAGATCAAGGCGCATTTTCTGGTGCAGGAGTTCATCGCCGAGGCCGGCGGCGCCGACATTCGCGCCTTCGTGATCGGCGATCGGGTAGTGGCGGCGATGCGGCGACAGGCTCGCGAGGGCGAATTCCGCGCCAATCTGCACCGCGGCGCCCGCGCCAGCGAGGTCGAGCTGAGCGGCGAGGAGCGACAGATCGCGGTGCGCGCGGCGAAGAAGATCGGGCTCGGCATCGCCGGGGTGGACCTGCTGCGCAGTCATCGCGGTCCGCTGGTGCTGGAGGTCAACGCCTCGCCGGGGCTGGAGGGCATCGAGCGAGCAACCGGTCTGGACATCGCTGGCATGATCATCGACTACTGCGCTGCCCGCGGGCAGCTGCCCGCCTGACCCGCCTCCGACCAAGGTTGCCCCCATGTTCCGTCCGCTCCTGACCACCGCGCTGGCCGCAGGTCTCGCCCTCATGGCCGCGCCCGCCGACGCCAGCCTGATGCTGCATTTCAAGAACCAGTACGGCGCGCTGGAGATCTACGACGCCAAGGCCAAGCTGTCCTTCCGCGTCAATCCGGCCCGGCTGACCACGCCGCTGCCGGCCTGCGGGATGGCCCACCTCGGCGTCGCCGTGTCGGCGCTGAAGCGCGGCAAGCTGAAGGCCGACGGCCTGCCGCTCGCCTGGGATCAGACCAAGTACCCGCAGCTGTCGGTCTGGCCGAAATCCTGGGCACGGGCGCAGACCCTCGATCGGGCCTTCCGGTACAACGTCGAGTGGTACTTCGGCGAGCTGGCCCAGCAGGTCGGTGCGGCAGCCCTGACCGCCGACATGAAGGCGCTGGGCTTCGTGCCGCCGGCGGCCGTGCCAGGTGCGCCGGGGGACTGGCAGATCTCGACGCTGAATCTGGTCGAGCTGATGAAGAAGCTGCAGGCCGGCCAGCTGCCGATCACCCCGATCGCGCACACGGCCTTGCGGGAGGCGCTGAAGCGCGAAGCCGACGACGGCCGCACGATGTATGCGGTCGGCGCGCGCTGCATGAAGGGCGGCGACACCCCGTTTGCCTGGCGCGCCGGCTACGTCCTCGGCAACGCCCAGCCGGTCTACTGGGGCGTGCACCTGCAGGGCCGCACGCTCACCGATCTGCGCGGCGAGAGCGCCCGGATCGTCACCGATGCGCTGGCCGAGATGGACTACTGGCCCGCCGAGGAAGCCCCGGTTGTCACGCCGGCGGCCAGCACACCCGCGAGCACCACGGTCGGCAACTGAGGGCGCGTAGGTCGGGTTGACAACTGCGGGTTGCCGCTGACGTCGCGTTTCGCTGCGCGAACCCGACCTGCAACTGCAAGGCAAGTCGGCCCGATCCGATCGGTATCGAGCCCGAGCCGACGAGGACGTCGGCGCTCCCGGGTCGCGAGCCCCGGCTCAGTCCAGCAGATCGGCGGTCAGGCCGCTGACGATCCGGAGCTTGAGGCCCAGTTCTTCGAGGTGCTGACGCTCGCCGCGCAGGTCGGCGCGCGTCAGCGGGCGACCGGGCAGCCAGCCGCGCGGGAAGTGCAGCTTCAGGCCGCGCGGCTCGACCGTCAGCCGGATCCCGGCCAGCGAATCGACACCGCGGGCGCGCTGCAGGACTACCGCAATCCGCAGCAGCGCGACCAGCCAGCGCAGCCGATCGCGATCGCGTTCCGGGATGTCGGCGTACGGGTTGACTGGCGGCTTGCGCCGATGGCAGCGGACCAGCATCGCCAGCGCGCTCTGCTCGTCGCGGCTGAAGCCTGCCAGGTCGCTGTGCTGGACGATGTAGCCACCGTGCAGATGGTGCTGGCTGTGCGCAATGGCGAGCCCAACTTCATGCAGCAGCGCGGCATAGCGCAGGTGCTCCCGATCTTCGGCGCCCAGCCCCAGCGGAATCGACACGTGGTCGTACAGCATCATGGCCGTGTCGTGCACCCGCTCGGCCTGCGCGGCATCCACCGAGAAGCGCTGCGCCAGCGCACGCACGCTGGCCTCGCGCGGGTCGGTGTGCTGCAGGCGGCCGATCAGGTCGTACAACAGGCCCTCGCGCAGGGCGGCTTCGGAGATCTGCACCTCCTCCAGCCCGAAGGCGTCGAGGGCGGCGTCGACGATGGCCAGTCCGCCGACGATCACCAGTCGCCGCTCCTCGGATAAGCCGGGCAGCTTCAGCTTGCCGATCTCGCCGGCGCGGATGACCCGGTCGACCAGCAGCTTCAGCGCTCGGCGGCGGATCAGCTGTGGCGGCTCGCCCAGCTCGCCGAGGATCTTGGCGGTAGCCTTCATCGTGCCGGAGGTGCCGATCGCCCGCTTCCAGCCGGTCGCGAGAAAGTGCGTGCGGAAGGGTGCGACCTCCAGCGCGAAGCGGGTTGCCACTTCCTGCCAGCGCTTGCGGGTGATCTTGCCGTCGCCGAAGTACTGCGCGGTGGTCGCCACGCAGCCCAGCTGGGTGGATTCGGTCTCCAGCGCTTCGGTGTCGAGGCCGATGATGAACTCGGTGCTGCCGCCGCCGATGTCGATCACCAGTCGGCGATTGAGCCGATCCGGCATCGCATGGGCAACGCCCAGGTGAGTCAGTCGGGCCTCTTCGCGGCCGGAGACGATCTCGATCGGGTGGCCCAACGCCGTCTCGGCCAGCATCAGGAAGGCCCGCGGCTGCCGCAACTGGCGGACCGTGTTGGTCGACGCCACCCGCACGCGCTCGCTCGGGATCCCGCGCAGCCGCTCGCCGAAGCGCGACAGGCAGGCCAGCGCCCGATCGCGCACCGTCGGGTCCAGCGTGCCGGCTGGCGTCAGCCCGGCGCCGAGCCGCACCGTGTCGCGTAGTCGGTCGACCACCTGCAGGCCGCCGGCGCTGATCCGCGCCACGATCATGTGGAAGCTGTTGCTGCCCAGATCGGCCGCAGCGAAGGTCTGGCCTTCCAGCGAGTTGAATGCCGCTGCGGATTCCCGGTCGACGGGGGTGGTGTCTGCAAAACCGTTCACCCTCAATCCTCGTCGCTGCACAGCTGGGCGAGGAGACTGTCCTGCGCAGAGTAGGGCATCTGCTCGCCCTGTTCGATGCGGGTGTAACGGCCGTCGCTGCCCAGCTGCCAGGCCCGCACGTTGTCGGCCAGATAGGGCTCCAGCCCCTCGTGGAACACCCGCTCGCGGATCACCGGGTCGAGGATCGGGAAGCTGATTTCCACGCGACGCAGCAGGTTGCGGTCCATCCAGTCCGCACTGGAGCACCACAGCTCGTGATCGCCGCCGTTCTCGAAGAAGTAGACGCGGGTGTGTTCGAGGAATCGGCCGATGATCGAGCGCACCCGGATCCGGTCGCTGACCCCGGGTACGCCGGGCTTCAGCACGCAGGCGCCGCGGATGATCAGGTCGACCTCGACGCCGGCCTGCGAGGCGCGATACAGCGACTGGATCACCGTCACTTCCTGCAGCGCGTTCATCTTGGCAATGATCCGCGCCGGCTTCCCGGCTTGCGCATTGGCGATCTCGCGCTCGATGCGCTGCAGCACCTCGCGATGCTGGGTGAAAGGCGACAGCAGCAGCCGCTTCAGCGGATACGCAGAGCTGAAGCCGGACAGCTGCTGGAACACCTTGTGGGCGTCTTCACCGATGTCGCGGTCGCAGGTCAAGAGGCCGAAGTCGGTGTACACCGTCGCCGTGCCCGGGTGGTAATTGCCGGTGCCCAGATGCACGTAGCGGCGCAGCTTCCCGCCCTCGCGCCGCACGATCAGCATCATCTTGGCGTGGGTCTTGTAGCCGACCACGCCGTACACCACCTGCACGCCGGCCTCCTGCAGCCGGTTGGCCAGGCCGATGTTCGCCTCCTCGTCGAAGCGGGCGCGCAGCTCGATCACCACCGTGACGTCCTTGCCGGCTCGCGCCGCCTCGATCAAGGCGCCGACCAGCGGCGAATTGCGCCCGGCCCGGTACAGCGTCTGCTTGATCGCCAGCACGTTCGGGTCGGCGGCGGACTGGCGCAGCAGGTCGACCACCGTCGAAAAGGACTCGAAGGGGTGGTGCAGCAGCACATCGCCCTGCCGCACCGTGTCGAGGATGCTGCCCGACAGTGCCGGCTGCAGCCGCGGCTTGTGCGGCCTGAACTTCAGCGACGGCCGGTCGATCATGTCGTACACCGCCTGGACCCGGCCGAGGTTCACCGGCGGCGGCACCCGATACACATCGGATTCGGCCAGCACGAACTCGCGGGACAGGAACTTCACCAGTGGCTTCGGCGCCCCTTCGGCAATTTCCAGCCGCACCGCATCGGCAAAGCCGCGCTCGTGCAGCTCGTCCTGCAGCGCATGGGCGAGGTTCTCCACATCCTGCTCGTCCACCGTCAGCTCGCCATTGCGCGTCACCCGGAAGGCGTAGGCGCCGGTCACCTCCATGCCGGGGAACAATTCCGCGACGAAGGTCTGGACGATCGAACTGAGCAGCGTGAACTCGTAGGGCGACTGCGACACTTCCTTCGGCAGCCGGATCACCCGCGGCAGCGAGCGCGGCGCCCGCACCAGCGCCAGATTGCCCTCGCGCCCGAAGGCATCCTTGCCCTTCAGCTGCACCGCGAAATTGAGGCTCTTGTTCAACAGCCGCGGAAACGGATGCGCCGGATCCAGCCCCAGCGGCGACAGCACCGGCTGCACCTCGCTCTGGAAGTACGCATGCAGCCAGCGGCGCTGTCGCGGCGTCCAGGTATCCCGGGCGAGGAAATTGATCCCCTCGGCATGCAGCGCCGGCACCAGCGATTCCGTCCAGCAGCGGTATTGCCGCTGCACCAGCGCCAGCGTCCGCTCGCGAATTTCCGTCAGCACTTCGGTCGTGCTGCGCCCGTCCGGCCACGGCCGTGCGGTCTGCTGACTCAACTGGAAGCGGATGTTCGCCACCCGGATCTCGAAGAACTCGTCCAGATTCGAGTTGGTGATGCACAGAAAGCGCACCCGCTCCAGCAGCGGCATCCGCTCGTCCTCGGCCTGCGCCAGCACCCGCGAATTGAACTCCAGCTGCGACAGCTCCCGGTTCAAATACAGGCTCGGGTCCTTCAGATCCATGGCGCGCGTCCGATGCGAAGCAGGGCGCGAAGCGTGCCGTATCCGGGGTGGCGGGGCTATCGCGGGCTCAACGCCACGCTCCGAGCCTGCCGATCTCCCGGAGTCTCGGGGCGGTCGATGTCTGCGGACGGGTGGGGTCGTGTTCACGGCGTGGCGCTGGCATGCTCCGCGCTCTCTCCGACGTGAAAGCTGCGTATGCCTCCAGTCAAAGCCTATCGCCAGGGTGCGGCCGACGAGCCGACCTTTGCGGCCGATTTCGAGATCCTGCGCAAGGCGGTGCTGCAGCTGACCGATCTCGTCAACAACAACAACAAGTACTACGCCATTGAGCTGCAGCAGGCGATCGATCCGCCGGCCGGCAGTGCGCGGTACCGGGTGTTCACGCACTACGGGCGTACCGACGATCTGGAGACCAATCCGAACGCGGGGGCCAAGGAATCGCGCTATTTCGAGGACGAGCCCAGCGCACGCGCGGCCTACGAGAAGATCTATCGCGAGAAGTCCAGCCCGTCGAAGGGCTACAAGGAAGTCTCGCTGGCCTCCTCGAAGATCGGCTCGCACAAGGCCCGCGGCACCTCCAGCGGCGAGGTGGATGCGAAGACGCTGGAGCGGATCGAGAGCGAGAAGGGGGTGCCGATCGCGCGGCCGGTGTCGAAGCTCGACGCCGGGGTGCAGCGACTGGTGCGCTACCTCTACGAGGAGGCGACGCAGGCGCTGACCAACACGGTGGCGGCGAAGATCACCGCGAACGGCATCGAGACGCCGCTCGGCGTGCTGACGTTGGGCCAGATCGAGCGCGGTGAAGGGATCCTCGCGCAGCTCTACGGGCTGTTCCAGCAGAAGGATCAGGCCAAGAACTTCGAGGCGAAGGCGGCGGAGCTGTCCGGCGAGTTCTACACCTCGATCCCGCACCGGATCGGCCGCTCGCGGGCGGACATCGCGGCCAGCGTGATCAACAGCCTGGAGCAGTTCGAGCAGAAGCAGGAAACCCTGCAGCTGATGAAGGACATGCTGCAGGTCAACGGCGAATCCGGCAGCGTGCTGTTCACCGACGAGGTCGACGCCAAGTACGAGGCGCTGCGCTGCGAGGTGCGGGCGCTGTCGCCGGCCGACGCCGATTACCAGCGCGTCGCCGATTACGTGGTCAAGTCGCAGATCAAGAGCAAGTCGATCAAGGTCAAGTCGATCTACGGTCTGCGCCGGCCGGAGGAATGGGACGTTTTCCGCAACGATCTGGACAACCAGCGCGAGTTGTTCCACGGCTCGCGGATCAAGAACTGGGTCGGTCTGCTGTCGCGCGGGATCCTGATGCCGAAGATCGTGGTCAGCATGGGCGTGAACCGCACCGACGCCGGTTGGCTGGGCAACGGCATCTATTTCGGCGACGCCTCTTGCACCAGCGCCTTCTACACCTCGGCGGGCAAGCAGGGCACCCGCTTCATGGCGGTGGCGCGGGTCGCGCTGGGCAAGATGGCGCCGTACACCAAGATCACCTACGGGCTGGAGCGTCCGCCGGAAGGTTTCGACTCCTGCCACGGCGTGCGCCACAAGATGTTGAAACCCTCGCAGTTCGCCGACGACGAGTACGTGGTCTACAACACCAACCAGCAGCGGCTGGAATATCTGGTCGAGTTCACGCTGTAAGGGCCCGGCTGCAGCCGCAGGTTGCAGCCATGGACAGACGGAGGAGAAATCGCATGCTGGTCAAAGTGCTGCTGGTGGACGTCAACCCGAAAATGATCGGGGCGTGGCGCAATACCTTCGAGGGCAATCCCGAGGTCGAGATCGTGCACGGCTCGATGCTGGATCAGCCGGTCAGTGCCTGGGTGACGCCGACCAATTCGGCGGCGCGGATGGATGGCGGGCTGGATCTGGTGATCAAGAACTGCTTAGGCTCGCAGATCGAGCGGGCGGTGCAGGCGCAGGTCAAGCAGCGCTACGCCGGCAGCATGCCGGTGGGCCACGCCGTGGTGGTGCCGACCGGCCGGCCGCAGCCGCGCTTTCTGATCTCGACGCCGACGATGGTCGGCTCCAGTGACAACATCGGCGCGACGATGAACGTGGCACTGGCCTGCGCGGCGGCCTTCCAGGCGGCGCACTGGCAGAACACCGAGGAACCCGGCTCGATCCGCTCGATCGCGTTGCCGGGCCTCGGCGCGCAGACCGGCCGGGTGCCGGTCGAAATCTGCGCCGACCTGATGTGGACCGCCTACGACCTGTTCCGCGAGCACGCCTTCCGCGACTTCGCGCAGATGCGTCAGGCGCTGGAACGCCTGCTCGGCGACCTGAGCCCGAAGGACAGCCACAAGCGCGAAGCCGCGCCGGCGCTGGCCAGCATGGGCGTCACCCCGTCGAAGCCGACCCTCGGCGGTGCCAACGAGGACTTCGACGCCGCCGACCTCGACGACTTCGACGACCGCGACTGAGGCCCTGAAATGCGCCTGTACGCCGCTCACGCCACGCCCCGTCACGTCTGGCTGTCGCTGCAGCCCGGCACCTTCCACGGCCAGGTCCTGCTGCGCGAGGCCACCTCGCAGGACGGCCAGACCTGGGGCGGCACGGTCTACGGCCCGTTTGCTGATTCCGCGGCCACGCAGGTGCTGGAGGAGCGCGCGGCGCACTGGCGGGCGCTGGGCTACGGCGATCGCATCGCGGCGGAGCTAGTCGCGGCGCTGCAAGTGCCGGAACGCAAGCGGCGTGCGCGCGCGGCGGTGCAACTTGGCTGGCGGCAACCGGAGGGCGCGCTGGAGGCGCTGCTGGCGGCGGCCGAGCAGGCCACCACCGAGATCAGCAGCATCGTCGATGCGCTCGGGCGATTGGGCGTCGCCGATCCGCGGGTGCTGACCCTGGCCCGCGGGCAGGCCGAGAAGAAGCTGCTGTCGCGGCGGCGCAGCGGCGTCGAATGCCTGCGGGCACTGGGTGATGCGGAGGGCCTCGCGCAGGCCCGTGCATTGGGGCGGGCGCGGCTGAATCCGGAGATCCGCCAGTTGCTCGAGGCCGCGGCGGACGATCAGCTGGACGCGGCGCCGGCCCTCAGCGCCGCGCTGCAGAAGCTCGACGCCAGCACGCTGGGCCTGCATCTGGACCAGCTCTACGAAGAAGGCACGCCGCTGACGCTGGCCGCCATCGCGCCGCTGCTGACGGTCGGGCTCACCCAGATCGGCCGCTGGCGCTACACCAAGAGCGTGTTCAAGCGCGCACTGCTGCGCAGTGATGCCGAGTGGATCGCGCGACTGGCCTACGCCATCGAGCAGAGCCGCCCCGCGCCGCAGCGCGCCTCGCTGAAGAGCGGCCTCGACGGCCAGCAACGCAGCACGGCGGTGGCCACGGCCGCGACGCGCGCGTGGCTGATCCGCGCCACCGCTCGGCACCTGCGCCGACTGGCGCGCCGACAGCCGGAGGACTACGCCGCGACCGCGCAGGCACTGTTGTGTGCCTACCAGCTCAGCGATCAGCGCCCCGGTCCGCAGCCTTTCGCGCACTGCCTGCTGCTGCAGCAGCTGCTGTACGCGCCCAAGGCCCTGCGAAAAGGTCGGCGGCGACGCGGCGGCTACAGCTACGGCAAGCTCCCCACGCCCGCGCTGTCCATGGTGCCGGAGGCCTGGCGCGAGGCGCCGTCGGCCTTCCTGCAGCTGAGCTACAAGGCGCAGCTGCCGCTGATCCGCGAGTGGGTCGAGCGCGCGGCGCTGCGCGAGCCGTGGTGGCTGACGCAGGTCGACGCCGACACGCTGGCGCAGCTGCTGGCCCTGCCGGCGCTGCGCACGGCGGCCGGTGCGGAGCTGCAGCGCCGTTTCGATTCGGCGGCGCCGGATCTGGCGCTGTGCGGCGCGCTGCTGGACGGCCCGGACTACGCCCGCGCGGTCGCGCTGGGCCTGCTCGCGCAGTGCAGGCGCTGGCTGCAGGGCTCCGTCGAGGCGGTGCAGCAGCTGCTGAGCCGGCAGAGCGCCGAGGGCCGCGCCGCTGCCGCCGAGGCCATCCTCGCCGCGTGGGAGGGCGTCGACGTCGACACGCTGCTGCCGATCCTGCGCGCGCTGCTGGCGCAACTCGGTAGCGGTGACTTCGAGTCGCAGGCCGGCCGCGTCAGCGTGCTGACCCCGCTGGCGGCCGCGCTGGCCGGCCGACTGGAGCCCGCCGAGCTGCTGGCGCTGATCGACGCCCCCGCGCTGGCCGCGCAATCGGTGGGCGCGAGCCTGCTCGCCGAGCGTGAGGGCGCCTGGGCGTGGATCGGCGCTGCGCGCATCCGCGCGCTGGCAGCGGCCGCGCTGCCGGCGATCCGTCAGGCCGCGGTGCGGCTGCTGGAGCAGGCCCTGCTGGCCGGCGCCGAATCGCCCGAGGCGCTGCTGGCGCTGGCCGATGCCCCGCATGCCGACACCCGCGCCGGCGTGCTCCGCCTGATTGCGCAAACCGATTTCAGCCACTACGGGCTGGACGCGATGGTGCGGCTCTGCGATGCGATCCAGCCCGACGTCCAGCAGTTCGCGATCGGCTGGGTGCGCGACAACTTGAGCGCCGTGGATGCCGGCGCGCTGCTGCTGAAGCTGGTCGAGCACCCGCGCCCGGCGCTGCAGGCGCTCGCGATCGAGCTGCTCGAAGACCACCTGCCGCCCGGCCTGCCCACCTGGCAGCAGGTCGCCCCCTTCCTGCGCGCCTGCCTGCGTCGCCCCGGCATGCCGCGGCGCGCCAAGGACCGCGTGCTGCGCCAGCTCCGCCAGCGCGGCCGGATCGACGCCGACCACGCCGCAGTGGCGGTGACGGTGCTCGACGACAGCCTGCGCACCCGCACGCTGCGCGATGGCGAGCAGCTGATGCCGGTGCTGGCCGAGCTGCTGCTGCAATTCCCCGAACTGAAGAGCGCGCTCGCGCTGATCGGCAGGACTGCCGCATGAACTTTGATTACCGCTATCAGGGCCGCAGTGGCGTGCAGGAAGAGGGCGGCCAGGCGCGCGTCGCGCTGGCCACCAACACGCTGCGCGAGGCCAGCTACTTCCGCGGCGTGCTCGCCAGCCCGCTGCTCGCCCGCGAGGGCTTCGCCGCGCTGTTCGACGTGGTGCAGAGTGACTTCAAGTGGCGGCCGAAGGAGCGACTGGCCTACCGGCTGTGGCTGGAGGCGCAGGACCGCGCCTTCGTCGAGCAGTTCGCCAGCCACCAGCAGGTGGCGCAGGCGCGGATCGCCGCGCTGCGCGCCCGCCTCGATGCGCTGGATCAGGCGCGACAGGAGCGTCGCCGCGACTTCCGCAGCGCGCGGCTGCGCTACATCCAGGTCGCCGCCCGCGACGAGATGGAAGCCTCCCGGGTGCTCGACCCGGTCATCACCATCCACCCGGACGAGATGTCGTTCGAGGCCTTCTCGCTCGACCAGAGCAGCTACGGCCGGCTGCGGCTGTCCTACGAGCTGTTCTCGCAGATCGACGAATACGCCTGCGGCACCACCAACATCGACTTCAGCCGCAGCCTGCACGAGCACCTCGAAGGCCTGCGCAGCTACCGGCAAACCCGCTTCGACATCGGCGCCGGCGGCCTGAGCAGCGCGCATCTGGTCGCCGACACGGCCGCCCCGGTGGCCCACGAGAAGCGCATCGCCCTGCCGGACGGCTGGCTGGAGGGCTTTCTCAACGTCCACGGCCTGATCAGCATGGGCCTGACCCGGCTGCAGCTGGCGCCGATCGATGTGCTGAACGTGCTGAAGCACCTGCTCGCGCATCGCACCCGGCAATCGCCGCGGGCGCTGCGCTTCGAGCTGTCGCCCGGTCTGCCGGTGCGGGTGGTGCTGGAGCCCTGGGAGCACTCGATCTGGTGCTCGCCGCTGAGCGTCTACCACGGCCATCAGCCGCTCTCCTGGCGCATCTGGGGCCGCGATCGGCTGCGCACGCTGGCGCGCGTGCTGCCGGTCTGCGAACAGGTCGACGTGTACCTCGCCGGCACCGGCTTGCCCAGCGTCTGGGTCGCGAATCTGGGCGCCTACGCCGAGCTGACGCTGGCGCTGTCGGGCTGGACCGACAACGACTGGGTCGCCGGCGAGGGTCGCTTCGATCCGCTGGACCGCCGCGCCGAAGTCAGCCCGACGCAGCTCACCGCCGTGCATCAGCTGCTGCAGGCGCTGCGCGTCTGCGACGTTGACGACATCGCCGCGCGGCTTTCCTTGAGCCGTGAAGTCGCGACTTCGGCGGTCAGCCTGCTCGCCCAGGACGGTCGGGCGATGTACGACCTGCGCCGCGGCGCCCCGCGCTTCCGCGATCTGACCGTGACGCCTTTCGTCGCCGGCAGCGCCCTGAAACGGCAGCGGCAGGTGCAGCGCGACGACCCGCGGGCGAAGCTCGCCGACGCGCTGCTTGCCGCCAACCAGATCACGATCATCGCGCGTCGCCCGGTGCCCGACGGCTACAAGCTCTCCGGCAACTGCGCCGAGGACCTCGGCCGCCAGCAGCGGGTACGTCCGCAACTGCATATCAGCACCGAGGGCGCGATCATTTCGGCCAGCTGCACCTGCGAGGCCATGCAGCGCGACGGGATGAGCAAGGGCGTCTGCGCCCACGTGCTGGCCCTGCGCAGCGCGCATCTGGCGCGACTGGAGAGCGAAAGGTGATCTCCGCTGTGCATTCCCACTCTGGCGTCACTGCGACCGCGCGTGGCGGGAAGCAGTCCAGGAATCGCCTCGAACTGCGGTGCAGGTTGGGATCGCTTCACTGCGTTCGCGATGACGAGTCTCGGAGTAAACGGCTTTGAGCAACCATCAGTTGGGTTCGCGCTCGGGCACGAACGTGGTGCTTGAGACCGCCTTCACAATCCGACACACTGCGCGTCGTGCTCCGGGGAGTGGTCGCCCAAGGCTTCGCTCTCTGTGCGGCGTTACGCCGCGCTTGCCCTCATGCTGGTCATTCGTCACCGGCTCGATCGGCACTCCCGAAGTACGCACTGGTCCGCCCGCACTGGTTCACGCCGGGGTCGTCGCGGGCTTACGACCAGTGCGTACTTCGCTTGAGTTGACCGATCCGGTCCAGGCTTCGTCGGAAGCGGGCCCACTCCCGGAGCACACCCGATGAGCAACAGCGAATTCGACGCCCACCAGGCGCTGCTGCGGCGTCTCGCCCAGCTGTCCGACGAACGGCTGCTGTGGCGCATGCAGCAGCTGGGCTACTGGAACGGGCCGCTGCCGCCCGATCCGCCCGACGAACTGCGCGAACGCGCCGAACTGGAAGCCGAGCTGCGCCAGCTGATGCAGAGCGGCGTGGTGCGCGGCGACATTGAGGCCGCGCTGCGTGCGGAGCGCAAGCGCCGCTTCGCCGAGAGCCGCCAGCGTCGCGCCGAACTGGCCAAGGCCCGCGCCGCCGAACGTGCCGCCGCCCGCGAGGCCTTTGCCAAGCTCAAGGAAGAGAGCGTGCTGCACGTCGGCCGCGGCGTCAGCGCCGGGCTGTCGTTGACGCCGATCGGCGATCCGGCGGTGCAGGGCCGGCTGGACCGCCTGCGCGCCCTCGAGCTGCCGGTGATCCTGAGCCCCGAGGGTCTGGCACAGGCGCTGGACATCAGCCTCTCGCGGCTGCGCTGGCTGACCTACCACCGCGACGTCGCCCGCGTGGTGCATTACCACCGCTTCGCCCTGCCGAAGAAGACCGGCGGCCTGCGGCTGATCTCGGCGCCGAAGCCGGAACTGAAGGCCGCCCAGGCCTGGATCCTCGAACACCTGCTGTCGCGGCTGCGCGTCGCCGACGAGGCCCACGGCTTCGTCCCCGGCCGCAGCAGCCTCAGCAACGCGAGCCTGCACACCGGCCGCCAGGTGGTGATCAACCTGGACCTCAAGGACTTCTTCCCGAGCATCCACTTCCACCGCGTCCGCGAGCTGTTCGTCGCCTTCGGCTACCCGCGCCGCGTCGGCACGCTGCTAGCCCTGCTCTGCACCGAGCCGCCGCGCGTGGAAAGCCGGATCGAGGGCGACGTGCTGCAGCAGACCTGGTACGTGGCCCTCGGCGCCCGGGTCCTGCCGCAAGGCGCCTGCACCAGCCCGGCGATCAGCAACCTGCTGTGCTGGACGCTGGACCGCCGCCTGCGCGGACTCGCCGCGACGCACGGCTACACCTATAGCCGCTACGCCGACGACCTGACCTTCTCCGGCGACGATGCCGAGCGGATCGGCAAGCTGCTCGGCAGCGTCCGCCGCGTCATCGCGCAGGAGGGCTTCCGCGAGAACGAAGCCAAGACCCACATCATGCGCCCGCACCGGCGCCAGGAAGTCACCGGCCTCAGCGTCAACAGCGGCACGCCGAAGCTCCCCCGCGACGACAAACGCCGCCTCCGCGCCATGCTCCACAACGCCGCCAAACACGGCCTCGCCGCCGCCAACCACGAAGGCCTGGAACACTTCCCGCAATTCCTCAGCGGCTGGGTCGCCTACGCCTGCATGGTCGAACCGGAGTCGGCTCCGCAATGGCGGCAGGCGCTGGCGGCGGCGTTGGCGCGGGGGTGATGGCCAGCTGCGGATCGGCTCCTCCAGCGCACGCCCACGCTGGCGTCACTGCGAGCGCAGCGAAGCAGTCTCGGCGCCGGCCGAGATCGTTTCCCGCAACGCCACGCTTACCGCGATCGGCAGGGCCCTGCGTAGTCAAACCTCACTCGACCACATCCACCGACGGACACAAATCGCGCAGCTGGCAGCCGGCACAGTCGGGCTTGCGGGCCTTGCAGACGTAGCGGCCGTGCAGGATCAGCCAGTGGTGGGCGTCCTTGAGGAATTCGGCCGGGATCGTCTTCACCAGGCCGTCTTCGACTTCGCGAACGGTTTTGCCGGGGGCGAGGCGCAGGCGGTTGGCAAGCCGGAAGATGTGGGTGTCGACCGCCATGGTCGGTTCGCCGAAGGCGGTGTTGAGCACCACGTTGGCGGTCTTGCGGCCGACGCCGGGTAGCGCCTCCAGCGCGGCGCGGTCGCGCGGGACCTCGCCGCCGTGCCGCTCGATCAGCAGCTGGCAGGTGGCGAGCACGTTCTTCGCTTTGGCCGGATACAGGCCGATGCTGCGGATGTAGCCGATCAGGCCCTCCAGCCCCAGCGCGAGGATCGCTGCGGGCGTGTTGGCGACCGGGAACAGCCGGTCGGTGGCCTTGTTGACGCTGACGTCGGTGGCTTGCGCTGACAGGATCACCGCGATCAGCAGCTCGAAGGGCGAGCGGTAGTTCAACTCGGTGGTCGGCTGCGGATTGGCCTCACGCAGTCGGGTGAACAGCTCGCGGACCTGTGCGGGTTTGAGCTTGGCCGGGACGCGGCGGCGCGGGGCTTTGGGCTTGGGGCTGGACTCAGGCATCCCAGGATTGTCCGGTCTGGGCGCGCTTGGCCTTGGCGCGGGCGATGGCCTCGGCGATGGTCTGCGCGGCGGTCTTCTTGATCAGCTCGGCGCGTTTGGCTTCGGCCTTGCTGGCGCGGAGCGCACTGATCCGTTCGGCGCGGGTGCCGCGGGCATCGAAACGGCGGCGGGCCAGCGCGGCGCGGGCGTCGAGCGCCGCGGCGGTCAGGGTGCCGTCCGGCCGCAGGGCTTCAGCCGGCAACGGCGCCGGCGCGAGGCTGATGCAGTCGACCGGGCAGGGCGCGATGCACAGTTCGCAGCCGGTGCACTCGGCGGCGATCACCGTGTGCATGCGCTTGGCCGAGCCGACGATGGCATCGACCGGGCAGGCCTTGATGCAGAGCGTGCAGCCGATGCAGCGAGCCTCATCGATGATCGCGACCAGCGGCGGACCAGCGACGCCGTGTGCCGGGTTCAGCGGCAGCGCCGGCTGGCCGAGCAGGGCGGCCAGCCGGTCGATGACGATCTCCGCGCCGGGCGGGCACTGGTTGAGTGCCGCCTCGCCGACCGCGATCGCCTCGGCATAGGGCTTGCAGCCGCTGTAGCCACACCGCGTGCACTGCGTCTGCGGCAGCAGCGCGTCGATCGCCTCGGGGCTGACCGGGCCGGCCATGTCGGCGCTCAGAAGCGGTAGCCGAACTCGTGTTCGAAGCGCGCCTTGAACTGCTCCAGCGTATAGCGCTGATTCTGCGTGCCGGGGTGCTCGATCTTGATCGTGCCGGCCAGCGAGGCGATGCGGCCGGTGGTCTCGAAGTCCATGCCGTGCATCAGCCCGTAGATCAGGCCGGCGCGGTAGGCGTCGCCGCAGCCGGTCGGGTCGGCCAGCTGCGCGGCACGCGCGCAGGGGATCGTCAGCTCGCGGCCGTCCGGCAGATACCAGGTCGAGCCTTCGCCGCCGCGGGTGACGATGTAGGCCTTGACCCGCTGGGCGATCTGCTGCGGGGTGAAGCCGGTGCGCTCGGAGAGCAGCTGGCTCTCGTAGTCGTTGACCGAGACATAGGTCGCGCGCTCGATGAAGGCGCGGAACTCCTCGCCGTTGAACAGCGGCAGCGCCTGGCCCGGGTCGAAGATGAAAGGCACGCCCAGCTCGGCGAAGTCGTTGGCGTGCTGCAGCATCGCGTCGCGGTTGTCCGGCGCGACGATCCCGAAGCGGGCACCCTCGACCGACTTCACGCTGGACTCGTGGCTTTTCATCATCGCCCCGGGATGGAAGGCGGTGATCTGGTTGTCCGACAGGTCGGTGGTGATGAAGGCCTGCGCGGTGAAGTGCGTGCGGTACTCGCGGACGTGGTCCAGCGGGATGCCGTTGGCTTCCATGTGGGCGCGGTACGGGCCGAAGTCCTGGCCGACCGCCGCAAAGGGCATCGGGTCGCCGCCGAGCAGCTTTAGGTTGTAAGCGATGTTGCCGGCGCAGCCGCCGTACTCGCGGCGCATCTGCGGGACGAAGAAGGCCACCGACAGCATGTGGACCTTGTCCGGCAGGATGTGGTTCTTGAAGTGGTCCTCGAAGACCATGATGGTGTCGTAGGCCAGCGAACCGCAGATGACGGCGGACATCGGAAATCCTTGAGCGGGAGCGGCCGAACGCCGCGGCGGCGCGGATGATCGCGGGCCGGCGCCGAGGTGGATAGCCCGCCGGTGGGGATGGTGCGAGCCGAGTCAGGCCGCGCCGCCGGGCGCCGCTACACTCCGCGCATGACGAACACGCTCCGTATCGCCACGCGCGAATCCCCGCTGGCCCTCTGGCAGGCCCATCACGTCGCCGATCGCCTGCGCGGCCTGTATCCCGATCTGACCGTGACGCTGGTGCCGATGACCACCCGCGGCGACCAGATCCTCGATCAGCCACTGGCCGCGATCGGCGGCAAGGGGCTGTTTCTGAAGGAGCTGGAGGTCGCGATGCTGGAAGGCCGCGCCGATCTCGCGGTGCATTCGCTGAAGGACGTGCCGATGCAGCTGGAGCCGGGCTTTGCGCTGGCCGGCGTGATGGCCCGCGAGGATCCGACCGACGCGCTGGTGTCGGTGCGCTTCGAATCGCTGGAGGCCCTGCCGCAGGGCGCGCGGGTCGGAACCTCCTCGCTGCGCCGGCAGGTGCAATTGCGGGCGCTGCGGCCGGATCTGGTGCTGCTCGACCTGCGCGGCAACGTCAACACGCGGCTGGCCAAGCTGGAGCGGGGCGAGTACGACGCGATCGTGCTGGCGGCGGCCGGGCTGATCCGGCTCGGGTTCGCCGATCGGATCCGCCAGCGCCTCGCGCCGCCATTACTGCTGCCGGCGGCCGGGCAGGGCGTGCTGGGACTGGAGATCCGCGAGGGCGACGCGACCACCGCAGCGCTGGTGGCACCGCTGATCGACCCGGCAGCGACGGTCGCGACCACCGCTGAGCGGGTGATGACCGGGGCACTGGGCGGCAGCTGTCGGGTGCCCATCGCGGCCTATGCGGAAGCGGCTGGCGACACGCTCACCTTGCACGGACTGGTTGCCGACCCGGCCGGTCGGCGCTGCCTGCGGGTGTCGCTGGCGGGGCCGGCGGCGGAACCGGCGCTGCTCGGCACGCGGGTGGCGGCCGAGCTGATCGATCGCGGGGCGCTGAGTTTGCTGGCCGAGTGAGAGGCGGTGGTGCGCTCACCAGCGCCCTGCGTGGTCCCGAACCTCAGCGCGCGGTGACTTCTTCCAGCTGATCGCGGAAGTCGACGATCGGCGTCGGCACGTTGCTGACCCGGTTCTCGAGGATCTGCCGCGGGGTGGCGTCACTGCCGTAGACGCGGCGGTTGGCGCTGCGGTCGATGCTCAGTGCCGCACCGTCCAGCGAGACGCCGGCGAACAGACCGCGGCTGCGCGAGTAGGACAGGATTTCGGCGCGGCCCTCGGCGTCGGTGCTGGCCGAGGCCGTGCGTCCGACCGGCCCGGCGGCGACGCCCGCATCGGCGCCGAGCGTGAACTTGCCGTAGACGATGTTCTCGACGCCGCGGCGGGTGCGGAACACCAGAATCACATCGGTGGCCTGCACGCCGGCCTGAAAGCCGAAACTGCCGCCGGTGATCTCGATGAAGCTCGGGTTCGACCAGGTGCCGTCCTGCCCGCGCACCGACACGAGGCCGTTGCCGTGGCGGCCGCCGAAGATCAGGCCGGCCTTGACGACTTCCGGAATCACGGCGATGGCGTAGGCATCACCGAGCAGGTTGGCCGGAATCCGCTTGTCCGGCACGTCCTGGATTTCACGCAGCACGTCGATGGCGTTGCGGGCCAGCTTCATTTCCTTCTCGTTGGCGAGCGTCGCCGACGAGATCAGCAGCAGGCAGAGGGACAGACAGGCGAGCAGGATGCGCATGGCGGGGCACCTCGGCGGGGGAGCGGCGAATGTCCGCCGCCGCCGGTCACGCCCGGCTGAATCGACCGGCGCTCAGACCCGCGACGAGCAGCAGACCCAGCAGGCCGAGCGACCAGACGCCGCCCAACGGCACCGGCACGCCGACCGGGCCCGCAGGTGCGCAGGGCGCCGGGCCGATCGCGAGGCTCTCGACGCCGGGAACGGTGCTGCCGGCTGCGGTGGCGCGACCGGTGTTCCGGTCGATGCGATAGAGCGCACTGGCCGCAGCCGGACCGCGGTCGGCGACCGCCCAGAGCTGGCCGTCGGCATCGAAGGCGAGGCCGCCGCCGGAGGCGAAGCTCACGCCGGCGCCGTAGTTGCCGATCAGGGTGGCCGTGCCGCGCATGGCGTCGATCCGGAACAGGCCGTCGACTCCGAGGCCGTAGACGCCATGGATGGCAGCAGCGAGATCGGTGATTTCGGCGCCGAGGCCGCCGACAGCGCCAAGCAGATCGGCCTGGCCGGTCGCCGGGTTGACGCGGTACATCGACCGGGTGATCCCGGTGGTCAGCAGCAGTTCGCCGTCACAAGTGAAGGTGATGCCCGGGTCCTGCGGGGCGGCAGGAAGCCGCGTGTTGCCGATCCGCAGCGTGCCGTTGGCGATCAGCTGCGCGCTGCCGGTGGCCGGGTTGATGGTGAACAGCGTCTTGGTGTCGTCATCGACCGCGTAAAGCGTACCGCTGGCATCGAAGGTCAGGCCTTCGATGTCGCCGAAGGTGCTGCTGCCGCTCTGCTGGGTGGCGAAGTTGGCGATGACGCTGGCCTGACCGCTGCCCAGATCCACGCGCTGCAGACGGTCCGGGTTCTCCGCGGCGTCCGAACTGACGGCGAACGCGAGTGGCTGCGCCGCGAGCGGACTCGCAGCGAACAGCAGGGCGATCACCAATATCCAGAGGCGCATCAACGACGTCCGTAGCCGCGCAGGACGCGCACGGCAGCCGGCCAAGCTTAACAGCCAATCCCCTTGGCTGGCCAGTGCCTTGCAGGCTCCACGACGTATCAGCGACGTCGTCCGTCGACGCTTCGTCATTGCCGCCCTGCATGACGCCGAGCATACTGGCGGGCCCCGGCAACGGAGCCAGGCTGGCATGGACCTGACCGCATATCCCGCAGTGCAGTTCGACACCGGCACGGTGATTTTCCGCGAGGGGGACGCCGGCACCGCGATGTACGTGATCGAGTCCGGCGAGGTCGAGATCTCCCGGTCGGCACGCGGTCGGCAGCCGGTCGCGACGCTCGGCCCCGGTGATTTCTTCGGCGAAATGGCGATCCTCGAGGACCAGCCGCGTTTTGCGACCGCCACCGCCCGCAGTGCCTGCGTGCTCCGCGCGGTCGATCGCGAGGGGTTCGCCGACTTGCTGAAGCAGGATCTGGAAACGACCGTCCGGATCATGCGCAACTTCGCCGGCCGACTGCGTCAGGTCGAGGCCGAACTGGCCGAGCAGACCCACGCGCTCGACCAGTTGCGCAATCGACTGACCAGCGCGACCGTCCAGCGGCCGGTCGTGGTGGCCGACCCGGAGCTGCGCGTCGGCATGAACCCGACTCGCGAGCTGCCGCCGCAGGCGCCACCACCGCCGCGCTGGCTGCTGCGCCACGCCACCGGCAGCGAGTATCCGCTGCGCGTCGGACTTGCCGAATTGCTGGTCGGGCGGCCGGATCCGGTGACGGGGACCACGCCGGAGGTGAGCCTCGGCGCACTGGACACCCAGCGGACCCTGAGCCGTCGACATGCGAAATTGTTGTGCGAGGGCGCGACGCTGTTCCTGCGCGAGGAGGTCGGGGTCACCAACGGCACCTTCGTCAACGGTCTGCGGCTACGCACCGGCATTGCCCATCCGCTGAAGCCCGGCGATACGCTGCGTTTCGGCAACATCGAACTCACGCTGGAGCGCCCATGAGAACCCTGGCCGAACTCGAACAGCTGGATTTCGCCTTCATCGACGAGCTGAGCGTGCAGGAGCACCGACTGGCCGCGGTCGAGCAGCGACTGGCGGCGATGGAAGCGCGTCGCGGTCAGGTTCCCGAGGTCGTGTTCCAGCGCGTCCATGACGATTACCTGCAGCAGTGCAGCGCCCTGCGCTCCACCGTCGAGCCGCTGCGCCAGCGGGCCCGGCAGATGGCGAGCGAGCTGGGTTCCCTGCAGGCGCAGTTCCGGCTTCGTCTGGATGAAGGCCGGCTGGCGCTGGCCGAACTGGAGTTTCGCCACAGCCTCGGCGAGTTCGAAGCCGCTGAACTCACCGAGCGCAAGCGGTCGTTGCTCGATCCGCAGGCCGGTCTGGAGCAGGCTCTGCGCCGGGTCGAATCGGCGATGCAGAAGCTGGCTCACAGCAGCAGCGGCGGTGAGGCCGTCGCGGCGCAGCTGACGCAGGAGACGCTGGCCCATTCGCCGCCGCCGGCGGCCCCGATCCTGCCGGCGACGATGGCCGCGCCAGTTCTGCCGCCCAAGGTGCCGGAGCCCCCGCCGGCGCCGCTGCCGCCGGCGATCCCGGTCAACGTCGCTCCGCCGGCGATCCCGGTCAACGTCGCTCCGCCAGCGATCCCGGTCAGCGTCGCCCCGCCGGTCCCCCCCGCGGTGCCGCCGGCCGAGCCGAAGCCGCCGGTGCGCCGCGATGCGACCTTCGTGTTCAAGCCGGGTCGGCTGCTTCCGCAGTCCGCCGAGGCCGGCAGCGAACCGCGCACGCTCGGCATGCGGCCGATCATGATCGGCAGCCAGGTCGGCTGTGACGTGGTAGTCGCCGATCTGGCGCCGCGCCACGTCGAGTTCCGGCTGGGGCGCAGCGGCTTCATCGCCCGCGACGTCAGCCCGGACAGCCGCGGCTTCAAGATCAACGGCGTGCCCTCGGAGGGCGAGGTGCTGCTCGCGGATGGCGACACCATCGACATCGGCCCGGCGCGTTTCGTGCTGAAGGCCTGAGCGATGGCGCCAGACCGGGCGAGTGCGGCTCAGCCCGGCCCGGTCACCGGCAACAGCATCGAGAGCTGGGTGTGGCCCGGCTCGGATTGCACCAGCAGCGTGCCGCCGTGCTCATGGGCGATCGCGAGCGCGGTCGGCAAGCCGAGTCCGCTGCCGCCGCTGCCGCTGACCAGCGGCAGGAACAGGCTGCCGCGCAAGGCTTCCGGGATGCCGGCGCCATCGTCCAGCACGCTGATCCGTACCGCCAGCCGCACGCTGCGATGGCCGATCAGCACCTGCCGCTCGGCACGGGTCTTCAGCCGGACCCGACGGGCGCCGGCCTGGGCGGCATTGCGGGCAAGGTTCAACAGGGCCTGCACCAGCCGGTCGGTGTCGCCGCGGATTTCCGGCAGGCTGGGGTCGTAGTCGCGTTCGAACAGCACGCCAGTGCCGCCGAACTCGGCGTCGACCAGCACCCGGACCCGTTCGCAGATTTCGTGGACGTTGACCGCGCCCAGTCGGGGTGCCGCCGGCGCCAGCAGCCGACTGGTCAGCCGCGCGAGGCGATCCGTCTCGGTCAGCACGATGCCGGCCAGTTCCTTCAGCTCCGGATCGCTCAAGCTCCGTTCGATCAGCTGCGCCGCGCCGCGCAGGCCGCCCAGCGGGTTGCGCATCTCGTGCGCGAGCGCGCGCAGCAGTTGCTGGTGGCGGAGCGCCTGAGCGTCGGCATCGGCGAGCAGTTCGTGCAGCTCCAGCAGCAGTGCACCCCCGCCGGCTCCGCCGGTCAGCGGGCTGAGCAGCACATCGTAGCGACCGTCGTGGTGACCGGGCAGGAGCAGGACCTGCTCACGCAAGCGGCGCGGACTGCCGTTGCGCAGCACCTGGGCGGCCTCGGCAGCGATTCGACTGCTGCCGAAGGGCTGCTGGGTCAGCGGCTGGCGCAGCACCCGCACCGCGCCCAGCAGTTCCGACAGCGCCTGATTGATGCCGATCACCCGGAGCCCGGCATCCAGCACCGCGATCGGCGTGGCGAGCTGGTCCAGCAGGGCATCCGGTAGCGGGTTCGGCGGACTCATGGCGACACCGAGCCGGCGGCTGCGAATTCGGCAGCCAGCGCCACCGTGGCGGCATGGATGTCGACGATGTCCCGGACCTCGGGCGCGTAGCCGCCGCCCATCGTGATCGCGACCGGCAGGCCGGCGGCGCGGCAGCGGGCGAGCACGCGGCGGTCGCGCTCGCGAAGGCCCGTCTTGCTGAGGCTGAGGTAGCCCAGCGCATCGCCCTCGTAGGGGTCGGCGCCGGCGAGGTAGATCACCGCGTCGGGCCTCGCTTCGGCCAGCGCCTGATCGAGGTAGCGATCGAGCAGCTCCAGATACAGCGCATCTTCGGTGCCGTCGGGCAGGGCGACGTCGAGGTCGCCGGGCTCCTTGACCGCCGGGTAGTTGCGGGCGCCGTGCATCGAGTAGGTGTAGATGCTCGGATCCTCGCGGCAGATCGCGGCGGTGCCATCGCCCTGATGCACGTCGAGATCGACCACCAGCATGCGGCGGGCGAGGCCGCGTGCCTGCGCGGCGCGGGCGGCGACCACCGCGTCGTTGAAGATGCAGTAGCCGCCACCGCGGGCGTACGCCGCGTGGTGGGTGCCGCCGGCGAGGTTGACCGCCAGCGTGCGACCGCGGATGGCGGTCTCCAGCGCGGCCAGCGTCGCGCCGGAGACGCGGGTGGTGCGCTCGGCCACCGCCGGAGACCACGGGAAGCCGATCCGCTTCAGTTCGCGGTCGCCGAGCGTGCCGCCGAGCACCCGGTCGACGTAGTCCGGGCAATGCGCGCGGACCAGATCGGCACGGGTGGCCGGTTCGGCGATGCACAGTTGGGTGCGGTCGGCCAGTTCGGCCTCGATGTGCTCGCGCAGCAGCCGGTACTTGGCCATCGGGAAGCGATGGCCCGGCGGCAGGGGCAGGACGAAGTGGTCGCTGGTGTAGCAGCGCAGCATCGCAGCCGGGCTCAGCTGCGGTCGGGCGCGGGCCGCATCGGCATCGGGAAGGGTGTGATCTTCTCGCCGCTGGTGCCATCGCGGATCGCGGCGGTGCCGCGCTCCTCGACTTCCTCGATGCGCACGATCGCGTGCATCGGCAGATGCAGGGCCTGGGTCTTGCCGAATTCCTCCTTCAGCTTCTCCTCGGCCGGGTCGACCAGTACGGCGCTGCTGGCGAACACCAAGCCCGAGATCGTGGTGAAGCCCCACAGCTCGCTGCTGGCGACGCTCTTGGCGTAGACCTCGTAGACCTTGCCGTGATTGAGGAAGACGACCTTGTACAGGCGGCGATTGGCCATGGTGCGCTTCAGCAGAGAGGTAGACGCCGGATCATCGCTGAAGCGCCCGCCAGCCGATGTCACGACGATATTGCAGCCCCGTCCAGACGATCTGCCCAGCCACCGCATAGGCGCGGGTCTGCGCCTCGGCGAGGTCGCTGCCCAGCGCGGTGACCGCCAGCACGCGGCCGCCGTCGGTCAGTACCGCCTCGCCGTCGAGCCGGGTGCCGGCGTGGAAGACCTTGACCGCCGGGTCGCCCGCATCGGCGTCGAGACCCTCGATGGCGTCGCCGCGGCGTACCGGGCCGGGATAGCCGCCGGCCGCCAGCACCACCGCCAGCGCCGGTCGCGGATCCCACTCCAGCGCGGGCAGCGGCTCGCCGCGCACGGCGGCCAGCAGCACCGCGCAGAGGTCACTTCGCAGTCGGAACAGCAGCGGCTGGGTTTCCGGATCGCCAAGGCGAGTGTTGAACTCCAGCACCTTCGGCGTGCCGTTGCGGCTGATCATCACGCCGGCGTAGAGAAAGCCGGTGAAGGGCCGGCCCTCGGCGATCATGCCGGCCAGCGTCGGCTCGATGATCTCGCGGCGGATGCGGGCCTCGATCTCGGGCGTGACCACCGGCGCCGGCGAATACGCGCCCATGCCGCCGGTGTTCGGGCCGGCGTCGCCATCGAGCAGGCGCTTGTGGTCCTGCGCGCTGGCGAAGGGTTCGTAGTCGGTGCCGCGTGCGATCACGATGTAGCTGGCTTCCTCGCCATCGAGGAAGTCCTCGACCACCACGCGGGCCCCGGCGCTGCCGAGGCTGCCGCCGAAGATGTCGACCAGTGCCGCTTCCGCCTCGGCCACCGTCATCGCCACCACCACGCCCTTGCCGGCGGCCAGCCCGTCGGCCTTGACGACGATCGGTGCGCCGCGCCGGCGCACGTCGGCCAACGCATCGTCCAGCCGCTCATGGACCAGATAGGCCGCGGTCGGGATGCCGTGGTGGGCGAGGAAGTCCTTGGCGTAGGCCTTGCTGGACTCCAGTTCGGCAGCGGCGCGGGTCGGGCCGAAGACCGGCAGACCGCGCGCCTGGAAATGGTCGACCAGCCCGGCAGCCAGCGGCACTTCGGGGCCGACCACGGTCAGGCCGATGCCGTGGGCCTCGGCGTAATCGGCCAGCGCGGCCAGTTCGGTGACCGCGATCGGCACGTTGACCACACCGGGTTCGCGGGCGGTGCCGGCGTTGCCGGGGGCGACGTGGACGGCGTTGACCTGCGGGCTCTGCAGCAACCGCCAGGCCAGCGCGTGTTCGCGGCCACCCTGGCCGATGACGAGGACGGGGAAGCGATCCATGACGATTCCTCAGGCGGTGGGGGCGCAGCGGGCGAAGGCGGCGCGCAGCTCGGGGGTGTAGGCCACCCAATGCTGCGGCGGCAGGTAGACCGGGTAGCCGCCTCCTTCCTTCAGCAGGTCCGGCCAGACGGTCAGCGGCAGCGCTGCCAGCCCCAGCCACTCGGCCAGACCGGTCAGCGTCGGATTCGGGTCGCGCTGCAGGGCCTCGAAGGCGACGCCCCGCACGGCCGGATGTCCGAGGCCGAGGATGGCCTTCAGATGCGCCTGCTGCCGCGCCAGCCGGTCGGCGGCGGCGAGCGGATCGGCCAACCCGCCGGAACCGACTGCGTGCAGCTGCAGCAGGCAGTCGCGCGGGTCGCGCTGGACGATGATCCAGCGGGCGTCCGGTTCGGCCGCGGCAATCCGGGCGAAGGCGCGGGCGTCCAGAGCCGGCAGCCAGTCGACGAAGCGGGTGGCGCCGGGACCGGCCAGCTGCTGACGGATCCGGTTGGCGTGGCCGGCATGGTGGGCCAGTTCGTGCGGTGCCAGATCCATATCCAGCAGGGACGGGTCGGTGCCGGCGAGCAGATCGGCGCGGTAGCTGGCGTCCTGCAGCCGGTCGATCAGTACGCGGGTGCCCTCGGCTTCGCGCAGCAGGTTGGCCAGCGGGGCGACGCCGGAACCGGGCAGGCCGATCAGGTACACCACACCAGCACCGCCCTCCGGACGCCGCGCGGTCTGCGGCATCGGCGTGGCCGGCAGTTCGGCCACCAGCGGCAGCGGGTCGTTCTTCACCAGTGCCGCGGCGCGCTGCCAGGCGTTCATGGCCTCCGGACGCTCGGCGATCAGGTCATGGGCGCGACCCTCCCAGACCCAGGCGCGATGCCGCTGTTCCGGAGTCATCGCCGTGGTGTCGAGGCCGCCGAGCCAGCGCAGCGCGGCGCGACCGTCGCGGCGACCGAGCGCCTCGCGGACCAGCACGCTGACCGCGGCCGGCTGGCCGGGCACCCGTTCGACCACGGCCAGTGCGGCCTGCGCGGCCCCGGCCGGATCCCCGGCGAAATCACGGACCGCGGTTTCGTAGATCAGCGGCTCGGCGGCGTTCGGAGCGGCTTCCTGCCACTCGCGAACGATGCCCAGCGCCTCCTGCGGCCGGCCGAAATGCATCAGCGCCGACAGCCAGCCGTGCCAGAGCGGCGTGGCGTCGGGCTGGGCGCGGGCGGCGCGGGCCAGTCGCTCCAGCCCGTCGTCCTGTCGGCCGGTGGCGAACAGATGGGCGATCAGCTTCTCGAACAGGCGCAAGTCGCCGGGCGCCGCGGCCATCGCGCGCTCGTAGTGCGCCAGCGCCGGACCGTGCTGGGACAGCACGCGCAGCAGATCGCCCTTCAGTTCGAGGAACTGCGGATCGCGCGGGTGGCGGGTCAGCAGCGCGTCGAGGCGCTGGCCGGCGTCACCGAGGCGACCGGCATTCAGGTCGAGCATCACCAGCTGGTGCTCGGCCGGCAGATAGCCGGGCTCCAGCTCCAGAGTTCGGCGGAAGGCCTGTTCGGCGAAGGCGGTGTTGCCGTTGCCGAGCAGGGCGCGACCGTAAGCGGCCAGCGCCAGCGGACTCTCCGGCCCGGCCTGCACGGCCTGATTGCCGACCTTGACCGCCTCCTCATGGCGACCGGACAGGCTCAGCACCTGACACAGCCCGATCAGCGCCGGCAGCAGCCGGCTATCGGCCCGCAGCGCGGTGCGATACAGCGACTCGGCCTCGCGCAGGTCGCCCCGCTTTAGCTCGGTATCGGCGCGGCCGACGTGGGCGAGCCCGAGGTTCGGGTTCAGCTGCGCCGCCGTGGCGAAGCGTTCGCCGGCGAGGTCCGGTTCCAGCTGCAGCAGCACCTGCGCGAGGATCAGCTGGGCGCGGGCGTCATCGGGAACGCGGGCCAGCAGCGATTCCAGCTCGGCGCGGGCACCGGTGTAGTCGCCGCCGTGGGCCAGGGCCAGCGCGCGCAGCCGCTGTGCCGGGGCGTGCTGCGGCTGTTCGGTCAGCCATTGATCGGCCAGCGCCAACGCGCGGGCCGGTTCGCGCGCTTTCAGCGCCGCGAGAATCTGCGTGTCCATGCTCGGTCGACGTCCTTGTCGGTCGGTAGGTCAGGTGAAGTGGCCCCGAAGCGCCCGGCTTACGGGCATCGGACCCCGGGATCCGGCGGGTGGCGGGTGTTGCCGGCGCCAACGCCGCCGGATTTTGCCGGGTTTTCCGGTGCCCCTTGGCGAACGACGGCGTTCAGATGCGCCGGCAGGAAATGCTCGGGCCAGCTTCGGAGTTGCCAGTCCTCCAGGAAGCCGCAGTGGCCGCCGCGCGGATGCACGATCAGCGTCAGCTGCGGCGGCACCGCCAGTTCGGCGAGATCGCGGGCCGGAATCACCGGGTCGTCGGCGGCGGCGATGATGGTGGCCGGCACCGGCAGCGCCAGCAGGCGCTGGCCGCCCACCGCGTAGCCGTCCAGGTAGGCCTCGATGCTGGGATAGGACGTGTAGCGCTCGACCAGCTGGGCGGTCAGCGCGCGCAACCGGCGCGTTTTCAGCCAGTGGCGGTCCGGGTAGTGCTCGGGGAACAGCTCGGCCTTGCGCTTCAGCGAGGCGGTCCACTTCCGCATGAAGTAGGCCTCGTAGGCGAAGGGGCTGCTCTCCAGCTGCGCCATCACCCGCGAGGGCATCAGCGGCGGACACACCGCGCAGGCGTGGGCGATCGGCAGGCCGCGGCCGGGCCCGTGCAGCGCGACTCGCAGTGCGAAGTTGCCGCCCAGCGAGAAGCCGACCAGCACCACCGGCCGCACCGGCACCTGCCGCAGGATCTCGGCGACCGCGCCCAGCACCTCGTCGATCCGGCAGGAATGGAAGGGCTCGGCGTTCAGGTGGTGGCTGTCGCCGTGGTCGCGGAAATTCAGCCGGAACACCGACCAGCCCGCCGCGTGCAGCGCGCCGCCGCTGGCGTACATGTAGCTGGACTCGATGCTGCCTTCCCAGCCATGGAACAGGATGATCAGGCCGCGCGGCGTGCCGGCGGCCGGGCTGTAGGCGCCTTCCAGTCGGGTGCCGTCACCGCAGTCGATCAGCGTAGTCTGCGCGGTCGCAATCAACTCGGGCCAGCGCGCCAGTGCGCGCTTCCGGCGCAGTGCACTGGAGGCCAGCAGCGACTGCAGATGCGGATTGCCCATGCCCGGCGCCGGCACGAAGGTCGGCACGCCGGTCGGCAAGGGCGGCGGAAACGCCGCGTTCATGCCTGGCCCATCGCCTGCCGGATCGCGTCGCGCGCGCCGTGGGCCAGATTCCGGCGACCCACCGTGAGATCGGTCAGCGGCGGCAGGAAGTGCACCTCGGCGGTCAGCGGCGGACCGCCCAGCAGCCGTACGAAGTTGCCGAGGAAACTCTCGTCCTCGCGGAAGGGTACGTCCAGGGCGTCAACGCCGTCCCGCAGGAAGCGCAGCGCGATGGGCTGCACCGGCACCGCCGCGTCCACCGCGATCTGGAAGATCCGCGCATGGAAGATCCGCACCGTCGGATCCGGCGCGGTACTGCCCTCCGGGAACACACCGACCGCGTTGCCGGCGCGCAGACGCTCCACCGCGATTTGCGCCACGCTGGCCAGCGACTCGGTGCTGCCGCGCTGGTGATAGATCGTTCCGCCGCGTCGCGCCACCCAGCCGATCAGCGGCCAGCGGGCGATCTCGGCCTTGGCAATGAAGTGCAGGGCCCGCTGACTGTGCGCCAGCTCGATGTCCACCCAGCTCTGGTGATTCGCCACCGACAGACACGGCCCGGCCAGCGGCGTGCCGACCCGCCGCGTCCGCATCCCGAACACCCGCAGCAGCCCCGCCGACCACAGCCGGATTGCCCAGTGGTCCACCCGCTCGCCGGCCACCCGCCAGCGCGCGGTCAGCGGATTGATCAGGAGCAGGGTCAGCGGCAGATGCACCAGCAGATGCCAGAGCAGCAGCGGCGTGCGGTACGCATAGCGCACACCGCGCCAGAGGTCCCCGATGGGCGCGTCGGATGAAGGTTGCATCTGGCGGATGGTGCCACGTGAAAACCGGGGCCGGACTCCAGAGCTCAGCCCGTCGCGAGCAGCTGGCGCTGGTAGACCTCGAGGTCAGCCGCCGAGAAGCAACAGAACACGATCCGCTCGATCGAGGTGGACTGGCGCAGGAAGTCGCGGGCGGCGCCGACCGCAATCGCAGCCGCGAGGTCGATGGGGTATCCGTAGATCCCGGTACTGATGCTGGGGAAGGCGATCGACTGCAGTCCCCGCGCGGCGGCCACCGTCAGGGACTGCCGATAGCAGGATTGCAGCAATTCGGCCTCGCCATACCCGCCACCGCGCCAGACCGGTCCCACGGTGTGGATGATGAAACGCGCCGGCAATCGATAGCCGCGGGTCAGCTTGGCCTCGCCGGTCTTGCAGCCGCCGAGCAATCGGCATTCATGCACCAGATCCGGCCCGGCGGCGCGGTGAATCGCGCCATCCACGCCACTGCCGCCGAGCAGCGAGGAGTTGGCGGCGTTGACGATGGCGTCGACGTCGACGCGGGTGATGTCGGCCCGGATCGCGGACAGCACCGGCACCGGCCGCCCTCAGCTGCCCGCGATCGTCATCGACTCGATCAGCGTCGAGCCGCAGCGGACGTTGCCGCGCGGGTCGATGTCGGTGCCGACCGAGACGATCTGCTTCAGCATGTCCTTCAGGTTGCCGGCGATGGTGACTTCGTCGACCGGGTAGGCGAGCTGGCCGCCCTCGACCCAGAAGCCGGCCGCGCCGCGGGAGTAGTCGCCAGTCAGGCCGTTGACGCCCTGGCCCATCAGTTCGGTGACGTAGAGGCCGGTGCCCAGCGCCTTCAGCTGCGCGGCGAGGTCGCCGCCGGTGGGGCTGACGTGCAGGTTGCGGACGCCGCCGGCATTGCCGGTGCTGGTCAGCCCCAGTCGACGCGCGGAGTAGCTGCCCAGCAGATAACGGGTCAGCACGCCGGAGTCGACCAGCACGCTCCGGCGGGTCTGCACGCCTTCTTCATCAAAGGCGGCGCTGCCGGGGCCGCGCGGCAGCCACGGGTCTTCGATCAGGGTCAGGCTGGGGGCGATGACGGTCTGGCCCAGACTGTCGAGCAGGAAGCTGGACTTGCGGTACTGCGCGCCGCCGGAGATCGCGTTCAACAGGTGGCCGATCAGCGAGCGGGCGATGGTCGCGTCGTAGAGCACCGGGGCGCGGCGGGTGCCGAGCTTGGCCGGATTCAGACGGCGCAGCGCGCGCTCGGCGGCGCGGCGGCCGACCGCCTCGGGCGCGTCGAGGTCGACGGCGCGGCGCGCGCTGCTGTAGTCGTCGTCGCGCTGCATGTCCTCGCCGTCTTCGGCGATCAGCGCGCAGGAATAGCTGTGGCGGGTGCCGCAGTCGCGGCCGAGGAAGCCCAGCGAGTTGGCGTAGACGCCGTAACCGCCGCCGCGCGAGACGCTGGCACCTTCGGAGTTCTGGATCCGCGGATCGACGGCGAGCCCGGCGGCTTCGCAGGCGCGCGCCAGTTCGACGGCGGCGGCGGCGTCCAGGTCCCACGGGTGCCACAGGTCCAGGTCCGGAAACTCTGTGGCCAGCAGGGCCGGATCGGCGAGGCCGTTGGCCGGGTCTTCGCCGGTGTAGCGGGCGATGTCCAGCGCCTGGTCCAGCGTGCGCTCGATCGCCGTCGGATTGAGGTCGGCGGTGCTGGCCGAGCCCTTGCGGCTGCCGACGTAGACGGTCAGCGACAGGCCGCGGTCGCGGGTGTATTCGACGCTCTCGACCTCGCCCATCCGCACGTTGACGTGCAGCCCCTCGTCGACGCTGATGCCGACCTCGCTGGCGCTGGCGCCGCGGCTCTGCGCGCGGCGGATGACGTCGCGGGCCAGTTCGGCAAGGCGGTCGAGGTCGGCGTCGGGGCGGGCCGCAGACACGGCGATATCGGGCATCGGGACTCCTTCGATAAGGATCAGGGGCGGACGGCGTAATCGCCGCGCACGACCCACTTGTAGCTGGTCAGCGCCTCCAGGGCCATCGGGCCGCGGGCGTGGATGCGCTGGGTGGAGACGGCAATCTCGGCGCCGAGGCCGAACTGGCTGCCGTCGGTGAAGCGGGTGCTGGCGTTGACGTAGACCGCGGCGCTGTCGATCGCATGCAGGAAGGCGGCGGCCTCGGCCGCGTCGGCGCTGAGGATGCCGTCGGAATGGCCGGTGGAATGCTGCTGGATGTGCGCGATCGCGTCCTCGACGCCATCGACGATCTTCAGCCCCAGCGTCAGACCCAGCCATTCGGTGTCGAAATCTTCGGGGCCAGCCGGCTGCACCGCCGGATGGGATCCGACGATCGCGAGCGCCGCCGGATTGGCGCGGAAGCTGACGCCCTTGGCGGCGAGGCGCTCGACCAGCGCCGGCAGCAGCCCGGCGGCGATGCGCCGGTCGGCCAGCACGGTGTCCAGCGCGTTGCAGACGCTGGGCCGCTGGGTCTTGGCGTTGTCGATCAGCGGCAGCGCGCGGTCGAGGTCGACGCTGGCGGCGGCGTACAGATGGCAGATGCCGATGCCGCCGGTGATCACCGGGATCCGGCTCTGCTGGCGGCAGCGCTGATGCAGCGCCGCGCCGCCGCGCGGGATGATCAGGTCGATCAGCTCGTTGAGTCCCAGCATCGCCTCGACCTCGGCGCGGTCCGGCGAGTCGATCAGGCCGACCGCCTCGGTGGGCAGGCCGACTGCGGTCAGCGCAGCGTGCACCGCGGCGAGCAACGCGCGGTTGCTGGCCAGCGTGTCGGCGCTGCCGCGCAGCACCGCGGCGTTGCCGCTCTTGATGCACAACGCGGCGCAGTCGACGGTGACGTTCGGCCGCGCCTCGTAGATCACGCCGATCACGCCGAGCGGCACGCGGCGCTTCTCCAGCGCGATCAGGTCGAGTTGACGGGCATCGAAGCGCTCGCCCAGCGGGTCCGGCAGTGTCGCGACCTGACGCACGTCGGCGGCGATGCCGGCCAGCCGTGCCGGGGTCAGCGTCAGCCGGTCGAGCAGGGCCTTACCCATGCCGCCGGCGCGGGCGCGGGCGACGTCCTCGGCGTTGGCGGCGAGGATCGCGACGCGGCGGGCGTCGAGTTCATCGGCCAGTCGCTGCAGGAAGGCATCGCGGGTGGTGCCATCGGACAGAGCCAGCGCGCGGCTGGCGGCGCGGGCGGCGCGGGCAAGGGCGGTGACGGTGGGCTCGGTCATCGGCGGGGTCGGGCAAAGGTGAGCGGCGGATGGTGCCGCATCAGTTACCGGATGCGGATGCCAGCACGAGGTCGTCGCGGTGGATCGCCTCGTCACCGCGCGGCTGCGGCAGCTTCTCGGCAATCGCCGCCGAGCGCAGGCCGGCGATCTGCTTCAGCTCGACGGCCGGGTAGGCGACCAGCCCGTAGGCGATCACGTGGTCCTCGGGGTCGAGTACCGCCACCGTGTCGCCGGCCTCGAACTCGCCCTCGACGGTCCGGATGCCGACCGGCAGCAGGCTGCTGCCCCCTGAAAGCGCCTTCACCGCGCCGGCATCGACCGTCAGCCGCCCGTCGGCGCGGCGGCCGGCGAGGATGTAGCGCTTGCGCGCTTCCAGCGGCGTGCCGATCGGGGCGAAGCGGGTCTTCGGCTGGGCCGGATCGTCCAGCGTCAGCAGCACGTCGGCGCGATCACCGCGGGCGATGTAGACCTCGGCCGCCGAACGCCGCGCGAGTTCGGCGGCCTGCACCTTGCTGGCCATGCCGCCGGTGCCGACGCCGCTGCCGCCACTGGTGGCCGCACCGGCCAGCGCGGCCGGCAGACGACCGTCGATGGCCGGCACCAGCCGAGCCTCGGGGTTGCGCCGCGGGTCGTCGTCGTAGAGCCCGTCCTGATCGGTCAGCAGCACCAGTCGCGCCGCGCCGACCAGACCGGCCACCCGCGCGCTGAGCATGTCGTTGTCGCCGAATTTGATCTCGTCGACCGCGACGGTGTCGTTCTCGTTGACGATCGGGATGACGCCGAGCGCCAGCAGCGCGTCGAAGGTGTTGCGCGCCAGGAGCCACCGCGAGCGCGAGTTCAGATCGGTGGCGGTCAAGAGCACCTGCGCGGCGGTGACGCCGTAGATGCCCAGCATCTCGGCCCACACCGCCATCAGCAGCGGCTGGCCGATCGCGGCCATCGCCTGCCGGGTGCGCAGCGTGGTGGGTGCCGGGGCCTCGGGCAGGGTCTGCCGACCGCAGGCCACCGCGCCGGAGCTGACCAGCACCAGCTGGTGGCCGTCCTCGCGCAGGCGCGCCAGCTGGGCAGCCAGCTGGACCAGCAGCGGCCGATTCGGGCCGCGGCCCCCGCGCGTCAGCGTCGAGGAGCCGATCTTGACGACGATCCGCACGGGGCCGATCAGCCGCCGGGCTTCGGGGTCTTCGGGGTGGCGTCAGCGGCGCGCGCGGCCGACAGCTCGCGATAGCGCTTCAGCTTGGCCTGGTATTCGGCGTCCGCGAGCTGCTTTTCCTTCTCCTTGGACGCCAGATAGTTGGTTTGCTGGCCGATGGCTCGGCGTTCGCTGTCGATCATCGACAGCAATCCCGGATCGACCTTGCGACCGGCCGCCTCGATCTCGCCGGCGCGGCCCATCAGCCGGTCGAGGCTCTTCTGTCGCAGCTCGATGTCGTTGCGGGACGAGGTGATCTGCTGCGCCAGCAGGTCGAGATTGAGCTGGAAGGCACGATGCAGATCGTCCTCGGCAGCGTAGGAATCGAGGAAGCGCTTGTCCTCTTCAGCCTTCTTCTTCGCCTCCAGTGCAGTGCGACGCTCGGCAGCCTCGCGCTCGCGGTTGGCAGCGCGTTCGGCTTCGGTCAGCGCCCGACCCTGCTGGCCGGTGACGACGCCCTGCTGATTCAGCTCCTTGCGGCCGTGCTTGATCTGATCAGGCGGCACCTTGTCGCTGTAGTAGACGTTGCCTTTCTCGTCGACCCACTTGTAGAGCTTCTTGCCGGTGCTCTGCGCGTCCACGTTGGCGCTGCCGAACGCGGTTGCCAACGCGACTGCGAGCACCACCTTGCCGATCCTCGTCATCACTCTGCTCCCGAAATGACTTTCCGGCTCATGCTATCGCCGGACCGGCTGAATTGGATGCGAACCCGGCCGATTCGGCGTGCCGGACGCAGCGTCTGGCGCAGGAACGCTGCAGAAGCGTGCGCCAGCCGGTAGACAAATTGCCGCAGTTGACGCCGCAAGCCCCTTCCCGTGACCCTTCCCGACAATTTCAGCGTGCAAGACCCGGGAGGAGTCCGTCATGAATCTGATCCGTACCCTGATGTTGTGTGTCGCGTTGCTGGCAGGCCTTGCCGCCTGCAAGAAAGAGGAGGCGCCGGCCCAGCCCGCCCAGACCGAACTGAAGGCGCCCACCACTGCCGATGACAAGGCCTGGCGCGAGTACCTGACCGGCATTGCCCGTCAATATGCCGGCCGCGGTCAGGGCGCACTGAAGCCCTACATCACCTATCTGCGGGCCGGCGAAGACCCGGCGCGGCATATCGAGCAGACGCTGGAGTTCATCGAGCGCGGCATGGACAAGGGCACGCTGCTGATCTTCGCCTCGCCGGATTCGGCGTTTGCCGCCGACGTGATCGGTCAGATCTTCACCCAGGCCAAGCCCGAAGATGCCGCCCGCCTCGGCCGCAACGGCGTGCAGATGCTGTTCGTCGGCGCTCCCGCGGATGAGGCCAAGGTCCGCGAGTCCATCGCGGTGACCGGCATGCAGCTGCGCTTCCACGAAGCCAAGTAAGCCGATCGCAGGTGAGCGAGTCCGGCGTGCCGGGCTCGCCCACCGTTACGGTCCGACCAGCTCGAAGCGGTAGCCGCCGGTTGCGGTCGGCGGCGCCAGCAGCTCGAACTGGATCGGCACCACGCTGGCCGGTTCGAAGCGGCGGCCCGCGACTTCCGGGCCGCTCAAGTATTCGCGGGCGCCGAAGCGCCGCACCGCCACCGTACTGCCCAGATGGTCCAGCGCGACCACCTCGATCTGCGGCCACGGCGCCGCGCCGACCCCGGCGTTCTGCAGAGTTGCCAGCAACAGCACCGCGTCCGTGCGCGACGGATGCGGGCGCACGCCCTTGCCGACCAGTCGGATCTGCGTCAGATCCGGCGGCCGCCCGATCCGGCAGCCGAGCGGCTCGCAGGCCTGGGTGAGCCAGCTCTCGACCCGCGGAAACGACGGCAGCCACAGCGACTGGCCGAGCAGCGCCAGCTGCGCGGCAGCCGCACCGCCCAATGCCAGCATCAGCACGCCGGTGGCCGCACCGAGGCCCGCCGAGGCCGGGGGCTGCGGCCGATCGGCCCGGAAGTCCGCCGCGAAGCCCGGGGCTGCCGGTTCCAGCGTTGGCGCGCGCCGGCCCATCGACTCCGGCAGCACACCGGCCTCGATCAGCGCCTCGCGCGGCAGGGCGCGCGGCAGCTCGGGCTCACGGCGGATGCCGGGGCCCGGCGTCGGCAGCAGGTCCAGCGGATCCGGCGCGGCATCCGGCGGCGTGTAGGCCGGCACCGCCAGCAGCGGCGGCGCGGTCTCGGCCATCCGGCGCGGCAGCGCGTCGACCTGATCGGGCAGACGTTCGGTCAGCGTGGCGAAGCCGTCGAAGAGCTTGCCGCAGTTGCCGCAGCGGAGTTCGCCGCGGGCGGCGGCCAGCGCATCGGCACCAACGCGGTAGATCGAACGACAGTGCGGGCATTGGGTGTACATCGGGACCTCGAAAAACTCCGGCTGACTTCTGGCGTGGCTGCGGAAAATCAGGCGCTTCCGAGGATCTCGGCCGGGCCTCTGCCGGCGTTTTTCGAGCAACCCACCGGCCGCACACGGTAGCCGAAGCGGTTGCCGGCTGCAGCCCGGGCGCTGCCCGCGTTACCGTTGCGGCTCCTTCACGCGGGGCCGTCCGTCATGCTCGGCAAGCTGTTCCAGAAGGTCTCCCAGTCGCCGACCCACCCGCGACCGACGCCGGCGCCGCGCCGCTTCGACGTCGCCGAGCTGTACGAGGGCCCGGCCAGCCTCGCCGAGGCGCCCGATCCGCGGGCCCTGCCGCTGGACGAGAAGCTGCGTCGCGCCTACTTCTGGATCGTCAACAGCGCGATCCTGAGCCCGCACTACGACATCGAGTTCCACGACGGCCCGGCGCCGGAGTTCCTGCTCGGCGATCGCAAGGCGCGGCTGGTGCTGCCCTCCGACCAGAGCTACTCCAGCTACGTGCTGCTGCCGCTCTTGACCTTCGCGACCCAGCGCAAATGCCTGTTCATCGGCGGGCCCGGCCGCGGCAAGACCGCCAGCGCGATCCTGATGGGCGTGCTGGCCGGCTATCCGGTGCGCGAGGTCCGCCGCGGCATGCAGCGCGGTCATCCACAGCTGACGGTGGCCGACTTGGTCGGCAGTCCGCTGCCGAAGGACCTGATCGGCGCCGACCAGGTCGACCAGGTGCGCATTGCCTGGCGGCAGTGGCTCTCCATGCGGGTCAAGATCGTCGACGAGTACAACCGCATCCCGACCCGCACGCAGAGCGCGCTGCTGACGCTGATGGGCGACAACTACGTCGAGCTGTACGACCAGGTTTACGAATGCCCGCCGGCGGCGTGGTACCTGACCGCCAACGACGATGCCGGCGGCGGCACCTATCAGGTCATCGAGGCCCTGCGCGACCGCATCGATGTGATCGTGCAGGCGCTGCCCTTCAATCCGCGTTACTTGAGCGAACTGCTGACCCGCATCGAGGAGAACGCCCGGCCCGAGGAGTTCGTGCCGCCGGAAATCCTGTTCACCGCCGCGGAAATCGAGCGGATGGGCGCAGAGATCCGCCGACTGCCGGTGCCGCGGCCGGTGCTCAGGCGGCTGGAGCACTTCGCCAGCCAGTTCGAGTTCTCCGACGTCGCCGGCGAGCAGTTCGAGTACAAGGCCAAGGACACCGCGCGCCTCGCCGGCACCGACTGGGCGCAGCTGTCGGCGCAGGACGACGGCCGCGACCGGCTGAAGGATCTGGGCTGCCAGACGGTCAACGGCCTGTCGGTGCGCAACCTGCTGACGCTGTTGAGCTACGCCAAGGCGATGGCGTGGTTCCGCGGTGCGCCGGAGGTGACGCTCGCCGATGTCACGCAGGTCCTGCCCTTCGTGCTCTGCGACAAACTGAAGCCCGATCTGGACGCCCCGTACTTCGCCGCCGCCGAGCGTTTCGCGCTGAAAAGCGACCGGATCGGCTGGTTGCGCCAGCTGTTCACCGCCAGCTGTCAGGAGTACGACCGCCTCGGGCTGGACCGCGAGGACCCGGTGGCCGTGCTGCTCGAACAGATCCGCCCCGGACTGGAGGGCGTCGCCGAGGCCGAGGTGCGCAAGCGGCTCGCGCAGATCGAGCGGACCATCGGCGAGCTGGGTCGCGGCGGCAAGCTCTACGGCACCCTGCACGACGACCTGATGGTGCTGAAGTCGCTGCATCAGCGCTATCGCAACTACCTGAGCTGGCTGCTGAGTCGGCCGGCATGAGCGAGCCGCTGCACCCGGCGGTCGAGGGCTGGCTGCGCCAGTCCCGCGAGCCGCTCAACGCCGCCTTCGAGGCCGCCCGCGCGCGTTGGCCGGCGCTGTCCGGGCCGGCGGCGCTGGACTGGCTGCGGCTGGACGTGGCCGACGCGGTGGCCGCCGTGGCCGCGCGCGATCCGGTCGCCGCCCCGCGGGTCGGGCAGACGCTGTACGCGCTGGGCCTGAACCTGCTCGGCCAGCAGCTGATCGGGCCGGAGGGCCGCAGCCCCGGCATCCCCGAGGCGCTGCGGCTTTTGGTGCGCCACGCCCCCGGGCTGCTCGCTGCCGCCCCGGCGCGGCTCGCCGGGGCCTACGGCAATGCCGCGCATCACCTGAGCCAGCACCGCGGCGCCCGACTGGGCGACTGGCAGACGCGACTGGGTCGGGCGCTGCCGCTGTGCACCGAGGTCGACACCGCGCTGGACGTAGGCCTCGTCGCCGCGTGGCTGTCCGGCCTGCCGCAGTACCGCGAGTCGGCGCTGGCGCGTGCCGCGCGGCTGTCGACCGGGCTGCTGGCGGCGCTGCTCGATACCGCGCCCGGTCCGGATCTGCTCGGGCAGCTGGCGGCCGATCCGTGGTTCCAGCCGGGGCCGCCGCCCTTGCCGCTGGCCGCCGTGCGCGCGCGGGTCGGCGATTTCCGCGGCCTCGGCGGCGAGTTCCTGCAGCCGCCGGTGGTGGTCGGCGACGGCCAGACCGTGCACGCGGTGTCGCCCGGTTGGGTCGGTCAACTGGCCGCCGATGCCTGGGGCGCGCAGCTGATCGCGGTATTGCCGACCACGCTGCCGGCGCCGGCCCACGCCGTGCCGCCCGGCTACCGGCTGACGCCGGCGGCGCTGCACACGCCGGACGGCAGCCGCCTCGAACTCGGCCGCTTCGGGCCGGTCACCGGCATCGCCTGGACCGCGCAGCTGCTGGCGCTGTCCTTCCGCGACAGCCACCGGGTCCGCGTGCTGGCCCGCCGCCGCGATGCCTGAAGTCGCCGCTCCCGTGAGCCTGGTCGAGCGCTGGCAGGCGGCGTGGCCGGCGGCGTTGGCGGCCTGGAGTCCGTATACCCGCCTGAAGCCGCCGATGCTCTGCGAGACCGCCGCGGCGGCGCGGGCCGAGGGCTTGACCGGCAGCTTCGCGATGATCCGCCTCGCCGATCAGGCGGTGGTGGTCGACCTGGAAGGCGTCGCCGCATACGGCATCGAGGACTGCGCGGTCGAGGTGCTGGCCCACGAGATCGGCCACCACGTCTACGCGCCGGCCTCGGTCACCGAGCACCTGCGCTGCCTCGCGCGGATGCAGCCGGCGCTGCCGACGCTGCAGCGCGCCCTGCCGCTGGTCGCCAATCTGTGGACCGATCTGCTGATCAACGACCGCCTGCAGCGCAGCGCCGGGCTGGCGATGGATCGGGTGATGCTCAAGGTGATGGCGCCGAAACCCGGCGCCGCGCCGGCCGCCGCGGTGTGGCGACTGTATGCGCGCAGCTACGAGCTGCTGTGGGGCCTGCCCGCCGGCAGCCTCGCCGGGCCGGAGCTGCCCGACGACATCGACGCCGACGCGCGACTGATCGCCCGACTGGTGCGCCACCACGCGCGCCGCTGGCTGGATGCCTCGGTGCGCTTCGCCGCGGTGCTGTTCCCCTACCTCTACGACGCCGGCGACGCCCACGGCCTGCAGGTCTGGGCCGACACCCGCGACGCGGGGCAGGGCGGCGACCCGGATGGACTGACCCAGATCGACCCGGCCGAGCTGAGGCCGCCGGCGCTGGGTGATCCGGAGCTGGACCGGGTCGGCAAGGCGCCGCTGCCCAGCCTGCCCGGCGCGGCGAGTCCCGCGAAGGCCGGCGATGGCCAGACCCGCGACCCCTACGCTTTCGGCGAGCTGCTGGCGCTCGGCGGCCTGAAGCTGAAGCCCGAACAGGCGGCGATCCGCTACTACGCCGAGCGCGCGCGGCCGTGGCTGGTGCCGTTCCCGGGCCAGCCGGCGCCCGTCGCCGAGGACGAGCTGCCGGAGGGGCTGTCGGTGTGGGAGACCGGCGAGCCGCTGGAGCGCATCGACTGGCTGGAGAGCGTGCGTCGCCAGCCGCAGGTCGTGCCGGGGCTGACAACGGTGCAGCGTGATTACGGACAGTCGCCCGGCCGGGTCGAGCGGCCGCGGCCGCTGGATCTGGACCTGTACGTCGACAGCTCCGGCTCGATGCCGGACCCGCGGCGCGCGCTGTCGTGGCCGGCGCTGGCCGGCGCGGTGATCTGCCTGTCGGCGCTGCGCGCCGGCGCCTCGGTGCATGTGACGCTGTGGGCCAGCAAGCAGCAGGTGCTGACCACGCCGGGTTTCGTCCGTCAGGCCGATGCGGCACTCGCGGTGCTGACCGGCTACTACGGTGGCGGCACGCAGTTTCCGCTGACGGTGCTGCGCGAGCTGCACGCTGCTCGGGTGAAGCTGAAGCGGCTCACCCACATCCTGCTGATCTCCGACGACGGCGCCTCGACCATGTTCGACACGCCCGACGAGCGCGGTACACCCGGCCTCGAGGTCTGCGCAAGGGCGTTGAAGCAGGCGGGCGGTGGCGGCACGCTGGCGCTGAACCTCAATGACCAGTGGGAGCGCTACCGCAAACCGGGCAATCCGTGGGACTGGATCGGCCGCGCCCGCGACGAGCAGGGCTGGCGGGTCGAGACGGTCGCCACGCTGGAGGGCCTGCTCGGCTTCGCCCGCCGCTTCGCGCGGCTGCATTACGCTGGCGGCCGGCTGCGCGAGGGCGGCCGATGAGCCCCGACGCCGGCACGAGTGCCTCGCTGCCGCCGCTGGTGGTGGTCTGGCGGGTGCTGACCGGCTGCAATCAGGGCTGCGGCTTCTGCGCCTACGACCGCGCGCTGCCCGGTGCGCGGGTGGCGGTAGCCGCCGACACCGTGCTGCGGGTCGGGCGGCTGCTGGCCGCGTGGAGCCGGCAGCGCGGCCGGCCGGTGCTGCTCAGCCTGCTCGGCGGCGAGCCGCTGCTGTGGCCGCCGCTGGCCGAGGTGCTCACCGCACTCGCCGCCGAGGGCTTGCGGCTCAGCCTGACCAGCAACGGCAGCCGGCTGGAGCGACCGGCGCTGCGCGCGCTGCTGGCCGACACGCTGACCGAACTGACGTTGAGCCTCGACGGCCCGGCCGAGGTCCACGACGCCCTGCGCGGGGCGCCCGGCGCCCACGCCCGGCTGCTCGCCGCGATCGACGCCTTCGTGGCGATGCCGAAGCGGCCGCTGCTGCGGGTCAACACGGTGCTGATGCGTTCGACCGCGCCGCATTACCCGCGACTGGTGGCGACGCTGGCCGCCCGCGGCGTCGACGCCTTGACCTGGAACCTGCTCGGTGGGCGCGACCGGCCGGACTTCGAGCCGGCCGAGCGGCTGAGCCCGGCGGCGCTGGCGCGCACGCTGCGCGCGCTGGACCGCGTGCGGGCGCGGTTGCCGGCCACGGTCCGCGTGCAGGACAGCGCTGGCTACCGCGCCCGCCAGCTCGACCGGCTGCTCGGCCGGCCGCGCCCGGTGGCCGACTGCGCGCCCGGCCGCGACTTCGCCTTCATCGACGAGCACGGTCGGATCGGGCCGTGCAGCTTCACGCTGGATCGGCATGGTCTGGATCTGGCCGAGTTCAGCGACCTCGCCGCGCTCGATGCGCTGGCCGCGCGGCTGCGCGCCCGTCGCGCCGCCGCGCCGGATCCGGCCTGCGCCGATTGCCCCTCCACCCAGGTCTTCGGCAAGTACGCCGAGCCGCTCGCGGAGACCCGCCCATGACCGCCGACGTCCCGCTCAGCGTGCTGACCCGCCGGCTGCTCGACACGCCGGCCGACTTCCAGCTGCCCGGCAGCCTGCCGCCGCCGCTGCCGGGTACGGCGCCCGCGCCGGCCCCGTCGCCCCGGTCGGCCAGCACGCCTACCCCGCCGATCACCGCCCCCGCGCGCGAGGCGCCGGCCAGCCGGGCGCGCGGGGCCGCCCCGCCGCCGCTGCCAGACGTCCACGTCCGCGCCGTGCTCGCCGACGTGCTGGAGTCGCGCGAGGCGCGCTTCGACGCCGCGCTGCTGGATCGGCTGCTGCCGCCCGGCGCCTCGCGCAACCAGCATGCGCTGACGCTGCTGGTCGCCTGGCTGCTGGCCGAGCCGAGCCTGCCGCTGCCGGCCGACGCCGCCGGCTACGCCAAGCTCGCCGAGGACCTGGCGCTGCTGGCGCCGGAGCTGTCCGCCGAGCGTTGCCTGGTCGAGGACGAACGCCGCGAGGAACTCGCCCGGCTCCTGGTCGGCGCCCTCGGTCTGCTGCCGGCCGGCGAAAGCGCCGCGCAAGCCCGCGACCGCTACACCGCAGTCAGCACGCTGGAAGCCGTCCGCCTCGCCGGCATGAGCCGCGCCCGCGAACAGCGCGCGCAGGAGATTCTCGCCGCGCTGGCCCGCAAGGCCGCCGAAGAAGCGGCGGACAAGTGGTCGCGCGAGTGAACAGTCCGGCGGTCGGTATTCGCTACGCCCGTATCGAGACAGGCTATCGCCACATGCGAAGCGCGAACTCCAGAATGGCGTCATCGCGAGGCGCGCAGCGCCGTGGCGATCTCGTCTGGCCACACACCTTCGAGGCAACCGCAGATCGCTTCCCGCCGCGCTTCGCTCGCGGTCGCGATGACGAATCGTGGAGTGCGTCTCAAATGCCGATTCTGTCGAGTTGAATGGAATCAATGGCTTACCAAGCTGCATCATGGAGAGGCGCGCAGCGCCGTGGCGATCCAGAGCGAGGCGCCGCTGCCCGTGCCTCGTCGATCTGACCAGGAGCCCTCGATGCAAGCCGCCCCCGAAGATCCCATCCGTGATCCGCACCCCGGCCTGAGTCCGGCCGGCGCCGCGCTGCTCCAGTGGATGCGCGAGCACCCGGCCGCGCCGCGCTTCTCGGCGGTCAGCGGCCACCGGCTGCATCCCGAGGAAGTCGCCGAGGTCCGCGCCGAGCACGACGCCATTCGCGCCGCCCGCGTCGATCCTCGCGCATACGCCGCGACCTGGCTGCCGGCCTGGCTGGCCCGCGTGCTGCGCGTCGTACCGGCCTATCGCAGCTACGGCCCGCCACCGGCGGACCTCGCCGTGCTGCCGACCACCTGCCGGAGCGACTTTGCCGCCGCGATCGCCCGCTACGTGCCGGATGACCTGGCCGTCGACCGGCTGATCGGCTATCGCACCAGCGGCACCACCGGCGAGCCGCTGCAGATTCCCTCGCACCCGCGCGTCGCCGCGCGCTACCTCGGCCATCACCTGCGCGCGCTGGACGCCCACGGCGTGCGGCTGACCGCCGGGGCCGGCGCGGTCGGGGTGCTGCTGATCGGCTGGCAGCGCCGCTGCTTCACCTACGTCTCGGTGACGCCGGCGATGGGCGAGTCCGGGCTGATCAAGCTGAACCTGCATCCGGACGACTGGCGCGACCCGGCCGACCGCGGCCGCTACCTCGACGCGATGGCGCCGGAAGTGCTCTCCGGCGACCCGATCTCGCTGGAACAGCTGCTCGCCATCGACTTCAGGCATCGGCCGCGGGCGATCTTCTCGACCGCGATGCAGCTGACCCCGGCGCTGCGTGCGGAACTGCAGGGCCGCTTCGATTGCCCGGTGCTGGACTTCTACTCGCTCAACGAGGCCGGCCCGATCGCGGTCGCCGATCCGGACGGGCAGGGCCATCGGCTGCTGCAGCCGCGCCTGATCGTCGAGATCGTCGATGCCTCGGGTCGGCCCGTCCTCGACGGCGAGGTCGGCGAAGTGACGCTGACCGGCGGCTTCAACGACTGGCTGCCGCTGCTGCGCTACCGCACCGGCGATCACGCCGCGCTGAGCGGTCGCGACGGCATCTGGCGGCTCACCGGCCTGATTGGTCGTGCGCCAGTGCGCTTTCGCACCTCGTCAGGCCACTGGCTCAACAACGTCGACATCACCCACGCGCTGGCCGGGCTGCCGTTGCGCCGCTACCAGCTGCTGCAGCGCGCCGACGGCGGGCTGGCGCTGGGCCTGTCCCCGTACGCCGACCCCCTCGTTGAAGCAGCCACCCGCGCGCTCGCCGCGCTGTTCGGTGACACGCCGGTCCGCTGCGTGCCGCTGCTGCCTTCGGCGACGGGGCCGAAGCCCGCGCAGTACCGGAGCGAGCTGGCGTGCTGAGGGGCTTTGTCGGGTGGTGGTCACCCGACCCGACGGTGGCGGATGCCGCCTTCCAGCATGTACGTCAGTGACAACACAATCTCGCGCTGGCCACTCTGCAGCGGGAGTTCTTGAGCAAGCCGATGGACACCGTGTTCCGCAACCGCAAGGCGGCCTTCGTGTGGGGCTTCATGGCCATCTGGCTGGCCATGCTGATCGCCTTCACCAGCTTGTTCCTGCGCGACGGCGTGCCCGCCGGCCAGTCGCCGCTGCTGTTTGTCGGAGTGCTGGCGGTGTTCTGGATCGGCGGGGTCGGTGCTGCCAGCTACGCAGCATCGCTTCCCCTGATCGAGGTCCGCGTTGCAGCCATCGGCGTCGTCCGGGTGCGTCGCCGCTATCTCTGGCGCGTCGAGGAGCGGAACTACGGTCGGCAAGCCCCGTTGCGGGCAACGCTGGTCGAGGGTCGGGACAGCGACAACGATCCGTACTTCCGCGCCCGGCTGGAGCTGCCCGAGGGCGACACCATCGATCTGTGGGAGGGTCATGACCGCGACCACGCTCAGGCCGAAGTCGAACGTTTCCAGCGCAGTGCCGGGGCGGTCGGCTGACGACGCGGGGCAAGGTGCTGACCGGAGTCCGGACTGCGCCATCCGCACAAAACGTTGCCGTTCGGGTCGGCGGCCCATTCGGGCGTCTGTCTGCATCGGCTGCCCCGCGTCGAGCCGACCAGGTTCCGATGGGCTTCAGAGCATCCAGATCGGCCGTTCGCGGATGCGGCCACCGTGGTCGCGAGACGCGGTTCGGGCGAGCCCGCTGTGCCTGAGCTCGCCATGTCCGATGATTCCGGCGATTGCCCGCAAAGCGCCACCGATTGCCAGCGCTGCGACGCTGCTGTTAGCGTCGAAACATGACCGGGTTCTCACTCCATCCACGGCTGATCGGTGGCTGCCTGCTGGCACTGCTGGGCGGCATCGCAGGCCCGCTGCACGCCGGGGTGCGCAACTTTGCGCCGGTGCCCGTCACGGAAGTGAGCAGTGCTCGTGATGCCGTCGAAGTCGTCTACACGCGTCTGCAGGCTGCCGAGGCTCGCTTCGAGGCGGGTCTGCAGCGCTGGAGCCAGCCCACCGATGGCGCCGCGGCCGAGGCCGACATGCGTGCGGCGCTGGCCGAGCTGCGGACGCTGAGCGAGCAGTGCCGCGGTCTGCCGGGTTGCGATCTCGGTCGTGTCCTCGCGCTCTGGCAGACGCTGGTCGAGCGTCAGCAGCAGGCGCTGCTGCGACCGCCCGAGCCCGCACAGGCGCCGACGCTGCCGGTGGTCGATGCGCCGCCGCCGCCGGACTATCCGGCTGCTGCCGAAACCGCCCGCTTGCTGGCCGGGACCGATCTGCAGGCAATGATCCGGCTGAATGGTCCGATCAAGGCGGCAATGGCCGACTGGTTGACCACGATGCGGCCGAACCTGATCGAGACCTGGAAGAACTACCGCTTCCTGCGCCACCGGATGTATCCGCACTTCGAGCAGGGCGGCCTGCCCGAGGCGTTGCTGTTCGGCATCCTCGCCCGCGAGTCGCTGGGCCGCGTGCATGCGATGTCGCGTTCCGGGGCTGCCGGGCCGATGCAGTTCATGCCGGCCACCGCGAAGCGCTATGGCATTCCGGTGGGTGACGGTCGCTTCGATCCGCGGATGGATCCGGCCGAGGCGGCCCGCGCCAGCGCGGCCTACATCAATGACCAGCTGGGCCGTTTCAACCAGTCGCTGGAGCTGACGCTGGCGGCCTACAACGGCGGCGAGGGTCGGGTCGGCCGGATGGCGGCGCGGCACGGAACCCATGCCTTCTGGTCCGGGGATTTCCTCGACGAGCTGCCGGCGCAGACCCGCGAGTACGTGCCGAAGGTGCTGGCAGCGGCCTATCTGTTCCTGCACCCGGAGGAGTTCAATCTGCACTTCCCCGAGCTGGACGGAACGCCGGCGCAACTGGTGCTGCGCCGTGCCGCTTCGCTCGCCGAGCTGTCGATCTGCCTCGGTCAGGGTGATCGCGAGGAAGGCTGGTTCCGGACGCTGCGCAACCTCAATCCGCGGCTGAAGCCGCATCAGCGGTTCCTGCCCGGCGCCGTGGTCCACGTCCCGCGTGCGGTGCTGCCGGACTACGAGCTGCACTGCCAGGACACCCGCTTCATGGCGCGCGTCGCCGCCCTGCGGGATGCCCGCTATCCGGCCGAAGTGCCGTATGCGACGTACACGGTCCGCGCCGGCGACTCGCTGGCCGACATCGCCGATCGTCACGCCTGCCGCGACATCCGCGAGATCGCCGCGATGAACACGCTGGATCCGCCGCTGTACCGGCTGCAGGTCGGGCAGGCGCTGAAGGTGCCGGTCTGCGGCAAGCCGGTGCCGGCCGGCGCGCGCAGCCTCGCCGGGCCCTGACTCCAGGCTCAGGCCGTGGGCGGCAGCGCGCCGAGTCGCTCGCCGGCCTGTTCGAGGATCTGATGGGCGAGCTGGTTGGTGCCGTAGCCGCCCGGTATCCGCACCAGCGGAATGCCCCGTCGCTTGCAGGGTTCGGCCAGTTCACCGTAGGAATGGCTGGCGAGCTTGATCAGCAGCAGGACCAGGCTGACATCCGGGTCGGACACGGCCGTCAGCAGCGGCTCGAGTGATGCATGGGCGCGGGTGCCGATCCAGCGCAGTTCCTTCAGGCCCAACTCGCAGCGCAGGGCCTCCTGCTTGTCCGGGCGACATTCGCCGCCGATCATCAAGGCAGTGCGGCCGGCCAGCAGCGCTATGGCCCGCTGACGTTCGGTCGGTCGGGCGGAAATCGGCGGTCGAACGGTGTCGGCGCTCGGGTGACCCGGAACTCCAACATTCGTGGGCGCGGTTCCCGGCTTTGGCTGAAGGTCGCCCAGCAGCTGCTCAGCGAGCGCCAACCAGCTGGCTCGGGCGGGCCGGATGCCGGCGGGCTGCAGCAGATCGGCGGGTAGCCGGCTGACGCGCGCCGGTGGTGCGACGCCCAGTTCGCGTTGCAGGGCATCGACCAGCGGGCCTGGGGTCGGTCCGGACTGCAGCTCGGCGTCCAGCGGCGGCGGTGTCGCCAGCCAGGTCAGGACATAAGGCGCGATCTTCGTCGGCAGATCGAGTGGTGGCGGTGGCTGTGGCGCCGGGGGCGGCGGGCGCAGGGCCGCCGGCACCGCGACCGGCTTCGGTCGGGCCGGTGTGGTTGGCGCGGGGCGGGCAGCCTTCACGGTGGCCGGAATCGGTACGGTCGGCAACGGTCGACGTGGCGGTTCCGCCGCGGATTGCAGCGCGCTGGGCGGTTTCGCCTTGCTGCGAACGCTGGGCGGCGGTATCACCACCGGCGGAGCGGCTCTGGCTGGGCGAGGTGTCGTGGCGGGTGGATCGCTTGGGCGGATGGCCGGAGCCGTGCCGCGGAGGGCGCTCGATGGCTGCCGACACGCCAGATCGGTTGGCATCAGTTCGCCGATCCACTCGACATCCGGTGGTGCGGCCGCCGTGGCGACTGGCGGGCCATCCGGCGCCGGTGCCAGCAGTCGTCGAATCCGCGCCAGCAGCGCCGGATCGGACTCGATCGCATCCAGCAGTTGCGTCAGCATCGACGACATCCACGGTGCATCCGGCATGACGGCATCCCCTTCCGCTGGTGAGCCGACCAGACTAGCCGAGGCCAGCGACGCCGGGCGGCGCGCGACGAAATGCCTCAGTCCCAGCGATACGGCAGGCGGATGAAGCCGAACTCGCGGCTCTGGCCGCGGATGATCAGCTCGCGATGCTGGGTGTCGAACAGCCGGACGCCGGACGGATCCATCGCGTGGACCCGCAGCTGGTAGTGGCCGGGCAACAGCGGCAGCGGGCCGAGCTGCAGGCGAAAGCCCAGTGTCGTCGCATCCAGCGGGGTGCCGCGGATGCCGTCGATCTCGCTGCCGAGGCCGTAGACCGGGCTGCCGTCGGCGCGGGTCAGGCCGACCAAGAGCGCCGGCGCCTCGCCGTCCGGCGCCTTCAGCTGCACCTCGATGGACAGCGTGCAGCCCAGCTCGCGGGTGATCGGCGTATCGGCCGCATCGCCGTCCACCGTCCAGCCGGCGATGTGGTAGGGCAGGTGGGTCGGGTCGATGCCGCTGGCTTCCTCGGCCTCGATGCGCTCGTGCCAGGCCAGATAGGCCTGGGTCACGTCGAACACGTCGCCCTGCCGCTCGACCCGGCCGGCGTTGATCCACAGGGCCGAGGTGCACAGCTTCTGGATGTGGTACATGCTGTGCGACACGAGCACCAGCGTGCCGCCGCGCTCCAGATACTGCTCGATCCAGCGGATGCACTTCTTCTGGAAGCTCTCGTCGCCGACCGCCAGCACCTCGTCGGTGATCAGCAGCTCCGGTTCGGTGACTGCGAGGATCGCGAAGCCCAGCCGCACCACCATGCCGGTGGAGTAGTGCTTGACCGGTTCGTCGATGAATTCGCCCAGTTCGGCGAAGTCGATGATCGCGTCGCGCTGCTGCTTGATCTCGCGCGGCGACAGGCCGAGCAACGCCGCCGACAGGTCGATGTTCTGCCGGCCGGTGTACTCCATGTGGAAGCCCGCGCCCAGTTCCAGCAGCGCGCCGATCCGGCAGCGGCGCTCGATCCGGCCGCTGCTCGGCGTCAGCACCCCGGTCAGCAGCTTCAAGAGCGTCGACTTGCCGGCGCCGTTCCTGCCGATCACGCCGAGGCGCTGGCCCGGATACAGCTCGAAGTTGACGTCGCTGAGCACCGGCCGCTGCAGGTCCGCCGGCAGCCGGCCGCGCACCAGCAGATGCCACATCGCCCGGGCGCGATCGCCGGCGGCGGTGGTCTTCGGATAGGCCTTGCCCAAGGCCTCCGCCTTCAAGAGCGGCTTCACAGGAAGTCCTCGAAGCGCTGCCGCAGCCGGGCAAAGCACAGCTGGCCCAGCACCAGCGCGGCGACGAGGCAGCCGAGCGCATAACCGAGCGCGCCGGCGTCCGGCCACGGCCCGAAGTCCAGCAGCGCATGCCGGGCGGCCTGGATCGCGGTAGCCAGCGGATTCCACGCCAGCGCCTCGACGATATGCGGCCCGAGCGCTTCCGGCGCGTAGATCACCGGCGTCAGGAAGAACAGAAAGCCCAGTGCCTGGCCGAGGATCTGGGCGATGTCGCGGATGAAGACGTTGAGCGCGCCGAGCAGCAGCGACAGCCCCAGCGTGAAGGCGAAACACAGCAGCATGGCCAGCCACAGCACCGGCAGCCCGCTCAGCGACAGCGCCGGGCTGACCAGCGCCAGCACCCCGAGCACCGCGGTGACCCCGATCAGGTGCAGGCCGAAGGTGGAGATCACCGGCGCCAGCACGAACAGCTCGGGGCGGACGGCGACCTTGGCCAGCATCCCGGCATTCTGCTCGACCGCGCCGACCGCGCGCTGCAGCGCCTCGGAGAAGGCCAGCCATGGCCACAGCCCGATCGCGACGTAGGGCAAGAGCGCGCTGTCGTCGATGTTCGGCAGGCGGGTGCGGAAGATCGTGGTGAAGATGAAGTGGTACAGCGCCAGCAGCAGCAGCGGATGCAGCAGGATCCACAGCCGCCCGGTCCAGGTGGACAGGTAGCGGCTGCGGAAGTCCCGCAGCACCAGTTGCTGCAGGACCGCGCGCTGCGCCCAGATCGCGCGCATCGGAGGCCTTAGCCGGCCTTCTTCGGCGGCACCACGCGGACGTGCAGCTCCTGCAGCTGCCGCTCCGGCACCTGGCTCGGCGCCTCGGTCAGCGGACACTGCGCGCTGGCGGTCTTCGGGAAAGCGATGACCTCGCGGATCGAGTCGGCGCCGGCCATCAGTGTGGCGATGCGGTCGATGCCGAAGGCGATCCCGCCGTGCGGCGGCGCGCCGTAGCGCAGCGCTTCCAGCAGGAAGCCGAACTTGAGCTGGGCTTCTTCTGCACTGATGCCGAGCAGCTCGAACACCGCCGCCTGCATGTCCGGCCGATGGATACGGATCGAACCGCCGCCGATCTCGGCGCCGTTCAACACCATGTCGTAGCCGCGCGACAGGGCGGCGCCCGGGTCGGCCTTCAGCTGCTCGATGCTGTCGAAGTTCGGCGCGGTGAAGGGGTGATGCAGCGAGACCCAGCGGCCTTCGGTGGCGTCGTAATCGAACATCGGGAAGTCGACCACCCACAGCGGCCGCCAGCCCTCGGCGTTGAGCTTCAGGTCCACGCCCAGCTTCAGCCGCAGCGCGCCCATGTAGTCCGACACCGTCGCATACGGGCCGGCGCCGAAGAACACCAGATCGCCGGTGGTCGCACCGCAGGCGCTGAAGATCGCCTCCAGCGCGGCATCGTCCAGATACTTGACGATCGGGCTGGTCAGGCCGTCGCGACCGCGGCTGCGGTCATCGATGCGGATCCACGCCAGCCCCTTGGCGCCGTAGCGGGCCACAAAGGGTGCGTAGTCGTCGATCTGCTTGCGGGTCAGCTTCGCGCCGCCCGGCGCCTTCAGCACGCAGACGCGGCCGCCCGGATCGTTGGCCGGCAGGCTCAGCACCTTGAAGTCGACATGGCGGACGTGCTCGGCGACGTCGACCAGCTCCAGCGGATTGCGCAGGTCCGGCTTGTCCGAGCCGTAGCGGCGCATCGCCTCGCGGTAGGGCAGGCGCGGGAAGGTCTGGGCCAGTTCAATGCCAGCGACCTCGTGGAAGACCTGGCGGATCATGTCCTCCACCGTGTCCTGCACGTCGCGCTCGTCGACGAAGGCGAACTCCATGTCCAGCTGGGTGAATTCCGGCTGGCGGTCGGCGCGCAGATCCTCGTCGCGGAAGCAGCGGGCGATCTGGTAGTAGCGATCCATGCCGGCCATCATCAACAGCTGCTTGAACAGCTGCGGGCTCTGCGGCAGCGCGTAGAAATTGCCCGGATTGACGCGGCTCGGCACCAGATAGTCGCGCGCGCCCTCCGGCGTCGCCTTGGTCAGGATCGGCGTCTCGATGTCCTGGAAATCGCGGGAATCGAGGTAATGACGGATCGCGCGGGTCAGCCGGGTGCGCAGCCGCATGGTCCGCTGCATCGCCGGGCGGCGCAGATCCAGATAGCGATAGCGCAGCCGGTGCTCTTCCGACGGCGTCTCGTCCAGCATGAAGGGCAGCGGCGCCGCGGCGTTGAGGATCTCGACCTGGCTGGCCAGCACCTCGATGCGGCCGGTCTTCAGCTTGTCGTTGACCTGCGCCGCCGGCCGCGCGCGGACGTGGCCGGTGATCTTCAGACAGTATTCGTAGCGGACCTTGTTGGCCTCGGCGAAGGCCGCCGCGGCATCCGGCTCGATCACCACCTGGACGATGCCCTCGTGGTCGCGCAGGTCGATGAAGATCACGCCGCCATGATCGCGCCGCGTATCCGCCCAGCCGCACAGCGAAACATCCTGGCCGATCAGGGCCTCGTCGACCAGACCGCAAAAGTGGCTGCGCATCGCGCCCATCGCTACATCCCAACTCGTGAAAACGGCCGCGCAGGATAGCCGTGCGCCGCAGAGCGATGCATCGGCGCCGCGGCGGGCGTTGCGGTGGGGGTTGGCGGGCGGGTGCGCCCTTCTGGGGCTTCCCGGGAGCGCCGGCGTCCGCGCTGGCGCGGGATCGCTTCCCTGCGGTCGCGATGACGACGGGTGGCGTGCGCGCCGAAACCGGAGACGTACGCGCCGCACGGTTCTCGTCATCGCGAGGCGCAAAGCGCCGTGGCGATCTCGGCTGGCCTTGAGGCTCGATACACGCTCCTCACTCCGCCTGCGCCGCCGCCTCGCGCCCCTGCTCGCGGATCAGCGCGACCTGGCGGGCGTCTTCGATGGAGTCCATGACCGCGGCGACGTCGGCGTGGTGTTCGTCGAACACGAAGTGGCCGGTCAGCGGGCTGTCGGGCAACAGATCACCCAGCTCGAACAGCGCCCACATTTCCTCGCCGTAATGGGTCGTCAGCAGCTCCGGCGCGAAGCGGCCGAGGCTGGCGCGGAGGTTGTGGACGTCGCGCAGCAGCATCGCGCGGGCAGCGTTGTTGCCGGCGGCGCTGACCACCTGCGGCAGATCGATGATCACCGGGCCGTCCGGCGTGATCAGCACGTTGTACTCGGACAGGTCGCCGTGGATCAGGCCGAGGCACAGCATCCGCACCACGTCGCGCACCAGTCGCATGTGGTACGCCACCGCCAGCGCCGGCTCCAGGTCGACCTCGCCCAGTCGCGGGGCGGCGTGGCCGTCGGCGTCGGTGATCATCGCCATCAGCAGCACGCCATGGACGTAAGCCTTCGGCGTCGGCACGCTGACGCCGGCCGCGGCCAGCTGATACAGCGCGTCGACCTCGGCGTTCTTCCACGCATTCTCCAGCTCGCGGCGGCCGAACTTGCTGGCCCGGTTGATCGCACGGGCCTGCCGGCTGCCGCGGATCTGCCGGCCCTCCTGGTACTGCACGCGCGCCTGGAAGCTGCGTTGCGCCAGGTCTTTGTAGACCTTGGCGCACAGCCGCGTCTCGCCCGAACGCACCACGTACACCGAGGCTTCCTTGCCGCTCTTCAGCGGCAGCAGCACCTCGTCAATCATTCCGTCGTCGACCAGCGGCTGCAGGCCCTTGGGGGTTTTCATCGTTCCGGCCTGTCAGCAGGGGAGGGTGCGGCGCTTCGGTCCGAACGCGTCCGTGTGCCGGAGGGTAGTCGGCGGCGGCTGGAGCGGTGCGGAGGCGCTGCGATCGGCGGACAGGTCGGGGCCAGCGCGGACCGGCTGTGGCATCTCGGGCAGTCCGGTGGCGGCGCCCGACCGTGATCGGACGGAGCGCCTTTTGCGCCGCGTTTACGCCGCGCCCCGGCATTCGGCATCGCCTTGTTTCGGCCTGCAGACCGAGCATGGCGGCCTGGAAATGCGGGAGTCGCGGGATGCAAGCCCTATTGTGGTTGTCGGTGTTGCTGGCGCTGTTGCTGCTGGCGGCGATC
>Ga0075154_10000149_pt1 | contig 59909 bp, 64 predicted proteins | sample JI71714BDNA_FD_70965 | JGI IMG/M metagenome (GOLD analysis project Ga0075154, IMG submission 70965) | Wastewater effluent complex algal communities from Wisconsin, to seasonally profile nutrient transformation and Carbon sequestration -... | ecosystem: Engineered > WWTP > Effluent > Algae... | reverse complement strand
GCCGGCGACGGCGGCGGCGCCTCCGAAGGCCCCAAACTCAAACAGCCCGGCTAACCCGGCGAGACCCCATCCACGAGCCTGAAGCAGCAAAGCTAGACCGGAAGGAAATGACGATGTTCACCCGCGCGCGATCCTCGCGCCTGTCAAAGACGCCGGAACCGGAGACGCCCTATCGCGAGGCCCAGCAGCTCTGGGACCGCCGCATGGGCTCTTCGCTTGCCCATGCTCGCACATGGCGCACTGCCGCTTTCGCAAGCCTGACCCTCGCTGGCGCGATGGCCACAGGCGTCGTCGTCCTTGCCCTCAGGCCTGCCGCTGTCCCGTTCGTCATTGAAGCGAGCGAGACGGGCGAAGCACGGCTCGTAGGCCCTGCGCAGTCGGCCTACGAGCCGAGCGACGCCCAATTATCCTGGCATCTTGCACGGTTCGTCGAGATGATCCGCGCATTGCCGTCAGACCCCATCGTGGTTCGCCAGAACTGGCTCAGGGCCTATGACTGGGCCACGCAAGGCGGCGCTCAGGTCCTCAACGCCATGGCGGAAGAGGAAAACCCCTTCGACAAGGTCGGCAAGACGACGGTCGCGGTGGAAGTCCTCTCGGTGGTGCGCGCAAGTCCCGGCAGTTTCCAGCTGCGCTGGCGCGAAAGCACCTATTCCAACGGCACGTTGATCGATGTCGAACGCTTCACTGGCGTTGCGACGATCGTGATCGAGCCGGCCTCCTCGCCCGAACGGCTCTCCAAGAATCCGCTCGGCCTCTACGTCCATTCCTTCAACTGGTCTCGGGATCTCCAGCAATGACACGCGCGCTTCTCATCTCAATCAGCCTCCTGACACTGGGCGTCACTTCGCCCGCTCTCGCTCAAACCAAGCCGCCGCCGCTGCAGCAGACGAACCAGGCCGCCCTGCGCGGCCCGGCCGACGCCTCGGCCGTCGGCGCGCTGCTCGAATTCGGGTACGAGCGTGGCGCCCTTTACGCCATTCAGGCTGCGCCGCAGCGCATCACCGACATCGCGCTCGAACCAGGCGAAGCGGTCCTGTCCGTGTCCGCCGGCGACACCACGCGATGGATTGTCGGTGACGCAAAATCGGGCGGCGGCACAACTGCACAGGCCCATGTGCTGGTGAAGCCGAACGCCGCGAACCTCACGACCAACCTCGTCATCATGACGGATCGGCGCGTCTACCACATCGAACTCAAGAGTGTGTCGGGCGTGGCGATGGCGGCGGTCTCCTGGCGCTACCCGGCCGAGATGGTGCTGGCGAACAATCCTGCGCCCGCAGCTTCGCCGCCACCGCCGCCTGCCCCGCCGCCATTCTCTCCGCAGCAGCTCAACCTGCGCTACCGTATTGATGGCGACAAACCGGACTGGCGTCCGCTCGCGGCCTTCGATGATGGCCGTCAGGTCTATATCGAGATGCCGGAGAAGATGCAGACACTGGAAGCGCCGCCCCTGTTCGTGATCGGGGAATCAGGCCCCGAACTGACCAACTATCGCATCGCCGGCCGCTACTATGTCGTGGACCGCCTGTTCAACCAGGCCGAGCTGCGGCTTGGAACGGGCTGGGGCGCGAAGAAGGTGCAGATCCATCGCCAAACGCCGATCGCGGGAGGCCCCCGTGGCTGATGGAATTCCACCGCCCGTCGATGCAATGGGCGAGCCCCCGCCTCAATCGCAGCCAGAGCCGCCGCCGCTCGACTCCATTCGTGTCAGAGGCCAGGGCGCGAAGGGCATCAACAAGCCCGCCATCCTCGGCGCTGCCGGCGGCGGCGTCGCCATCGTGCTGCTGCTCGCTTCGGGCGCCTTCTCGGGAGACCCCGCGCGCAAGCCCGCTGAAGCGAAGCCGATGATGTCCGATCCGGCGCGGCCCGAGATGGCGAAAGGGGCAATCCGCGACTTGCCCGCTGACTACACGCAGGTCGCCGTGGCGGCGCCTGTCATCGACACGGCCCTTCCTCCGCAACTCGGCCCACCCCTGCCCGGCGACATCGCCGCGTTCGCACACCCTGAAACGGACCACCGGTCCTACACGGGCGTCGAGGCCGAAGGCTGGGACACACCCGATGCGTATTCGCCCAACGCCGCCGTCGACCCGCTCGAAGCAGAAATGAAGGAGGCCGAACGCTCGGGACTGTTCTTCGCGATTCGCGACCAGACAGCGCCGGGCGCCGCGCCCGTGCCGCAGCTCGCCTCAGCGGCGCGGCAGCCACCGTCCGGGCTGACGGCCTTCGCGCCTCAGGTCCCCGACCAACCGGCGACCCTAAGCGGCGGCAATCGCGTGCTCTTCCCGGGCGCGGTCATCCCCGCCAGCCTTGTGACCGAGGTAAACTCCGAATCGCCGGGACCCGTCATCGCACAGGTCACGCAGGCGATTTATGATAGCGCGACGGGCCGCACGCTTCTCATTCCTCAGGGCGCACGACTGATCGGCGACTATCGGTCATCGACCCGCTATGGCCAAAGCCGCGTGGCGATCGTCTGGTCGCGGTTGATCATGCTGGACGGGCGCGAAATCGCACTCGTCGAAGCCGCGCTCGATCCAGCAGGCGCTGGGGGCGTGAGCGGGGAAGTCGACAATCACTGGGCGGACGTTTTCGGCGCGGCAGCGCTCGGCACGCTCATCAATGTCGGCGTCGCGACAGCCGAAGATCCGGTTGGTTACGGCGGAAACGGCATCGTGTTTCGCGATCCTGTCGATGACGCCCTCTCGGACGGGGTCCAGCGCATGGCCAGCAATGTCACCAACAGGGTCGTGGACCGCGGCCTTGCCATCCCACCAACAATCCGCGTTCCGGCGGGGGCCAAGCTCACTGTGATCGTGACGCGGAGAAGTTCGTTCTAGTTTCCCCTGCGCGTCTGTTGGCGCGCGGGGCGTCCTGGCGCGGCGACGAAAGAAAGTGTTCGATCTGGCTATCCAGGCGCGTTGACGTATTCCATCAGTCCGGGCGCTGGTTGGGATCAGGCGCCACCGCGCCGCGCAATAAAGAGGATCCGGAGTGAACGCTTCAGTGATTGCCATCTATTGCGGCGCTGCTCTGGCCGAGATCGCCGGATGCTTCGCTTTCTGGGCATGGCTGCGGGAAGGCCGATCGGGCTTGTGGATCGTGCTCGGGATCGCGTCGCTAGTGCTGTTCGTCTGACTTGGCGTGCGCAACAAACGCGTGGTCATTGATGTCTCGCGAAGACGTTCCGGCTCCCGGGCGCTCCACCGGCGAAGTCATAGCTCCAGTTTCCAACAGACGCGACGACCTATTCGGCTTGCGTACGCGTCATCTATAGGATACCCCCCTATGCTATGTCGCACACAATCGCCGCCAAACAGCAGTTGATCGCGCGTGTCCGTCGTATCTCCGGTCAGCTAACGGGGGTGGAGCGGGCTCTTGAGGAAGATGCCGGCTGCGACACCGTCCTTCATCTTGTTGCCGGCGCGCGTGGCGCCCTGAACGGATTGATGGAGGAAGTGCTTGCGGATTTTGTTCGTGAGCACGTTGCCGCTCCCAGACTGCCCCAGGAAGCTCGGCGGGAGGCAGCTGACGAACTCATCTCCATCATTCGCCGCTACGCAAAGTGATCGCTTTGATCCAGTCCGTCGACCATCTTAAACACGAGCACGTCTACCTCGGTGATGATCATGACCGTAACGCCCGGCGGACGATGTGGGTCGTTCTGCTGACTGCCGCCATGATGGTCGCCGAAATCGTCGCCGGCGTCGTATATGGCTCAATGGCCCTGCTTGCCGACGGTTTTCACATGGCGACGCACGCAGGAGCGCTCACCGTGGCGATCATAGCCTATTCGTTCGCGAAACGGCATGCCCGCAATCCTCGCTATACCTTCGGAACCGGCAAGGTCGGTGACCTCGCCGGCTTTGCGTCCGCGCTCGTGCTGGGCGTTATCGCTCTCGCCATCGGCGCGGAATCTGTCCAACGACTGCTTACGCCCTCAACCGTGGCCTTCGACCAAGCCATTGCCGTCGCTGTGGTCGGGCTTGGGGTCAATCTTCTAAGCGCATTGCTCCTTGCGGGCGGAGGACACCATCACGACCACGCCCATGGTGATGCCGATCATCACCATAATCATGACGATCACTCTCGTGGCGAAGGCGGCACAGATAACAATTTGCGCGCCGCCTATCTTCATGTCCTCGCAGACGCACTCACGTCGGTGCTGGCCATTATCGCGCTGGTCGCCGGGCGCTTTGCAGGCTGGGTATGGCTTGATCCGGTCATGGGGATTGTGGGTGCTATCGTCATCGCCCGCTGGTCCTGGAGCCTGATGCGGGACACGTCTGCGGTGTTGCTCGACGCCGCAGATCCGCATCTCGTGGCGGAAATCACGCAGCAAGTCGAGGGGCCTGGCGATTGCCTTATCGTTGACTTGCACGTCTGGCGCGTCGGCCCTGCCGCTCACGCCGCCATAATCAGCGTCGCCACAAGCGCCACACTTGCCGACCTGCGCGCGCGATTGAAGCCGGTGCACGAGTTGGCCCACGTTACGATTGAGTGTCACGCCGCCTAGGACGTTGTCGCGATCCTTGTCGTTTTCGCGTTGAGCCACGCTGATTGTTCGGCGTGGCATGCTCGCTTCCGCCACTTCATGAGGACTACGGTCTGGAAGCCGGAAACGCGCTCGATACAGCGGCCGCGCCTTTCGGGGCAGCGAGCGCGTGCGGCCCGCTTGCGCCGCGCCCTCACTCTTCGAATTGTTTTTTCGACTACGCTATTCAGCAGGTTGCGGAGAGATCATCCCCGCGGCGCTTCTTTCGACCTTTCGCCGCTGCAGGTAGAGGATCCAGCCGGTCACGAAGAACACCGGCATCATGAGGCTGGCCAGCATCCAAAGTACTACGCCTGCGATTCCAAAAAAAGCGCCGGTGTGAAGGTTGTAGTTGCTGGCATACACCTGCTCCCCAAGCAGCTTGGCCTTGAAGCGGTCGTGGCTGACAACGGCGCCGGTCTCTGCGTCGAGACGCATCTGATCGGTGGCGCGATCATGCTGCGCGTCGTGAGGCAGGAAACGCACTTGCACCGGATCGCCTGCCTTGCGTGGGATCGTGAAAGTCGCATTGTCGAATTTGCGATCCGTCGCCTGCTGAAATCCTGTCCAGGCAGGCGCCAGCGATACAGCGACTGTTTGCTGTGGCTCGTCACTTCCCCGCCCCGCGCCGGCGCTTCCTCCCGAGGCCTGCTGTTGCGTCACGACCGGCTTGCCAGTCAGCGCCAGCGACATGCCATTCTTCCACCAGTCGAATGACCACCACAGGCCCGTCACGGACATGATCAGATAGGCCACAAGAACAAACGTGCCGAAGACCGAATGGATCGACCACCACATGGGTCGCCCCGGTCGCTTCAAATCGATCTTGAGCCATGCCTTCAGGCTGTGCCGCTTGGGCCAGCGCAAATAGAGGCCGCTCATAGCAAGATAGATCAGGATCAACGTCGCCGCGCCGACGATCTGGCGTCCGGCCCCTGCGCTACCGCCCGGGAGCAGGATCCAGCGATGCAGCTGCATCACCGATCGGAAGAACTCCTGCCCCTGCGGCTTGGCCAGCAAGGCGCCGCTATAGGGATCGACATAGCGTGTCTCGCCTCGCCCGCCGCCACTGGCCGGCGCCAGCGCCACCTGCGAAGTCAGATGCGGCTCGGTGTTCACCGTGACCGAGGTGAAGCGAAGTTCGGGATCAGCAGCCTCGAGCGCGTCAACCAGTTCCTGCGGCGACAGCTTCTGGGCATCGGCTGGGGCGGAAACGGTCATAACGCCCGGGTTCATGGCTTCGAGGATGTTGTCCTCGAAGCTAAGCAACGCACCGGTGACGCCGACAACCGCCAGGATCAGGCCAGCCGAGATCCCGAAGATCCAGTGCAGCTGGAAAAGGACCTTTTTCAACATGAATACAGAGCTCGCCAATTTTGCAAATGTGTTTCATTATCATGTAATGGCGAGTAGCTGCCTGATCCAAGCGAATTCTGGATGCCTGACCATCTTGTGTTGCCGGCGCTCACATTAGGCAGGCGCGCAAGGCTACGGGTTCACCGGCTCGCGCGACGAGTGCCTCGCTTGCCCGGCCCGGCAGGCGGCCGGCTCTGCTTGGCGCGTGAACCATGTGTTGGTTCTTCGGCTCGGCGTTTCAACGCCGCGCCGAAGGCCACGTAGAGGGGGCGAAGGTTTTCCATTTCCTGCGCCGATGGCGATTTCCAGGCGCTCACGATCCCAGAAAACACCAGACCGTGACGGAGCCGCGTACCGTCGCCAACTGCCTCAAGATGAAAGATCCGCCGCGAGGCCAGCCAGAACAGCTTTCCAACAAGCAACTCCAGCTTCCTGCCTGGCTCAAGCTTCCAGATCGCCGCGTTGAATACCTGTAGCGCGCGCCCCGTGAGGTCACGTGAACTGATCTGGACAATCGCGAAGGGCTCCGCCCTGCCCTCGAAGGTCTGATAAGGATTCCAGGCCGGATAGGCGGCGAAGTCCGTCAGCACGCTCCATACGCGCTCGGGCGAAGCAGCAATTTCGATGTCGAGCAAAAGATCAGGCATAGCTAGTTGCTAGGCCATTTTGGATGCCAGGCGTCGATGACCACAGCGTGCTCGTGCTTGAGGCCATGCTCTGCCAAGTGCGGGTGGTCTGCGGGGAGGTCCTCGTGGCGATGGGGAAGAATTTCTGGATCATGAGAGGGCCATAACAGCCAAGTCGCGAGAACCCCGATCGCCGACAGAATTCCGAGCACGAGGAACGCAGCGTTTGTTCCCCATGTCGAGCTGACCAATCCGGCGACCGGATAGGCGATTAACCAGCAGGCGTGCGACAACGCGAAATAGGCAGCAAACAGTCCGGGACGATCTTCAGCTGAGGCAGAACGCCGGAGCGCCCTGCTCGCGGGCGTAAGCGTCAGCGAATAACCGATCCCGATATCGAACCACATCACCAGAAGCTCGTAGTATCCACCGTGGTGATGGAAAACGCCGGCGACGAGACCGGCCGTCATCATCACGCCGCCCACAATCATCACGATGCGATCGGGCATGTCTTCCAGCAGACGTGGCACCAGCATCGCGGCTGACATCGATCCGAGCCCGAATACAGCCAAGGCCCAGGCGGTATGCTGCTCCGACAGTGACAACTGCGTTTGCACGATCACGACGGTGTTGATGAACACCATCGCGCCACCCGCGGCCGTGGCAAGGCTGATGGCAACCAATCCGCGAAGCCTCGGTGTCAGCGCAAAAAGCCGAAATCCAATCGTAAGGCGTTGAGCGAAGGTTTTTTGCTGGGCGACGCGCACGTTCCGGAGTGCTGCGCTCAAGACCATTAGTGCGGACAGGAAGAATCCAATCGCCGTGCCAGCAAACAAGTCGTTGTACGCGACGAAGGCCAGCAGCACCGCGGCAATGACAGGGCTCGCGACGCTCTCCAGGTCAGACGCCAGCCGCGAGAGGGAAAGCGCTTTCGTGTACTCACGCTCGTCCGTCAGAATGTCGGGAATCATCGCCTGAAAGGCGGGCGTGAACGCGGCGGACGCGACATAGAGAACGGTCATGAGGGCATAGACCTGCCAGGCCTCCGCCACAAACGGCAGCAGAGCGGCGACACCCGCTCTGACCAGATCCAAACCGATCAGAAGCGTCTTTCGGGGCAGATTGGCTGCGAGCGCGCTGGCAAACGGGGCCACGGCAACGTAGGCGATCATCTTGATCGCGAACGCTATGCCGAGAATCTCTCCGGCGCTCGCGCCGCCAAGACGGTGAGCCAGAAGCCCGAGCGCGACAGTTGCGAGTCCCGTGCCCAGCAACGCTACCACCTGCGCCGAAAACAGTCGTCGGTAGGTAACGTTGCTGAGCGGCGAGAGCATCGGGGCGATCCTTAGTCGTATTCTTTCAAGTCGGTGTAGTCGCCTCTGGTACGAAGCGTGATCGTAACGGGTTGGCCGCTACGATTACGCCAAAACCAGCCATGGCTTCCGGTGAAGGCGGCTGTCAGCTCGCCTTCCTGACGGTCCACATTCGTGCCCTTGCCGTAGCCGTGGTAGTTGATCCCGGCGCCGTCGCCATGGGTGTCGTAGTTCACCTTGGGACCGTTGGTGAACCATTCGAAGCGTGCAGTGACACCCTTCTCCATGACCAGCTTGACCTCGTAGCCATCATCGGGCGCGAGATTGACCGTCGTAGTATCAGACCAGGTCTGGGCTTGCGGCACTGAAGGTGCAGGCGTCGGCTGCGCCGCCGCGGCCGGCAAGGCTTCTGCTGGCGCAGCGGGCGGCACGACATTGGTAGAAGGCTGCACGCCGCCCTGTGACGCAGCTGCGTCCGACGCCGCGTCGGCCTTCGCCTCCTCCGCAAGCTGCATCTTTATGCGGCCCATTTCAGTCAGACCAAGCAGGGAGCCCGCCCCTGTGGGATCGACGCCGTACTCGGCGGGAAGCACCGTCGTCACCAGCAAGGCGCTTGCGATAGCGGCGGCAATACCAGTCGATTTGAGCAGGCTGCCGGTCGAAGGCAGTTCCGAAGGATCAGGTCTTTCTGCGTTGAACATGGAATGTCTCCGATCAAGCGACGAAGTAGCCGACGAGCTGATAGCCCGTCAGGACGAAACCGAGGGTCATGACGACCGTATTGGCGAGATAGGCGTGCTTCCAGAAGCTGGGCGTCTTGCGCCAGAAACCCATCACGATGAGAATGGCGCCCAAGGCCAGAAGCTGCCCCAGTTCAACACCGATGTTGAAGGCGATCAGGTTGGCGACGAGGCCGTCTGGCGACATCTCGAAGTCCTGCAGCTTGGTCGCAAGGCCGAAGCCGTGGAACAAGCCAAAGACAAGCGTCGCCGCCTTGGTGTTTGGTTGGAAACCAAACCAGCGCTGGTAGGCGCCCATATTGTCGAGCGCCTTGTAGACGACCGACAGACCGATGATGGCGTCCACCAGATAAGAGCTGACGCTGATATTGCTGAGAACGCCGAACAGCAGCGTCACCGAGTGTCCGATGGCGAACATCGTCACGTAGATGCCGATATCCTTCATCTTGTAGAGAAAGAAGATCACGCCAAAGAGGAAGAGCAGATGGTCGTATCCCGTCACCATGTGCTTGGCGCCAAGATATACGAAGGGCAGGAACACGATCCCGCTCGTCTCCTGAATGTAGCCCTTGTCGCCAGCTTCAACGCCGTGGGCGAAGGCTGGCTGGCAGAACAGCAGCACCAGAAGTAGCGACGCCAGGACCCACCGGTGAAGGTAGATCCAGGACGCCGCCGAGTACGCGGACGGTTTGAAGGACGCGTCAGTCATGCGGAACTCCATCGACGACACGAAGCCGCAGTACGCCGTCCGGCCCCAGCGCGTCCGCCGAAATGGTTGCGGATAGACGTGCGGTCCCCATCTCCCGCAATGCGGTGAAGGGATACAGGGCGGCGTCCTGCGTTGCGACAACTACGCCCGCGGTATCGAGTATTTCTATATGGACGTGTTGCCGAAGCAGCCCACGCGGCAGCGCACTCCGATCAACCTGCCCCGTCAGCTTGACGTTCCGCTCGTCACGTCGCGCCTCGACGCCCCAGATCTTGAGCTGCTCGCCGTGTACGAGCTGCACAGGACCGAGCATTTCCGAGCTGGTTACGGTGGTACAGGCGCCAAGCGCGATCGCCGCACACAACAAAGCTGGCTTACTGAACATCGTCTTCCTCCAAAGCTTGATCTTCAGGTTGAGCAGACACCGGCTGTATTCGGAACTCGTTGCCTGGCTGTCCAGGCGGCACGAGCTCGTAATAGCCTTCCACTTCGAGTCGTATGCGGATTGGATCGGGAGCCTGATTCTTGAAATACCAGCCGTGAATGCCGTCGAACGGCGCCATGAGAGCGCCTTCGTCCGCGAGGGCCTGGTTTTTTCGGTAGTTCGCGACAGTCATTTCCTCACCATCCTTCGCCAAGGTGTGGCCATGGAAATCGAATTCGACGGGAACGGTGACAGGTGAGCCGTCTTCGTTGAGCGCCTGCCATTTGTAGAGCAGCGTCTGGCCAGGCTTCATCGCGAATTTGTACTCAAGCGCGGCCTCCGGCCAGTCGGACGCACCGAGTGGAATTTCGACCACTGTTCGCGCACTCGGAATGTTTGAGCTGTGCGCTGGATCCATGCCCGCGCCGGGCTGCCAGGTCTTTTCCTCAGGCGCCCAGAGACGTGCGAGGCCCGACAACCTTCCGAGCCCAAGCGGATCGACATTGTACTCCGCCGGCATGATGGCCCCAAGCACGATGAGCGTGCCTGCAGCCAACCCGCCACCGGTTATCAGCAGCAACGTCTTGGGTTTGACGTTGAGTTGAGCCGTCGGAACATAGGACGTGTCTTCTGACATCAGCCTTCTCCCACAATAAAGAAGCCGGCGAGCTGCTGTCCGGCAAGGACAACGCCAGCGAGGAATAGGAGAGCGTTTGCGGCGATAGCAAAACGCGGGAAGCTCTTGGTTGTTCGCCACAAGGTCATGACAGCCAGAATCAGAGACAGGGCAATCAGCTGTCCAATTTCGACGCCGACATTGAAGGCAAGCAGATTCTCGACCAGACCGTTCGGGTTGAGTTCGAGATCCTGCAGCTTCGTTGCAAGACCAAACCCATGAATCAAACCGAACCCGCCAACCGCAAGACGATTATCGATCGACACGCCTAGGCGGCGGAACCCCCCCAGGTTCTCGAACGCCTTGTAGCTGACGGAAACCCCGATCACCGCATCGACCAGGAAGGACGAGACGTTGATGTCGGCGAGAACGCCGATCAGCAGTGTCGTTGAATGCCCCAGCGAGAACAGCGAGACGTAGAGCAGAACGTCCTTGAGCCGGTAGAGGAAGAAGATCACCCCCAGCAAGAACAGCAGGTGATCGTAACCCGTAACCATGTGCTTGGCGCCGAGATACATGAACGGCAGCGGATCAGGACCGACGGTCGCGGCTACGAAAGCTGCGTCCTTGCCACCGATCGCGTGAGCATAGGCGGCAGGCGCCAGCATCGCCGCGGCAATTGCCGCCGCAGCGATCCAGAGGGTACGCGTTGAGGAGCCTACAGCGCCCATCAGCCGGGAACCGCCTGCCCTGAGATCAATGGCTCTTCTCCACCTACGTCAGCTTTTGGCCTGCGCCGCTGAATCAGCCTGTAGAGCGCCGGCAGGACTAGCAGGGTCAACGCGGTCGATGAGATGATGCCGCCGATGACGACTGTCGCCAGTGGTCGTTGTACTTCAGCTCCGGCGCCAACGTTGAAGGCCATCGGAATAAACCCAAGGCTGGCGACAAGTGCGGTCATCAGCACAGGGCGCAAGCGCGCCAGGGCGCCTTCGCGAATTGCTTCGTCGAGACCAAGCCCCTGATCACGCAACGAACGAATGAACGTCAGCATGACAACGCCATTCAGCACTGCAACCCCTGAGAGCGCAATGAAGCCGACACCCGCAGAAATTGATAACGGCAGGTCGCGGATCATGAGCGCGGCAACACCGCCGGTCATCGCGAGCGGAACGCCCGAGAAGACTACCAGCGCGTCACGAGCGGACCGGAACAGCGCATAGAGCAGTCCCAGGATCATCAGAAGCGCAACCGGCACGACAAGTGTCAGGCGTTGTGCGCCTGAGATCAGTTGTTCGAACGTGCCGCCGTACTCGATCCAGTAGCCTGCCGGCGCTTCGACTTCCTCCCCGACACGTTGCTGAAGCTCGGTGACGAACGAACCAAGATCGCGGCCCCTAACGTTTGCCGTCACGACGACGCGACGCTTGCCATTCTCGCGGCTGATCTGGTTGGCGCCGATCGAGAGTTCGATCTTGGCAACCTCTTGCAGCGGCACGAACCCGCGCATTTCTCCTGCACGTTCGGGAAGCGGAATGCGCAGGCGACCGATCGCATCAACGTCCGTCCGGAGAGTTTCTGGCAGACGAACGACAACATCGAACCGGCGGTCGCCTTCGAAGATGGCGCCCGCGTCCGCGCCGCCAAAAGAGGCGCCGACGACGGCCTGCAGATCGGAGACGTTCAGCCCCAGCCGCGCCAGTGCGCCACGATCAGGCGTTATCTGCAGAACGGGAAGGCCCGTCGCCTGCTCGACCTTGGCATCCTGGGCGCCTTCAATCCCGTTGATCAGACTCTCGATCTCATCACCAAGCGCCATTAGCTGGTCGGTGTCATCGCCGAAGACCTTTACGGCGACATCCGACCGAACACCTGAGATCAGCTCGTTGAAACGCATCTGGATCGGCTGCGTGAACTCATAATTGTTGCCCGGAATCCTGCGGACAATCGTTTCGAGCTCGGAGACGACCTGGGCTTTCGGCTTGTTGGGATCAGGCCACTCCTTGCGGTCCTTCAGGAAGACGTAGGTGTCCGCCACGCTGGGGGGCATCGGATCAGTGGCGATATCCGCAGTGCCGAGCTTGGCCACAACGCGTTCGACCTCTGGCATCTGCCTGATACTGGTTTCGAGAGTGGCCTGCATCTCGATCGCTTGCGACAGGCTCGTTCCCGGAATGCGAAGCGCGTGAAGGGCGATATCGCCTTCATCAAGGTTCGGAATGAACTCCGATCCCATCCGTGAGGCCCCGAAGCCGGCAAGCACGACCAGCGCCACAGCGCCGGCGACCACGAAGGTCCGAAGTCTTAGCGCCTGGTCCAGCATCGGCTGATAGACCGAGCGGGCGCCACGCATGATCGGGCTTTCCTTTTCCGAGACCTTGCCAGTCACGAAGAGAGCCACAGCCGCAGGAACAAATGTCAGCGACAGCAGCAGCGCCGCCGTCAGCGCGAGCACCACGGTGAAGGCCATCGGATGGAACATTTTCCCTTCGACGCCGGACAGGGCAAAGATTGGCACATACACAAGCGTGATGATGATCACGCCGAAGATCGACGGCTTGATCACCTCGACAGTGGCGTCTTCGGCCAACGCAAATCGCTCCTCTCGGGTTAGCAGGCGTCCAGCATGATGCTGCGCCTCGGAGAAGCGGCGGAGACAGTTCTCGACAATAATGACCGCGCCATCGACGATTAGGCCGAAGTCCAGCGCACCGAGGCTCATCAGGTTACCCGAGACACGGTTGGCAACCATGCCTGTGATGGTCATCAACATTGCGAGCGGAATCACCATTGCGGTGATGATTGCGGCTCGAATGTTGCCGAGCAGCAGGAACAAGACCACGACAACGAGCAGAGCGCCTTCAACAAGGTTGGTTTCGACCGTCTTGATCGTGCGATCGACGAGATCGGTCCTGTCGTAGATTGGCTTGGCGGTCACACCGGGTGGAAGAGCGCGACCAGCAACTTCGAGTTGCGCTGCAGTCGCCTGCGCTACCTCGCGGCTGTTCTCGCCCACGAGCATGAAGACCGTGCCGAGCACGATTTCCTTGCCATTCTCGGTTGCCGCGCCTGTCCGGAGTTCTTCACCCATGACGACATCCGCAACATCGGCGACGCGGATGGGAACGCCATTGCGGTTGGCGACGACGATCCCCTGGAGATCCTCAATGCCGCCCGCCTGCCCCGGGGAGCGAAGCAAGAGCTGTTCGCCATAGCGCTCCACATAGCCCGCGCCGAGATTTGCGTTGTTGTTTTCGAGCGCTTCGACCACATCGGCAAGCGTCAGGCCCAGCGCCGACAGCCGCTCCGGCCATGGCGTGACGTGATACTGACGAACGAATCCGCCAATCGTGTTGACCTCGGTGACGCCCTTGGTGTTGCGCAACTGCGGGCGGATGACCCAGTCCTGCAACGTGCGGAGGTCTTCCGACGTGTAAGCCGATCCATCAGGCTTGCGCGCGCCCTCCTCGGCCTCGACCACATACATGAATATCTCGCCCAGCCCGGTCGCGATCGGGCCAAGCTGCGGTTCAAGACCTGGCGGGAGCTGGCTGCGAACGCCTTGCAGACGCTCGTTCACCTGCTGACGCGCAAAGTAGATGTCCGTTCCATCCTCGAATACGACTGTCACCTGCGACAGGCCGTAGCGAGACACAGAGCGCGTGTACTGCAGGCCGGGCAGTCCTGCGATTGCGGTCTCGACCGGGAACGTGACGCGCTGCTCCGCCTCAAGCGGCGAGTAGCCGGTCGCTTCCGTATTGATCTGCACCTGAACGTTCGTGATGTCGGGCGTGGCGTCGATCGGCAAGCGCTGGAAACTCCAGACGCCAAGCCCACCGAGGACAACGACGATTGCAAGCACCGCCCAGCGGTGCGCGATAGATAGATGGATGATGCGCTTCAACATTTCTGACCTCAGTGATCATGGCTCGCGCCAGACTTTTCGATGTCTGCGCGGATGAGGAAGGCATTGTCGCTGACGTAGACTTCGCCTGGGGCGATGCCGCCGAGGATTTCTGTCCACTCCGGCGACTGGCGCCCGAGTTCAAGCATGCGGACCTCATACGTCTCGTCCACGCGCGCGTAGACGACGGTGAAGTCGCGGAAACGTTGCAGCGCTCGTGTCCGGACTGCGAGTGGAACATCATCGGCCGACACGATGACATTGCCCTCGACCGCCTGCCCCGGTCTCCATGTGACGCCGTCGGGGTTCGGAAGTTCGACGTGAGCGATGACGGTCTGGGTCAGCATGTCGGATGTCGGCAGCACAACTTCGATCTTGGATTTGAGCGTGCTTGCTCCGCCAATGCTGGTCACCGTCACTGGCTGCCCCGCACGCAGACGCTCGGCGTCGCGCGGATAGATGAAGAACTCCGCATGAAGCTTGCGTGGATCGGCGATCACATAGAGCGGCGCAGACCCGGCAACATCGCCTGGCGTTGCATTCCGCTCCATGATGATGCCGCTGATTGGCGCCGGGATGGCATACGTTTGAAGACTTTCGCTGGAGGTGACAGTCGCCAGCGTTTGCCCTTTTTCAACCCGATCACCAATTGAGCGTGACATCGTGACGATGCGCCCAGGATACCAGGCGCGCACTTCCGCCTTGCCTTCGGGCTGTAGCTCGACGCGCCCCGTGAGGGCGACAATCTGGTCGATGGAAGCCGCTCCGGCAGGCTCAACCTTTACGCCCGCTACCTCCGCCTGGTCCTGAGCGATCGTTGTGCGGCCTTCAAATGACTCGTAGGTCCACTCCGACGCCTTGCCGCCGCGCGTAGCCGTTACCTTGACCGCGAACGAGTGCGGCTCAATGACGACGCCGTTGCCCAGCAAATAGTCTTCGCGAGGCGTGAAGGCGAAGCGATCCACCTTGTTGCCGAGCCTCAGGAGTTCAACGTTCAGTTGGACTTCATTCGGCGGAAGCGGCTTGTCGTTCTCATAGGCATAGACGTGGAATTCAGGTGGCACGCCATCCTCGAAGATCGTCATCTCGATTGCGAACGTGCCGTCGCGAAGCATGCGTCCCCTGTGAGGCCCACGCTCATACTCTCCGGAAGCGGCGGCAGCTTCAGCCCCGCCCTCTGCGCTAGACGGCTTCTCTCCGCAGCTTCCAGACATCAGGGCGGAAGCTGCAACGGCTGCGAACATCGTGATCTTGAAGGGATTCATGACAGACCTCATTGGACCGCGCCGGCAGCATAGCCACCGAGCAAGCGTTTGAGCGCCGTGCGGGCGCGATGATAGGAATCAAGAGCGGAGATGCGCTGGAGCCGGGCTGTCGACAGGACACGCTGCGCATCCAGCACATCCAGGTACGAAAAGCCGCCCTGATTGTAACCGTCGCGAGCACGCTCAACCGCTTCTTCGGCCGCCGGAATCAGGCGCTCATCGATAGCGACAATCTCTCGGGCCGCGATGTTCATCTGCGACCTGGCCGACGCGGCCTGCCTTTCGATGTTGCGCTGGAGCACCTCAGCTTCGAGTCGGGCGCGGGAGCTTTCGGCTGAAGCCCTCGCGACCGCCCCGCTGTTGTCGTCGTTTACGCCCAGAGGAATTGAGAAGCCTACGACGAACGCCGCCTCGCTTCCGTCCCTGAAATACCGAAGACCCGCTGATACCGTAGGATCGAGTGTCGACCGCGCACGCTCGACAGAAATGCGGGCCTCAGCTTCCTGCTGCGCTGCTCGCGCGACAGCAATTTCTGGGGCAAGCGACGCGCTGTCCACGAAGAGTCCAGACACGGTGTCGAACGTTGACATATCGATCTGGAAATCGCTCGCACCGCCCCAGTACGTGGCGAGATGATCGCGGGCCGCGGCGTCTGCCAGCTGCGCATTTTCAACGGCAATCTCGGCGTCCGCCACCAACGTATTCGATCGGGAAGAAGCCAGCAGCGGATCTCGCGCTGCCTCAACTCGCCGTTGAATCGTAGCTGCGACCTCACGCGCCAGCGCCAGACGTTCTTCGGCGACCTGAAGGTCAGCCTGCGCGCGCTGAACCTCGACGTAGGCAACTTCTACATCATGGAGCAGGTCTTGACGGGCAACATCGCCGAGCGCGCGGATGCGGTTCCCCTGGCGCACGGCAAGTTGCGTTCGCGCCTCACGATCCCCCCCCCACTCAAGGGTCTGATTGAATGTGAGCGTCGCTTCCGTGCGGTCGATGCCCTGATACAGGCCCGTGCCGAGAGCGTTCTCGAGCATGAAATCGATCGAGGGGTTTATGCCGCGATCCGCCTGACGAATGCCAGCGTCTGCGGCCTCAAGGGCAGCCTCGCTGGCCCTGAGGACAGGCGTCTCGCCCAACGATCGCGCAAATGCGTCATTGAGGCTAATCATTGGGCTGTCGGCAGCAGCCTGCCCGTACGCTACCTGCCCCGATGCGAGACAAGCTGCGCACGCAGCCCCAAAAAGGGCTGCATAGTGATGAGATGACACGGAAAACTCCTCAGTCGCAAACCGTCGGTGCCCGCGAAACGCGGACGCGTTGTCTGGATCAGAGGAAGGTGCGGGGGGGCTTCTTGAGTGGCGCAAACTGGCCGGAGACGCGAACAATGGATTGTTCGGACCGGTTCAGAATCGCCGTGGAGATCAGTTCGGGAATTGCCGAAGACTCGCTGACGGTCGTGAAGGACGCGACCGCATGAACATGCATACCGCCGTGTTCGGCGGGCGCGGTGTCGTTGCCGAGGTCTTCGTCGTGATGATCGAGGGCTTCGTCGTGGTCCTGGCCGTGGGGTACATCATGATCGTCATGGCCTGCATCCAGAGCGACGGCATGGATGGCGTAACCAGTAGCGTCGTGATGATCGTGCGCATGCGCCGGGGCAGTCGCAATTAGGCCATAGCTTGCAAAGGCAAGCGTCAGGCAAAGGCTCACGAGGCGCCGGGCGAAAGACATAGTTTCAAACTGGCAACGAATTGTTGCATTTTGCTGAATAAGTCCCCTTAACCCCGAAAAAGGGCTACGGGAATTGCACTCGCTCAGCAGGTGCAGCAATTTCACGCCATTGTGTGCGGATTCGCTGGCATGCCCGGAGCATCAGACGCAGCTCGCAGCGTATTACAGACGCTTGCACGCTGGTGCGCGGTTGCGGCCTTCCGCATTTTCAGCCGGCACCTGCACTACGAGCGAGCAACGTCCCGATCCACGAAAAGACCGCTTTGAACTCACCCATGGCCTGCAAACCTGGTTGGACAATTCCCCTGGCAGGGTCGAAGGTCGATCTATGCAGGTGCCCGAACCGAGGCGACACAGTCTCGCGAACAGTGGTGAGTATGCCCATGAAAATGGCTCGTCTGTTTTGTCTGGCGTTAGCCGCATTCGGCGCGACGGCGACGGCTCAAGAGGTTTCGAAATACACTCCGTCCCGGACAAGCTGGGGGGTGCCGGACCTGCAGGGCGTGTGGAACAATACGTCGCTCACTCAACTGGAGCGACCTTCACGTATAGATAAGCTCGCGGTCAGCGCAGAAGAAGCAGCGTTTCTGGCCCGCCAGCACACCTATACACGCGCAGCCTATCAAGATGGCAGTCAGTCCAGACTGGATACAGAGTCGTCCCGGCGCTTGCTGGCCGACAAGAACACCTCGCGCGCTTACAACAGTTTCTGGCTGGACCCCGGAACGGGCTACGCTCAGGTGAGAGGCGAATACCGCACGTCGTGGATCACAGATCCAGGTGATGGCCGCATTCCCTATCGCGACCCAGCCAGCGCAACACGCCCTCGGACGCAGATATTCGATGGACCTGAAGTGCGGCCACAGTCGGAACGATGTCTGATGAGCTTTACGGGCGGGGCCGGGCCCGTGATGAACAGCGGTCTGTACAACAGCAACTACCAGATTGTGCAGACGCCCGGCTATGTGATGATTCTCAGCGAGATGATCCATGATGTCCGCATCATCCCCATGGGAGGCCAGCATGCACCGCGCGACATTCAGAAATGGGGCGGTGATGCGATCGGCTGGTATGAAGGCGACACGCTGGTAGTCGAGACCGTGAACCCCAACCCCGGGCAGCGGTCATACATTTCCGCAGCCGGAAAGCTAACTGAGCGCTTCACCCGCTGGAGCAATGGGCAAATCGTCTATGAATTCACCGTAGACGACCCGACGCTTTATACGAAAACATGGAACGGCGAGATTGCGCTCAACGCTTCAAAGCAGCCTTTGTATGAGTACGCATGCCATGAAGGAAACTACGCTCTCCCCAGCATACTGAACGGTGCCCGCGCCCTTGAGCGTGAAGGACGTGAGCAACCTCCGATCAAGGAACCATACCCCGGCGTTGATGTTTCCGAGGGCCAGTAGACGAACTCGCGTATACGGAGCGGCTGCCACCCATTGCAAGAGATTGCTGCACACCCTGTAACGCGGGCAACAGATTGTTTCGCAAACGTTAGGCTCGGTTGCGTCAAAGTCTGAGTGTTACAACTGGCTCGCAGTCCGGGGAGTCCGCGATGGGGTCAGCGCGCTTCAGCAACTGCTTTCCGTTTCGACCGCTGATAGCCCGCCGTCAGCGTCAAATTGGAATTTCTCGAAAGGGCCGCGAGTTTGCCGATACCCGAAATGTGGCGATGCGGCTGAGTCGATCCAGTTACGTCATTCAGGCGGCGGGACGTAGTGCGGCGGGAGCTCGCCCAATAAGCGTCGTTCGTAATCTTCGGGGTTTCAGGCCGGATTGGCGAGATCACAAATTAAGCCTGGGTAAGCGCTTCGCCAGCATGCCAACTATGTCCGGAAGATGAGCAACCTCCGTAGTTAAAGCTTCGGACTTGCGGCGGCCGGCTCCCGGACAAGCTGCGCGTTCGTTGATACGTCAGCTTGGCGTCTTCATGCTCATCATGCCCGAATGCATTTTCATCATCGACGCGCAGCGTTCGTCTTTCGTCATCTCTGCATGAGGCATCTTGTGACACGCCATCATGACCGTCATGTCCGCTTCCGACATTTTCATGCTGGTCATCATGCTGGTGCAACCGGGGCTCTTCATTATGTCGTCGTGCGACATGGACATGCACGATTGCATCATCATGTGATCCGCGTCGGCCATCTTCATGTCGGCTCGCGGCGCTGGAGCTTGAGCGCAGCCTGCAGCAGCGAAGGCAATCGCGGCGATTGCGAATGCAGCACGTTTTGACGAAATCATGGTTATTCTCCCTAAGGCCCGCCGGTGGGTGGGCAAGTACAGAACGCCTGAAATGAGGCACATCGTGGCGTACGAACCTCGGGTGCTGCTCCAAGCAAGCTATGGCGAAGCATGCGCAATAGGAGCTGGACAATGTCTTGCGTTGGATCAAGCTGACTGTGTTTGACGCGACACAATCTTGTAGGCGTTATTCACCGCACAGGAGGGCGCGCGACTTGACTGACAGCGTCCCCCCTATTTCGTGCCAATCCACCCGCTGCCCGCCGGGCGACTCCGTCGTTCGCGCGCGAGAACTTGCAAACGAGCTGAATCGCAGCTGCTTCTGCATCACGCTCGACCGCCACGCTTTGGCCAAGGCGATGCAGGCGGTTGCTGCTGTTCCTGATTTTTACGCGACCCATATTGTGAGCCGGCCTCATCTGTTCGCGAATGTGCCGGTGTTCCTGCCGGAGTCCGATCGTGACGCGATGCTGGCAATCGTGCTCGCGATCGAGAAAACCGCCCGGCTCCCCGCCTACATCGATGCCGTATTGAAGTGGGCGCCTGATATTGCGCTGCGCGATTTTGGTCCGGCCGGCGCATTCATGGGATACGATTTTCATCTTGGTTCAGAGGCGCCTCGCCTCATCGAAATCAACACGAACGCCGGCGGCGCTTTTTTGAATGCCTTCAGTGCGCGTGCGCAGCTGGCCTGTTGCGACATAGTCGAACCGCTCAAGAAGGGTACGACCGTGGGAGGGTTTGACGAGGCCGTGGTCACGATGTTTGAGAGCGAGTGGCGGCGGCAGCGTGGCGCGGGGCGGCCCCAGACCGTCGCGATCATCGATGATGCGCCAACGGAGCAGTATCTCTATCCCGAGTTCCTGCTGGCCCGGCAGCTGCTTGAAGCTCAGGGGGTCTCGACCATAATAGCCGATCCAACAGAACTTTCCTACGTGGGTGGAAAGCTTCGTGCAGGTGAAACCGCCGTCGATCTTGTCTACAACCGCCTGGTTGATTTCTCACTCACCGAGGAGCGCCACAAGACACTGCGCGATGCCTATCTTGATGGCGCTGTCGTGGTGACGGCCAACCCCCGCACGCACGCACTGTTCGCCGACAAGCGAAATCTGGTGCTACTATCGGATGTGGACCAATTGCGCGGCTGGGCCGTTGCGCCTGATGCCATCCAGACGCTGGCATCTATTCCCAAGGCGATTCACGTCACACACGACAACGCTGAGCAACTATGGTCCCAGCGCAAAGGGTTGTTCTTCAAACCGGTTGCTGGTCACGGGGGCAAAGCGGTCTATCGCGGCGACAAGCTGACGAAATCGGTCTGGTCCGGGATACTCGTCTCCGAGTATATCGCACAGGACATCGCCCCACCCAGCGAACGCCTCGTGAAGATCGGCGATGCGCCGCGGCCAAGAAAGATCGACGTGCGTCTCTATACCTATGAGGGAAAGCTGCTGTTGGCGGCGGCTCGGCTCTACCAAGGCCAAACGACAAATTTCCGTACTGAAGGCGGCGGTTTCGCCCCTGTGCATTTCCTCTGAGCTGACGATCTCGGTGAACGTTTTGGCCGAGACTATAGGCGGACGACGATTGCGGGCGCCGCGCGGGCGCTCTACCAACGATTTATGATTGCGACCGCATCGGGTGCGAAGCTGTCAGCGCCGGAAGACGCCGACGAGTTCTTCGATGACCTTTTCCTGCTCTGAAGCGTTCTTCGAGTTCATAGCGCGGTGCACGCAATGGCCAAGGTGTTGCCGCAATAGGTCGCTTTCGATGCGCGCGAGCGCAGCACGGGCCGCTTCGATCTGTGTCACCACATCAATGCAGTAGCGGTCCTCTTCGACCATTTTGGCGATGCCCCGAACCTGCCCTTCTACCCGGTTCAGATTCTTCAGAACCTTCTCGGAGACCGATCTTTCCACTATACCCCTCCCGGGTACTTGATTGGATACCCCCATAGGGTATATATTCGGGAGACGAAATGCAAGCCCCGGAGGGCGCCATGGCGCATACCCACCCTGAAGGATCTGAACGGGAAGATCCCGTCTGCGGCATGACGGTTAAACCGGACGCGCCGCATCGTGCAATGCATGATGGCCACGAGGTGTTGTTCTGCAGCGCCGGTTGCAAGACGAAATTCCAGGCCGATCCCGGTCGATATCGGAAACCTGCCGCCAAGACCGAACACAGCTGCTGCTCCGCTGGTGGGGCCGAGGCTGCGCACGCTAGCGGTCAGGATGCCGGGAGCCATCATCACCTCCATTCACACGCTCCATCCCCTCCACCTGCACCAGCGTCCGCTCCTGCCGGCGCGAAATGGACCTGCCCGATGCATCCGGAGATTGTGCGGGATGGCCCGGGCTCCTGCCCGATCTGCGGAATGGCGCTCGAGCCGATGATGCCGACTGCCGAAGCAGGCCCGAACCCCGAGCTCGCCGACATGTCGCGTCGCTTCTGGGTGGGTCTTGCGCTCGCACTGCCAGTTCTCGTGCTGGAAATGGGCCGTCACTTATTCAACGTCGATGCTCTTGTACCTCCGAATATCAATGCGTGGATCCAGTTTGGCCTCGCGACACCGGTAGTCCTTTGGGCGGGTTGGCCATTCTTCGAACGGGGCTATGCTTCGCTCGTCAACCGTAGCCTCAACATGTTCACGCTGATTGCGCTCGGCACGGGCGTGGCATGGACTTACAGCGTGGTCGCCCTGCTCTTCCCGTCGGCCTTTCCGCCAGAATTCCGCGGCCCCCACGGCGATGTCTCTGTCTACTTTGAAGCGGCTGCCGTCATTATAGTGCTTGTGCTACTCGGGCAGGTTCTGGAGCTAGGCGCTCGCGAGCGCACGGGCGGGGCCATTCGCGCCCTGCTTGACCTTGCTCCCAAGACCGCACGGCGCATCAGCGATGGCGAGGAAGCCGAAGTACCGCTTGATGCAATCATGGTCGGCGATCGGTTGCGTGTCCGTCCGGGCGAGAAGACGCCGGTCGACGGCGTTGTCATCGACGGGCGCTCGACGGTCGATGAGTCCATGGTGACCGGCGAATCCATGCCCGTCACGCGGGGCGTCGGTGACGCCGTCATTGCCGGGACCCTCAATCAAACCGGCGCTCTCGTCATCGAAGCAAAACGCGTAGGCCGCGACACGATGCTGTCGCAGATCGTGCAGTTGGTTGCTGACGCGCAGCGTAGCCGCGCGCCGATCCAGCGCCTCGCGGACAAGGTATCAGGCTGGTTTGTGCCGGCCGTGATCGCTATCGCTGTCGTTGCGTTCATTGGCTGGTGGGTGTTCGGGCCGCAGCCCTCTTTCACCTATGGACTGATCGCTGCCGTTTCCGTGCTGATCATCGCATGTCCGTGTGCGCTTGGCCTCGCCACCCCCATGTCCATCATGGCGGGCGTCGGTAGGGCAGCACGTCAGGGCGTCCTGATCCGCAACGCCGAGGCGCTGGAACGCTTCGAGAAAGTCAACACGCTCGTCCTCGACAAGACCGGCACGCTGACCGAAGGCAAGCCCGGCGTCGTTGCGATCAAGACCGTGGCGGGGATCGTGGAAGCTGACCTCCTACGCGCAGCAGCAAGTCTCGAGCAGCGAAGCGAGCATCCGCTGGCGCTTGCCGTCGTGGCGGCTGCCAAAGAACGTGGCATCTCCCTGGTCGAACCGACCGAGTTCGACTCGCCGACAGGCAAGGGCGTCATCGGCAAAGTCGAAGGCAAGACCGTCGCGCTTGGCGCCGAACGCTATCTGGATGAACTGGGAATCGCGACCTCATCGCTCCACTCCGAAGCAGAACGCCTGCGCGCTGATGGCGTCACAGCCATCTACGTTGCGATCGACGGCAGACTGGCTGGCGTTCTGGGAATCGCCGATCGGATCAAGGCGACAACGCCAGCATCGCTCGCAGCGTTGCGCGCGCAGGGCATCGAACTGGTGATGTTGACCGGAGACAACCGCACGACAGCTGAAGCTGTCGGTCGGACACTGGGCATCACAAATGTCGAGGCGGAAGTCCTGCCCGAAGACAAATCGCGGATCGTCGAACGACTCAAGCGAGAAGGCCGCATCGTTGCGATGGCAGGAGACGGCGTCAATGACGCGCCGGCTCTGGCGGCGGCTGACGTTGGGATCGCCATGGGGACAGGCACGGATGTCGCCATCGAAAGTGCCGGCATCACATTGCTCCGGGGCGATCTCAGCGGGGTTGTCAAAGGCCGGGCTGTGTCGCGCGCCACCATGGCAAACATCCGGCAGAACCTGGTATTCGCCTTCGGCTACAATGCCCTCGGCATCCCGGTTGCCGCTGGCCTCCTCTATCCATTCACGGGTCAGCTGCTGTCACCTATGATCGCAGCGCTGGCCATGGCGCTGTCCTCAGTATCGGTGATCGTGAACTCCCTGCGGCTGGGGGCCACGCCAGCGGGCGAAGCGCCCGGACCGCGTCCGCAGCCGCCGCTTCCGGCGCCAACCCGGTCAGGCGCTAGTTGCCACTAGCCGTCCTGGGCGGCGCCCTTGATGAGGGCTGCGCCCGCAGGCTGCGTATTATGTATGCCCCCCTCCCCGCCGCACAAAAAATGCGGCTAGATCAACGAGCATCCCATGAAAAACAAGCTTCTCACTCTAATGCTGGCGGCTGCACTTGTGGGCGCATCGCCCGCCCTCGCACACGGCGGCATGATGGAAACCAGCATTCACGACAAGGCCAGCCTTGCGCAGGCCCCTGCCGAGTTCAAAGTGACATTCCAGCACGAGAGCGCCATCACCAGCCTTATGTTGATGACGGCGGACAAGAAAATGATCGCGGTTGATTTCAAGCCATCGAAAACGATGGGCAAGGAGTTCACAATCCCGCTGCCGACGCTCGCAAAAGGCTCCTACACGCTGTCGTGGAAGTCGTTGGCGAAGGATGGCCATGCCATGCCAGGCGCCGTGCGGTTTACGGTGACAGGTTAGTAGCACCGTGACCGGAGACGGACTGTCGCTGCTGCAGTTCGCCGACCGGATCGGTCTCAATCTCTTTGCGCTTCTGACGGTTGGTTTCGCGCTCCATGCTGCTTTGGGCATCGTAGAGCGCGATTCATTTCGGGGCCTGCGGTCGCACATCGCCCTGGCCGGTCTTGCCCTCGCTTGCTTCACGATGATGCGGTTCGGCATTCTCATCGCGCAGATGGGGGATGGGACGAATGTCTTCGATCCCGAACTGATGCCGCTGGCGTGGATGGTACTCGGCGATTCGACACTTTCGATCCTTGCAGGAGCCGCCGTCTCCGTGGGAGGCGTCTGGTTCGGGTCACGGCTCACTGCCGCCCTTGGGGCAGCCGCCCTTAGTTTTGGATTCGGCTTCGCGGGACACGCGCAGGGTCTGGCCAATCCTGGCCTCGCGCCAATCGCGGTCGCTGTGCATGTCTTCATCGCGGGTTTCTGGTTGGCCGCTCCGGTCAGTCTCTTTCCGGCCCCGACGCGCGAAGACTCTGAGCTTCTTTCCCGTCTCCGACGGTTCAGTTCAATCGCCGTTGTGGCCATTCCCGTGCTGATCGCCCTTGGCGGATGGCTCGCCTGGACGTTGGCTGGCGGTCCGGAGAAGCTATTCGGCACGACTTATGGTCTTCTTCTGCTCGCCAAGCTCGCGATCGGCATTGTCGCGATGAGCCTCGGCGCCCTCAACAAGCAGGTCATAACAGCCAAAGTCGCAGCTGATCCGGCCATCGGCCGCAAGTGGCTGCGCGTCACGCTGCTGTGCGAGGCGACGCTGTTTGCAGCGGCCATCATTGTTGTCTCCGCCGCCACCACGATTGGTGGCCCTGCCGAGTAACTGAGGCTTGGCTTCCGTGTGGGCTGGTTCGCTGGTCTGGCAATCCCGCAGCCAGCCGCCAGGAATCGCTGGCCTGTCCAATCCTTGCGTGAATTCCACCTCCCTGCGTATAGACTGGAGAGACGGACTTATTGGGAGACCGGCATGTCGCCAAAACTCGACCATTTGCTGGCGAAATTAAACCAGCAGCCGCTGGACCGTGATCTTGGCGGCATAACCGTCGAGATCAGCGAGCAGCTCTCGGAGCGTGCGAAGATTGACGGCCAGACCTGGCGGCTGCGCACCGCCGCTATGGCGCTCCTCGTTATGGGCGGCGCTGCTGTAAGCGCGTCGACCGCATCAGCCGTGGCGCCCTCGCCATCGCCATTTGCCGCCTGGTCCAGCCTTGCGCCGTCAACCCTGCTGGAGCCTTCCGAGTGAAGGTTTCGGTGCGCAGCGCCATCATCACGGTTGTCCTGGCCTTCGCGGCCGGGATCGCCGGCATGTGGCTAGGCCACCAGCTGCTTTCCCCCCCACCGCAAGATCGGTCCCTGCACGCCATGGTGCATGACGAACTTTCGCTGACAGCTGAACAGGAAAAGGCGCTTCACGCTCTCGAGGCTGACTTCGCAGCACGGCGGCAAGCCCTGGAAGGCGAGGTGCGCGAGGCCAATGCCGAGTTGGCCGCGGCGATCCGGGCAAGCGAGACCGCAGGACCGGCTGTAGAGGCGGCCGTGCACCACTTCCACGACGCCATGGGCGCGCTTCAGACGGAGACGATCGCGCACGTTTTCGCGATGCGCAAAGTACTCACGCCGGAACAGCGCAAGCAGTTCGACGACAGGATCGGCGAGGCGTTGACCGCCGACGCCAAATGAGCAGAACCAATCCGGACGATAGCGACGCCGCGCTAGCGGCGCGCGCGCAAAAGGGGGATCGCTCAGCTTTCAACCTTATTGTTCGGCGCCATCAAGAACCGCTCTACCGCTTCATCCGCCGCTACGTTGGCGATGCCGATGAAGCGTATGATCTCCTCCAGGAAACCTTCGTTTCAGCCTGGCAGGCGCTCGGACGTTATGATCCCGCTCGTCCGGCGGCGACCTGGCTTCGCCGGATCGCGCTCAACAAATGCCGGGACTGGGGTCGCCGCCGCGTTGTCCGGAAGTTCTTCTATGCAGCCAAGACGCTTGATGAAACCACCGCCGCGCCCGACGTCAACGCCTCGGCAAACTCCGAGGACAATACTGAGGCCGCGCTTGCCCGCCTCGACCGGGCGATAGCCGCCCTGCCTGTTCAGCTGAAGGAGCCCCTTCTCCTTACTGCCTTCGAAGGCTTGTCCCAAGCGGCAGCTGGCGAGACGCTTGGAATTTCGGCCAAGGCCGTCGAAACCCGCGTCTACCGCGCGCGCAAGCTGCTTGCGGAAGCCCTCAAGGCGGACGGCGTTGATATCGACTAACCTTGAGCGGCAGTTATGTGGCTGCGCGCGACGACCAATGAATGTGCACGATGCGCCAGCCTTCGGCAGTCTTGCGCAGGATCATCGTTTCGGTTGTTACGCGATCGACGGGCTTGTCCTTGTACTTTCCCGTCGCGCTGCTTTCGCTGACGATCCAGGCCGTGCCGGCTTCGACAAAGCCGCTGCGATGCGTGAGTCTTGATGGAACGGCCGCAGCATAGGCAGCATCTGCGCCGGCATGATGCGAAGCGTACTCGGCCCGTGAGCGTTCGGCATGGCCGCTCTCGAAGATCAGCGCGTCCGCGGCGAGCAGAGCAGTGGCCGCAGCGCCATCGCCGCCTGCAAGCGCTGCATGGAAAGCTTCAACCGCTTTGGCGGCCTCCTGCGCCTCCGGCGACATAGCGGCCATTCCGGAGACTTGACTGGTCTGCGCCGTGGCGACGGCGGGCGCTATGGCGAGAAGTGATGCAATCGCTATCAAGAGGATGCCGTTGCGAGTCATGCCTTTCTCCAATCTGATCTCGGTAGGTAGGCCGCAGCGCTGATTGAACGCGGCTAAGAAGTTAGAAGTGGCTAGCGTTTACGCATAGCGTCGGGAACATAGCGCGAGATTTCGGGTGTGCGGGCCTTCTTGAGGACGATGGCCGGCATAAGCCCATGTTTCCCACAATACGCGGGAGCTAGCCGCTGAAACGTCATGAGCATCTTCAAGAACGCTGCCCCGCGCCAATCGTCCGGAATCGAACTCTGGAGGAATGAGTTTCCAACAACCCGGTATGTGTCCAGCTTGTACGGAAACGGCCAGTCCTGCGCCCTGAACCATTCAAAGGAGTGTGGATTGTGGTCAGGGACATTGGCTGAAGCTGTCTGCGGTGTCTGATTGGTGGTCTGCTCGTGTTTACCAAGCAGGATATTCGCGACGCGCTCAACCTTCCAGGGCAGTTTTGGCTCCGCCCACCAGTACACGATAACGGCGATACCGCCCGGCTTCAGAACGCGCCACAGCTCGCGAAATGCCGCCGCCTGAAGGTCGGGCGGCAGCTGATAAATCACATGGTAGCTCATCACGGCGTCGATCACGTTGGATTTGATCGGCAGGTTCGTCAGATCGCCTTGAAGATAGATGCCACGGTCACCGAGCTTGCGCTGCGCCTCGCGCAGCGCCGGAACCGAGAGATCGAGGCAAACTCTCTTGTCGAATTTTTCGCTGTATCCCAGCAGTTCCTTGTGAGCGATCGGACCACTTCCGGCATCCAGCAAATACTGGCCGCCCTTGGTGAAGTACTTCTGCAGCCGTTCCATGCACGCACGGGTAAAGCGGAGCGAGGTCGGCCGCGTATCGACAAATTTTTTGGTATCCTCATAGAGGCCATCGCTGTCAGTGGCCCATCCACCTTCCTCGTAGAAAGCTCTCGTGCTGCGATTGCCATCATTGGCTGCCACAGGAGCGAGAAAGCGCCCGATGTTATCGCCGAACGAATAGGCTGTTCCATTTTGCGACCCGAACTTTTCCGTGGTGCGATCCAGCGTCAGGGCGCCGTGCGTTGAGGGGCACCTCACGATTTCAGCAATGTCGGCCAACCTGCCAGCTCCCGTCCGCTCTCGGCGCAATCGCGTATTGCCCCTCTAGAACAGGTACGCACCGGGTCAGCGAACCCCTCATCGAACCCCAATCGACAGGAAAATAGCTTGCTTACGTTGTCTTGCGCTTCTTCAGCGCTTGTCGGCCGAGGCATAGCAATCGATCAGAGCCGGCAGACCGGCCTTGCACACCTGAGATCCATTGCCGTTAGTACCACGCACGCAGCCCGACGACGAAACTCGTGGTCTCGGCACCATCGCCGTTCGACCGCGCATAGTCGGCCGTACCCCCGAACTTGCGTTCCCACGAGACCCCAACGTAAGGGGCGAACTCGCGCTGAAACTCGTAGCGAAGACGCAGGCCGACTTCCGCGTCGGAAAGTCCGGAGCCTAGGCCAATGGCAGCATCGTCTCTGGCGGCGAAATTCAATTCCGCGCGCGGCTGGAGGACGAGACGCTGCGTCAGCTGGAAATCGTAGTTTCCATCGAGGCGTCCAAGCACCTGTCCGCGTTCGCCAACGAACACCGTGCCCTCCAATTCGAACCAGTAAGGCAGGACCGTCTCGAAGCCGAGCGCAAGGTAGGTACGCGAAGGATTGGGTTCGATGTCCTGCCGGATGCCAATCTGAAGGTCAGTGATGTGATCCCAGGCGCGCGAGTAGAGCGCCTGGATCTCTGCGCTCTCGATATCATCGCCGCCTTCGCCTTCAGTCTTGATGACAAATCGATCGATGTCGCCGCCGAACCATGCCTCGCCATTCCAGGCATAGCCATCCTCGCCGTCCTGGCTCCGATACTCGATCATGTCGCCCATGATCTTGTAAGTGAGAACGCCGCCATGCTCGTCGCGCAGGATGCCGCGCGCCCTGTTCATATCGCCCGCTCCAAAGAAGCGATCGGCCGCAAACTCGCTGGGTGCATCCGGCGGCACGTCGTTACCGGCTTCCGGTGGGTCGATGGCTTCGGCATCCATCGCATGACCAGCATGCTCGTCTGCAGCCGCAGCCGGCCTCTCGGGCATCGTATGCCCGCTGTGCGGATCGGTCGGCGCAGGCTGCTGGGGCGGAGCGGGCGCCTGAGCGGCGCGCGTTTGGGGCGCGGGAGCCGGAGGCATTGGCAGAGTATGCCCGCCGTGTTGATCGGCAGGCGCAGCGGGTTGCTGCTGTGGCGCGGGTCTCTGCGGCGCGGGCGTCTGGGGAGCCGGTGTCTGTGGCGCGCCATGGCCTTCGTGCTGCGCAAACGCCGGAGCTGTTACGCCAAGGGATAGTGCGGCAAGAAGAAGATACCGGTTCATGCGGCAGCTCCGTCGAGCGGGCGCACAGTGAAGACCTGAAACATCCCAGCGTGCATGTGATAAAGCATGTGGCAGTGGAAGGCCCAGTCGCCCGGCTCGGCGGTGAAGTCGAACTTCACGATGCCGCCAGGGGCGACGATGACCGTATGCTTGCGTGGCATATGGCCGAGCGGCGCCTTGTGGGCCAATTCGAAGAAATGCCCATGCAGGTGGATCGGGTGCGCCATCATGGTGTCGTTGACGAGACTGACGCGGACGCGCTCGTTTTTGCGGAAAGCGTACGGCGCTGGCTTGTCCGAGAATTTCTTCCCGTCAAAGCCCCACATGAACCGCTCCATGTTGCCGGTGAGGCGGATTTCGAGCTCGCGTGAAGGCGCGCGTGTGTCGGCATTCGGTTCAAGAGCGGTAAGATCCTTGTAGACGAGAACGCGATGGCCAACGCTCTCAAGGCCCTGCCCGGTCTCTCCGGTGCGATCCATCGGCATGGGGGCAATTGACTGCACACCCGGCCCGAGGTCGACCTGCGGGGCGTTCATCCAGTTGCGCATGGACATGTCCATGCCTTCCATCCCGGCCATATCGCCCATGACATCGGACCCGCGCACGCGCGGTGCGGCCATGCCAGGCACAGCCATCGCGGCCATATCGCCATGGCCAGCATGCTCGCCCCCGCTCATGCCGCCCATGTCGTGCGCCATGCCCATATCTTTCATCGTCCCGAGAGGGCGCTCCCGAAGCGGTGGGACCTCCGCGGTCATGCCAAGGCGGGGCGCAAGCGTTGCGCGCGCCATCCCCGAACGATCGACGGCCTCAGCAACCAGCGAGAACGCGCGATCCTCTGTCGGCGTGACGATGACGTCGTACGTCTCCGCGTTACCGATCTGGAACTCGTCAACCGTGACCGGGCGCACATTCTGCCCGTCGGTTGCAACCACGCTGAGCTTCAGTCCGGGAATTCGCACATTGAAGATTGTCTGCGCCGCGGCGTTGATGAAACGCAGACGGACGCGCTCGCCGGGCGTGAAGAGTCCTGTCCAGTTATCGGCAGGTCCGCGACCGTTGACTAGGAAGGAATAGACCGCCCCGGTAATGTCCGAGATGTCGGTCGGATCCATGAGTTCGCGGGCCCACTCCATGCGCTCTGCCAGCGACTGGTCCTGGCCAGCCAGAAGCCCCGCTATGGTCTGCTTCTGAAAATTGAAGACGCCCGCTTCCTGCTTGAGCTTCTGAAACAGGCGGTGGGGGTGGATGAAGCTGTAGTCCGACAGAACGATCACATGCTCGCGGTCGTAGGCCACAGGATCGGGGCCCGCCGGATCGACGATCATCGCGGCGTAATGCCCCTCCTGCTCCTGCAGGCCGGAGTGACTGTGGAACCAGTAGGTACCCGACTGCTTCACCGGGAATTCGTATGTGAAGGTCTCGCCGGCGCGGATTCCCGGAAAGCTGACGCCGGGCACGCCATCCATTTCGAACGGCACGAGCAGCCCGTGCCAATGGACCGACGTGTCTTCTTCGAGTGTGTTGGTGATATGCAGGCGAACGGTCTGACCTTCTTTGAGCCGGATGATTGGCCCCGGAACAGTTCCATTGATGGCGACGGCATGCCCTGTCCTGCCATCAATCGTGATCTGGCTGTGGCCGATCGTCAGGTAGATATCGGAACCTGATAGAGTCTGGGGTTCCATGGCCGCAGCAACGGATTGTTGCGACCAAGCCATCGGTCCAGACGCTAGGGCGACACTCGAAAGCGCCGTCCCGATCAGAAACTGGCGCCGGCCAAGGCCTCGCATCGCCCTGTCGCCCATCGTGGCTCCTCTTCGGAAAGTGTCGTGCGATTGCGCGGCTGTAAGCAGTACGCGGGGTGCGCGAGAATCCCTCGTCACAGGCGGATTGTATTTTGGGACGGCTGCCCGCGCCATCGTTGACGCGCCGCGATCCTGCGAACGAAAACGGGCGCCGGTTGCTCGGCGCCTGATCCATCCGCAGCCCTAAGTTGGGGGGGGCGGGCCTTTGATCCGATGGCGGGAATAAGCCCCCTGCCAGCCTTCACGCTGGCGCCTCACTTACCCTTGATACGCACGTGGCGCGTCGAGCCCTCACCGACTGCCGGCATAGCGACTGAAGCCACTCTGGCTTCCATCCGCATCGACCTACTTGAACGGAACCTAACTTCGGGGGCCTTGGGATGGGGACGGGCTTCGGACTCTGTTGTTCGGCATGAAATGCCCTCGAACTTAAGTGGTCCTCCCCTTATAGCTGGCGAAGACGCTGTGCTGTCCGTCCTTCGTAAATGACAGGACATCGTAGGCGTCTGCGACGCCATTGGGCTGCTCCATGCCAGGCGAGCCGCGAGGCATGCCTGGCGCTGCGATTCCGATCACACCTGCTGGCCGCGTCTCAAGAAGCCGTATGACGTCGGTCACCGGCACATGACCCTCGACCACGAGACCCTCGATGATGGCGGTGTGGCATGAGCCAAGGGCCGCTGGCACGCCGAGCTTCTGCTTGAGGACCGGCAAGTCCGCGTTCTCGCTCGATGTGACAACGAAGCGGGGCGAGGCTCGCAGGATTTCGACCCAGCCGCGGCAGCAGCCGCATCCGGGATCGAGGTGAACTTCGGCTGCGTAGACATTGGGTTTAGTGTCGCAAGCCGCTGGCAGAGCCACCGCCAGGCTCGAAGCCGAGAGGAGCAAAAGGAGGTCTCGGCGTTTAGGGTCTTGCATTGGTGTCCTCCTGCCTCCTCGAAAAGGTCTACACGCTGCCGAAGTTGTATGACGTTGGTTCATTCTAGTTGCGTTGCTTTGCCCTGGTAGCTCGGCGTTCATGCCGGTTTCCCTTGCCTTTGACCGGTTGACGAAAACTTGGCGAGATCGCCCGACGTGCGGCGGCTTCGCTCACCGCAGCAAAGAGGGGCTGCAGGCGCTCGATCCTGTGGGTGCGTTTGAACGCACGCTTCGCGAGGAAGCCAGACATCCTCACTCCATGACGCAGCAGCGTGCCCTTGGGCGATGGAAAGAGATGAAACCATCTCAGCGATGACCAGGTCAAAACGTTTCCGCTGAACAATTCGAGTTTCGATGAGGGCTCAAGCTTCGTCAGCACCGCTTGTGCCCGCTGCGTAATTTCGCCGGACCCGAGCTTTCGCGATGTGACATGGACCTTCCCGTAGAGTTTCGGCTCGCCCTCGATCGTCTGATAGGGATTCCACTCGCCATAGGACGCGAAGTCCGTGAGCACAGCCCAGACGCGCTCCGGCGGCGCCGCAATGTCGATCTCATGGCTAAGCCCCATGGCCGGCGCGCCGGCACGCTGGGGTTTTGCCTGCACGGGCTTCATGGCTTCGTCCGCACAGCAACCGTCTCCGGCGCCACGTCGACGCTGGGAGAGCGACTTGACCCGGCTTCCCGATAGGCCAGTAACCGAAGCGCGTTGAAAACGACAAGCACCGTCGAACCTTCGTGGAAAATGATCGCAGCCCCGATCTGCAGGCCAAAGAGCGTCGAAGGAATGAGGACGGCCACCACGCCGAGGCTCACCCAGAGATTCTGCTTGATGATGCTGCTCGTTTGTCGGCTGAGGCCTACGGCGAAGGGCATATGGTTGAGATCGTCGGCCATCAACGCGATGTCGGCGGTTTCCAGCGCCACGTCCGATCCTGCAGCGCCCATCGCGATGCCGACGGTTGCATTGGCCAATGCGGGAGCGTCATTGACGCCGTCACCGACCATGGCGACTTTGCCTTCGCGCTCCCTCAACTCCTTGATGAACGCGACCTTGTCTTCGGGCATGAGGCCACCCTTGGCGTCCGTCAGGCCGACTTGTTTGGCGATCGCGTCTGCGACGCTCTGGTTGTCGCCCGTGAGCATGATCATTCGCTGGATGCCGAGGCGTTTCAGCTTGGCGATGACATCGCGCGCCGCCGCGCGTTCCGTATCCATCAAGCCGAGGACGCCAAGGTAAGCGTCGTCCTGCCTGACAACCATCACCGTGCGCCCTGCCTTCTCAAGGTCCAGCGCTTGCGTTCTGACCGCTTCGGGCATGGCCGCGCCATTCGAGCCGTCGAACAGGCCAGGTTTGCCGATCCAGATGTTTCGACCGCCGACATTGCCTTTGACGCCTTTGCCGGTAATGCTCTCGACGCTTTCTGCTTTGACCCCCGCATCTGCGCCCAACCTCTCGCGTCCGTCGCGCACGACTGCGGCCGCAAGCGGGTGGTCGCTCATCTCCTCGATGGCGATGGCGTTGCGAAGAAGTTCGTTCACATCGATGCCCGCGGCGGGCAAGACGTCGGTCAGGCGCGGCTTGCCTTCGGTAAGTGTTCCCGTCTTGTCGAACGCGATGGCTTTCAACGTTCCGAGATTTTCAAGAGGTCCGCCCCCCTTGACCAGGACGCCGCCGCGCCCTGCCCGCGCGATGCCGCTCAACACGGCGCTAGGAACTGATATGGCGAGAGCGCAGGGACTTGCAGCGACGAGCACCGCCATCGCGCGATAGAAGCTCTGCTGGAAAGTCTCGTCGATGATCACCCAAGCAAACATCAGCGCGACAATCCCGATCAGGACGCACGGGACGAAGATACGCTCGAACCGCTCGGTGAATTGCTGTGTCGGCGAGCGCTGCGCCTGGGCATCCGCGACCATGCGAACGACACGCGCCAGCGTCGTCTCTCCAGCTGGGCGCGCTACCCAGACTTCGAGCGCCCCTGGGCCGTTGATCGTGCCGGCAAAGACCCTCGTCTCGGCAGCTGCCTTGTTGAAATCAGTGTTCTGGTCAGGCTTTGTGGCGAGCGGCTTCTTGTCGACAGGTACACTTTCGCCGGTGACGGGCGCCTGGTCGACGCTGCTTTCGCCGGCGACGATCAGCCCGTCGGCGGGCAGCCTCTCATTCGGCTTCACGATCACGACGTCGCCAACCTTGAGCTGCTCGACAGCTACCTGTTCCGTCCCACCGCCGCGACGAACGGTAGCGGTTTCGGGCGCGAGCTTCGCAAGCGCCTCAATCGCGCGTCGGGCCCGGCCCATCGCGTAGCCTTCGAGCGCATGACCAAGGCTGAACAAGGCCAGCAGCAGCGCGCCTTCAGACCAATGGCCCAGCATTGCCGCTCCGGCGGCGGCAGCGATCATCAGCGTGTCTATCTCGAAGCGGCCGCGGCGGAGATTCTCGAGTGCTTCGCGGACAGTGAAGAAGCCGCCAAGGAAATAAGCTATCGCATAAATCGCGATCGCCACCTCCTTCGTCCACGTCGTCTCGATTATCCAGCCAATCGCCAACGCCGCAGCCGACCCAATGGCGAAACCGAGTTCCGTTCTTTCACCAAGGGCGCCGCCATGGTGGTGGCCATCTTCTTCGTTTCGTTGAATCGGCGTAGATTCGCTCACGTGTCACCGTGAAGTATTCCACCGACTACGGCCATGCGAATGCGGCTTATGGATTTGGACACGTGAGCGTCGAACTTGGTCTGGAAGGACGCCGAATTGCGTGCGCGGAGAGACACGATGGAATTCCAGGCCACGTCCCGGGTTTCGAGTACCCGACCGTCGGTACCAATGGCTTCAGCGTGAAGATGCTCGTTGAGCGGACGGTTCGGGATGAGCCGTTTCTTGGCATTCCCTGAAACAAAAACGCCGTCCGTCGTCCATCCAGCTGAAACACCCCATAGTTCAACCATCTCTCCCTGTGCTAGCTCCACCGGTACTGGGCTCTGCAGTGTCGGCGCCGTTGTGCAAGAAGCGAGCAGCCCGAGTGTTGATGCAAAGATTAGCTTCCTCATAGTCGCCCCTTTCTGGGTTCGTCTGAACAATGACGCCTTCGCGGTACGGTCGAGGATCGGTGCATCGTTACTCATCTGCCCTCTCGCTTTCGTTCTTGGCGTCACGAAATATTTCCACCGCGCCGCCAATAGCGCTGCCTCCCACGCCATCAGCTTCCACGCGTTCCAGTCGCCCGCAGCACGACGCTCAAGGCATTGATGACTGAGGCGATTCTCAGTGCTGCCTGAACGCGTTCGATCGGCACACCCCGCTTGTGCAGCTCCACTTCATGGGAGTTCAGGCACGCCTCACAATTGCTCAGCGCAGAAACGGCCAGCGCCCAGAGTTCGAAGTCGACTTTGTCAACGCCGGGATTAGCAAGCGCCTCCATGCTCAGCTGCGAAGCGTCCGCGCGATAGTCGTGATTGTGCAGAAGGTTTACTGCGCCGTAATAGACCGTGTTCATGGCCATGATTGTCGCGGCGGTGCGCGCGGCATTCCTGGCGTCTTCGTTCAGGCGGGGACCGGCTTCTGCTTCGACCGAGACGATGACGTCTCGCTGCCCAGCCGCGAACGCACAGGCCAAAAGACAACCCCACTTCTGCTGTTCGGACAGAACCGTGTCGACGACCACATGCGAGATGTTGATCCTGATATCGGCCGCGTAGAGCGGCAGTGCGTGAGACAACGTTGCGAGAGACATACTCAGTCCTCCATGTCTTATCGAGATGACGGCGCCTCACTCGGCATGAGCTGGCGCCGGCGAGTAGGCCGTCGGCATTTCACCTTCCTTGGGCTTGTGGCCGCTCTTCAGAAGCAGCCGGCAGATGGCGGGCAACACGAACAGGGTGAGAAGTGTCGCGGTGATGAGACCGCCGATGACCACGATCGCGAGCGGCTTCTGAACCTCGGCTCCCGTGCCATGGGCGATAGCCATGGGGACAAAGCCAATCGCCGGGACGATGCCGGTCATCAGCACTGCCCGGAACTTTTCGATCATCCCCTCACGGATCGCTTCAGACAGAGGCATGCCAATATCCAGCCGCTGATTGATGCTGGTCATGACGACAAGTCCGTTCAGCACGGCCACACCAGAGAGGCAGATGAAGCCCACCGCTGCCGAGATCGAGAACGGCATTCCCGTGAGCATGAGCGCGAACACGCCGCCCGCCAGCGCCAGTGGAACCGCGGAGAACACGGCTGTAGCCGCCCTGAAAGTCCCGAGCGCCGCATAGAGGACGCCGAAGATCAGCAGGAAGCAGGCGGGCACGACCAGCGAGATTCGCTGTGAAGCCGACTGAAGGTTCTCGAACTGGCCACCCCAGGTAATCCAAGATCCTGGCGGGAGCGGCGGCCCGGCCTCTACGCGTTGCTTCGCCTCCGCGACGAAGGAACCGAGGTCGCGGCCACGAACGTTGGCCTGCACAACGACGCGGCGCTTGCCATCTTCGCGGCTGACCTGGTTGAGGCCTTCCGAAAAGCTGAATCGAGCCAACTCCCGAAGTGCAACCGAAGCGCGATGCCCGTCTGCTCCCTCCGGCAACAGGACCGGTATGGACCCGACGGCGTCCAGATCGTCGCGAACGACGCTCGGGAGACGGACGACCACGTCGAAGCGCCGGTCACCCTCGAAGATAAGACCAGCCTCGCGACCCGCCATCGCAGCGGCGACGGTGTCCGCCACTTCTTCCACCGAGAGGCCGTAACGCGATATGGCATCCCGGTCGAAGGTGACATCGAGCGTCGGGAATCCGCCGGTCTGCTCGACCTTCACATCCGCTGCGCCAGGCACACCTTGCAGGATTTCCCCGATCTCGGTGGCAAACGCCGTCATCGCGTCGAGATCGTCACCAAAGATCTTGATGGCGACGTCGCCACGCACACCCGCGATCAGCTCGTTGAATCGCATCTGGATGGGCTGCGAGAATTCATAGTTGCTGCCCACGACCAGCTCGAGACGCTCCTCCATGCGCTCCAGCAATCCGGTCTTAGTTTCGTTCTTGTCAGGCCACTCCTCGCGCGGCCTCAACATGATGAAGGCGTCCGATGCGTTCGGCGGCATAGGATCGGACGCTACCTCGGCGGTCCCCGTCTTGGAGAATACAACCTCGACCTCTGGAAACTCCTTCAGCGCCCGTTCGATCTTCATCTGGATCTCGGTGGACTGACGCAGTGATGTGGAAGGAATCCGGATCGCCTGAGCCGCGATGTCCTGCTCGTCGAGCGTCGGAATGAACTCCTGGCCCAGCGTCATGAATCCCGCACCTGCCAGAGCGAACACTCCGACGCCCATCGCGACAAGTTGGCCCGGACGCTTGAGGGCATAGTTTAGCCCTGGCACGTAGGCCCCCTTCGCGATCGCGACTGGCTTGACGTCCTTGTGGGAAACCTTCCCCCGGATCAGGATCGCGATCATGGCGGGCACGAAGGTCAGTGTCAGGATGAAGGCGCCACCCAGGGCCAGCATCAGTGTGATGGCCATGGGCGAGAACATCTTGCCTTCCACACCAGAGAAGGTGAGCAATGGGGCGAAGACGATAAAGATGATGAGCTGGCCGTAGACAGTCGGCCTGATCATTTCGCGCGAAGCTTCAAGCGTCTCGTGCAGCCGCTCACTCAGGGTGAGCAACCTTCCTTCATGGTGCTGTCGTTCGGCGAGACGTCGCATGCAGTTCTCGATGACGATGACTGACCCGTCGACAATCAACCCGAAATCGAGGGCGCCCAGCGACATCAGGTTGCCTGACACGCCGAAACTGTTCATCCCGGTCGCCATCATCAGCGCCGACAATGGGATCACGAGCGTTGCGATCAACGCCGCCCGGAAGTTTCCAAGGAAGATGAACAGCGTCGCGGCAACCAGCAGCGCGCCTTCCAGCAAGTTCCGCTGGACGGTGTCGATGGTGGCGTTGACCAGCTTCGAACGGTCGTAGACGGCTTCCACGACGATGCCAGGCGGCAGGGCGCGGGATACCTCGTCGAGCTTGGCGGCAGAGGCGGCCGCGACGGTTCGGCTATTCCCCCCGGTAAGCATCAGGACCGTGCCGATCACCACTTCCTGGCCGTTCGAGGTGGCCGCGCCTGTTCTGAGTTCTCCGCCGAGTTTCACCCGAGCGAGGTCCTTGACCAGGATCGACACGCCATCGCGGACCGTAACCGACGACTGGCTGATCTGATCGATTGTGCGAATTCGCGCGTCCGCGCGCACAAGGAAGGCTTCCCCACCCCGGTCGAAGAAGTTGGCTCCGACGGCGAGGTTCGCACGCTCCAACGCTTCCGCCAGTTCGGTGAAAGAAACGCCGTAGGCTGAAAGGGCCGCAAGGTCGGGTTCGATGACGTACTGCTTCTCGTACCCGCCGATCGTGTCGATGCCTGCAACGCCGGGAACAGAACGCATCTGGGGCCGGATAATCCAGTCCTGGATCGTACGAAGGTAGGCAGCCTGCGAGATCGCATCGGTCAGGCTCTCACCTTCCGGCGTGAGGAACGATCCGTCCGCCTGCCAGCCTGGCTGACCGGGCTTGGCCATGCCACCTTCGGCCTTGGGGTCAACGAAGCGGATCTCCCACATCAGCACTTCACCCAGACCGGTTGAGATCGGGCCCGGCATCGGCGCAACGCCTTCAGGAAGACTTTCAGCCGCCTGCGCCAGGCGTTCCTGGACTTGCTGTCGCGCGAAGTAGATGTCGACCGACTCGTCAAAGACGACGGTGACCTGGCTGAACCCGTTCCGCGAGATCGAGCGTGTGCTTTGCATGCCGGAGATTCCAGACATGGCAGTCTCGATCGGAAAGGTGACCAGCCGCTCGACATCCAGCGGTCCAAACTGCGGAGCCACCGAATTGATCTGAACCTGCCGGTTCGTGATGTCGGGCACCGCATCGATTGGCAGACGCATCAGGTTCCAGCCACCCCAGGCCGCAACCAGCGCGACAAGCGCAAGGATTGCCCAGCGCGATTTGACGGAGACTTCGATAAGGCGGTTGAACATCTTGGTGTGTCCGGAATCTGAGAGGGGAAGCGGGCGTCAGTGGCCGTGTTCGGCCGCGCCTTTTCCTAATTCAGCCTTGAGCAGGAAGGCGTTGCGCGTAGCGACCACCTGACCCGCCTCAAGGCCGGAGAGGATCTCGGTTCGCCCGCCGCTTCGCGTGCCCGTTTGAACTTTCATGGCATCGAACCCTTCCTCGCTGCGAACAAACACAACGTCTTGGCCTTCGATGTTCTGCACAGCCTCGTCCGGCAAGACGAACACGCCCGCGCCGCCAGCGCCGGCCTTCGCCCGGATCACGACGCGCGCGAAACGCCCGGGTTGCAGGTTCTCTGCGCCTTTCGTGACGGAGAGGACGACAGAGGCGCTGCGGCTTTCAGCGTTTCCCGACGGCGTCACGGAACGGACGGTCGCCGTGATCGAGCCCCCGGTCGGCGTCTCAACCGTCGCAACATCGCCAGGTGCGATGCGTCCGGCGTCCGCGAGCGGAACGGCGCCTTCGATCTGGATCTTCGTGGGATCCGCGATGCGGAAGAGGATGGTCTCAGGCGTGACGTAGGCGCCGAGCTTGGTCGCAGTCGTCACCTCGGTAATGCGGCCCGCGATTGGGCTGGAGATGAAGACTGACGTTCCATCGTCCGAAACACGAGCTGCACGCGACGCGGCGCTGCTCCGATTGTACTCTGCCTCGGCAGACGTCAACTCTGCCTGGGCAGCTTCAAGATCCTGCCTGGCGGTGACGCCCTGGTCGAACAGGCGCTTCTCCCTGTCGAATGCGGACTTTGCTTGGTCAAAGCGCGCCTTTGCGCCGGACAAGGCCGCCGCAATTCCAGCCGCCTCGGGGCTGTTGACGACAGCCACGGTCTCCCCGCGGGCCACTGGGTCGCCGAGACGTTTGCGGATCGCCGAGATAGTACCGGCGGCGCGCGCCGTGAGAACAGCCTCGCCGTCGGGAGCCGACACCACAGTCGCCTGCGCGACGATTTCTTGCGCGAGAAGCGAAGGGCTGAGGGTTTCGAGTACAACGCCTGACTGCTTGATCATCTCCTCAGACATCGCAACTTCGCCAGCCTCGCCGGCATGCTCGCCGCCTTCGTCTCCATGCTCGCCTTCCTCGCCAGCGTGCTCATCGCTGGGGGCTGCGCCGCCAAGTTCGGTCGCGTGCTGTTCAGGACTTTCGCCGGCATGGTTCTCTGCGGGCGCGAACACGGAGCGTCCGAGGAAAACGCCTGCGAGCGCCGTCACGACGACGACCGCTGCGGCGCCGCCCAAAAGTACGTTCTTGTTCCGGATATCCATGGTGATTTCTCAGCGAGCCAGAGCGCGTTCAAGTTCGGCGGCCGCGACAGCACGGTCGCGTTGCGCCTCGATCAGTGTCGCTTGCGCCGACGCAAACGCGTCCTCTGCGTCAAGCACGTCAAGAAGTGAGAAGCGCCCGGCCTCGAACCCTGTACGCGCCAGATCGAGCGCCTGTTGGGCGGTCGGCCCGGCAATCTCTTCCAGTGTACGCACGCGACTTTCGGCGGCGGCGTAGGCATCTTCCGCAGCGCGTATCCGCTGCACCGACTCGGCAATCGACTGTACGCGCCGGGAGTCTGCCGCCCTCACGTCTGCATTAGCGGCGGCGACATTGCCTTGATTGCTGTTGAAGATCGGAATCGGCAGGGACAGGCCAAAGACGACAGCGCTCTCCCCATCCTCCTCGAACCGTCGCAGGCCGAGCTCGGCCGTGAGATCAGACGTGCCGGCCGTACGTTCTCGGTCGACAATCGCCCGTGCCGCAACCGCCTGCGCTTCAGCGAGACGGACGTCGAGGCTCTGCAGCGGATCAGGGACACCTTGCGGCTTCTGCTGATCCGCGAGGGAGCCGACGACCCGTTGGGGCGCAGTAACGTCGCCCAGCAAGGCGGCCAGAGCTGAGCGGGCCGCGTTGTCGGCGGCGATCAGCCTGTCGAGCTCGGCCTGGGCTTCCGCCGCCGCTGTTCGTGCGCGCAACGCGCGCAGCGGCGGCTCACGCCCTGCGTCGACGAGCGCCTGAGCTGATTTCGCCAGGTCGTTGGCGCGGCCCAGCGCCGCGCGAGCAAGTGCGACCTGAGATTCACTCGCGAGCGCCGTGGCGAACCGGGATTTCACTTCGACCGTGAGGTCTGCCCGCGCGATGCGCGCCGACAGCTGCGCAGCCAAGACTTCCGCCTCGCCTGCCCTCAACCGGGCTTCGCGTTTGCCGCCAAGTTCGATCGTCTGGCCTATGGCCAACGTTGTTTCGGCGAGATCGAGGCCACTGTAGAGACCCGACCCGCTGAAATTCTCGACTTCGAGCCGGGCTTCGGGGTTCGGCCCGAGACCTGCCTGCTGCCGTCGCCCTTGCGCCGCATCAACGGCTGCTCCTGCCTGGATAAGTGCCGGAGCGTTGCTTTCTGCACGCGCGAGCGCCTCTTCTAGCGTGAGTGTCTGGGCGGTCTGAGCGAAGGATGCGCCTGCGCTGCCAGACATGAGGATCGCAACGCACAGCGTGCGTGCAAGTATACGATTGGAAATCACTGGATATGTCTCCGCTAGAACTGAAAACGGCGTTGGCCCTAAAAAGGGCGGCGGCGTTTCAGGCTAGCGGCGGGCGGCTCAACGGCGCCGAGTGGTGCGCGGCTCGTCCGTCGTGCGAGAAGCCATAGACCTGAGCGATCACACCAAGTTCGGCCTCGCTCTGCGGCATGGCGAGATAGATATGATGCAAGGCGTGGCAGGGGCAGCTGTCGGTGCAGGTTCCCGGCCCGCTAGGTTCAGACTCGCCCAAACCATCATCGGCCGCTGTGAGGGTTGGCTGCGCAATTTCGTCGGCCTGAATCGAGATCACCGAATCGTCGCTGACATGCAAAACGCCAGCGTCCGCCGTCTGGATGGACCAGAACGTCAGGGCTAGCACGAGGGCGAAGACGCGGCGGAACACGTGCGGTCCTTGGCTTTCGAGCAGCTGAGATGCCACACCGGAAGTTTCAAGTCGATGAACAGAAGCGTGACGTTGTTTAGGTCGCAGCTACATTATAACGTCAAAGACTGAGAGCGCAAACACCGGCCCCCCTTCGTACCTCGACATAGCTGCCAATACTTCGTGCTGGTCCGGATCTACTTGTGGGCCCGAAGGAAGATTTTCGCTGTCCACTCCGCATTGCTACCCGGCGTTGTGAGCTGTAGATGCGCAAAATTGGCAAACATCGTGCAGCCGCCTGGTTTCAGCACTCCGAAACGAGCCTCCGCGTTTGCCTTGACCCACCCCTCCCCCTCGCTGTTGGCGTTGCAGATTACACCATCAAACCTCGCCTCTGGCGCTTGGCCGATGAGTAGCGGGACAGCCGGGACGAGCGTGACGCGCATATTGAAGACCGCGTCAAAGCGGCTCGCATTGATGGCGTTTTCGGAAAAACTTGGCCCGATCGAGGGCGGCAACTGTAGCTGCTGCGGTTCCTGGGCGTCAGCAGATGCCGTGAGTATTGCACTGGCGCACAACGCGAGACAAAGGCGCATCTACTCCTCCCATGGGTCCAGATCATCATCGCTCGGTCACTGTGGCCTAGGCAACAACGCGCATCCTTCGCGCGAATGTTGTCCCCGACGCGCAACTGGCGCACGGGTCGGTGCCATGGCCGCGCCAGCTGCGTCGGCTCTGCCGCAACAGTGGAGCCCAGTTGTCGCGACTGAAGGCGAAATCCCGCCGAGGTTCCTGTTGCTGCGACAGTGCGGAGCCTTGTCCGCACGCTTGCTCTCTCGATCTCTCTCGATCGAAATGCAAGCATCACTTTGGCCTTAGCGACGACCGACAATACTGTCGCCGTCGCGAAGTATTTGTCCGCCATGAGATCCTGCAGGTTCTCCCTCAATTGGTCAGCGCGAAACCAGCAACTCACGCGCCTGAAGTGCGATCTGGCCGGACATTTCCGCGCGCAAGCCGCCACATTCCCCACCAGCCCAGCGGCGCAAGTATCACGGCGCTCGCCATACCAGGGAAGTATCCATAGTCACCGCCGGTCAGCAGCGGGAAGACGAAGTGGGCGAGCTCGATCACGCCCATCGAGACGAAAAACGTCCAGGCAAGGTAATATCCGAAGTCCGCCCGCCGCGGCACGAGGACCGGAATGAGCAGCCATGTCGCGGCCAAGGCATACAACGCATAGACGAAGATGCTGTCAGTCTCAGGCGGGCGGACGCCGGTGATCCGCGATAGCGCCGGAAAAAATCAAGATAGCGCTCTTCCAGCTTGTGAAGCACGAACGCAGCGAGCGTCAGAAAGAACGGCAGCCTGATCGCTCGCCAGTCTGGTTTCGCTCGTGACATCAGCCACACGAGCAGGCCGCCGAGGAAGCCGAACGTGAACAGGATCATCGGAAGAAGACCCAGCATCACATAGCCGAGCGCGATAACGCAGGAGGTCAAGCCAATCGCGAGCGCCACGGTCTGCGGCCGCCTTTTGGTCCCCTGCTCCCTGGGAGCGTGACGGTTGGCATCAGGCAAGGGCGACCGCCGTGATGCAGCCAGCGATCGCGACGCCGCTCCAGAGCAGCACACGCTTCATGACATCACCCGTCACTGTCTCGTTGCCAAGTATTGCCTTGAGATCGTCCGGAACGGGCATGGGCTTGAGGGCGGAAACATTGGCGCCGCCTGTGTTGCCTCTCGGGATCCAACCGACAAGGTAGCCGGGGATAACAGCGAAGAGCCGAACTACCTGACCGACAATTTCACGCGCGTCGTGCCGGCGCACGCCTATCCTCAGCATCCAGACATGTGTTTGAAGATGAGCGATGAAGAAGCGCTGGCCCAGAATATGTGCGCGCTCAGTGAAGGCAAAAGCTTCCGCGTAAGCGCCGGCCTCATAGGCAGAGCGGGCCTTGTCGATCTCGGCGCAAAATGCGCGTGCGACGGTCTCACGCATCACAATCACTCCGCTGCGACGGTGGCGCTCCGGCGGACGCTGCGAATCTCTCCGGACGCCTGCCGCATAATTGTCACGCCGCCGGTAATGCCGAGACCGGCCATGATTGCCGCTACGAGAATGTCTGGCCACAGGGTTCCCGTGCCGAACACGCCGAGTGCCGCCAGCATGACGGCGACATTGCCGATGGCGTCATTGCGCGAGCAAATCCAGACCGAGCGCATGTCTGAGTCGCCCCGGCGGAAACGGAACAGCATGAGGGCGACTGCGGCGTTCGCGATCAGCGCGATAAATCCGACGATGCCCATGACACCTGCGTGGGGCGGGACATCGCCCTCCCAAACCCTCCAGCCGGCGCTTCCTATCACCCAAAGCCCAAGTACAAGTAGCGTTGCCCCTTTGAAGAAAGCCGCACGGGCTCGTATGCCAAGCGCGAGACCGGCGACGCCGAGGCTGATCGCGTAGTTCGCGCTGTCTCCGAAGAAGTCGAGTGCGTCGGCTTGCAGTGCTGAGGAACTTGCCGATAACCCTGCCGCCAGTTCTGCGACGAACATCACGGCATTGATTATCAGAGCGATCCAAAGCGCCGGTCGCCACACTGGATCGACCTTCGCTGCCGCGTCGGATTCGCAGGCGTCATGTTCGCAGCAACCCGCCATTGGGACCTCGACAAATCAACCGGACGCCCCAATCTGCACCCTGTAGCCACTACAGGGTCAAGCATGCCATCTCCCAGTTTCTCTATCGGCGCCCTCGCCGAGGCCACGGAAACCAAAGTCGAGACAGTTCGCTACTACGAACGGATTGGTCTGCTCCCCGAGCCCGGTCGCACATCTGGCAATTATCGCAGCTACAGCCAAACGCATCTCGACCGGCTGAGTTTCATTCGTCGCGCGCGCGTCCTTGGCTTCACGCTTGACCAGGTACGGGCGCTCCTCGGCCTGGCCGATCACAAGGACAGCGATTGCTGTGCAGTCGACGCGATGGCCAACGAGCATCTGGCCGAAATCGACCGGAAGATCGCAGACCTGAAAGCGCTTCGACGAGAACTGAACTCTCTCGTCAGTCAGTGCAAACGCGGCACGATCGCTGACTGCCGAATAATAAGTGCGCTTTCCCCGCGCTGAGTTGACGGGAAAGTCGCTCAGAGAAAGGACATTTGTTCCGATCGCCGTTTGGCGAGGACCTGACGTTGCGGTTCCAGAGAGGCAGCGATCTCGGCACCAATATAGTCAGCCGCCGCTCGCAGTGGCGTGTCCGCGAGGTGCGCGTACCGCTGCGTGGTAGAGGCCTGCCGATGCCCAAGTATGCCGCCAATAAGCGGGAGACCAACGCCGCCCCCGGCCCCTATGCTCGCGAACGTGTGCCGAAGGTCGTGGACTCGAACATCCGCAATCTTTGCCAGTCGGCGAATGCGCCCCCACTCCTTGCTAAGCCCATCAAAATGTCCATCGCCCTTCTGAGCTGGAAACACCCAGACCTGGTTGCTCGAAGTCCATTGACGCTGATCATCCAGGATTTGGAGAGCCGCCCTGCCCAGCGGGATGACCTTCGCGCCTGTCTTGCTGGTTTCCTTCCGAAGCATGCCGAAGTTGAAGTCCACCTCAGACCACTTCAATCCTTCGATCTCGCCCCGGCGTGCGCCAGTGAGGACCAGCAGGCGGATGATGGTAGCCGCCGTACCCGCTGTCTCCGAGGCAGCCGGCTGATCCAGAACTTCGCCCAGACGCTTCAACTCCTGAGGCGACAGATAGCGGTGCCGCTGTCCTGACGGAGCCAGCTTGATACCGAGCGCCGGGTTTCGCTCGATCATCCCTGCATCAACCGCGTAGGACAGTATCGAGGAGAAGAGGCGGATGGTCCGCGTCGCGGTGCCTTCCCCGCCCGTGACCTTGATGAGTCCGCGCTTGCGGCCCTTTCGTTTGGACTTTGACTCGCCCGCTGCGATCTGGGTTCGCACGCGCTGGATGTCGCCCTTGACCAGGCTTTCGACTGTTCGGCGTCCGATCAGGGGGCGGATATGGTGATTGGCCAGGGCGACGTCCTGGTCGATATTGACCTGCTTGCGCCTGACGCCGGTCCTGCGGTTGTTCAGCGCGCCGTCCACGGACCACGCATCGATGAGTTGGGCGACTGTTTGGGAGCGGCGCACCTTGTCCCGCTCTTCAGCGGTGTCCTCGCCCAGATGAGCACGCGCGAGAACATCCTTCGCCTTGGTCCGTGCCTCGTCCGCGGTGATCTTCCCGAAGACGCCCAGGCTGTAGCGACGCTGGCGGCTGCCTCGACCGCCGCCAACCCGGTACTGGGCAATGAACACTTTGCGCCCGGTCGGATAAACGCGAAGGCCGAACCCGGCGAGGTCATCGTCGAAAAGGTAGAGGTCCTTTTCGGGCTTCTCGATCGCATCAATGTTGCGTTTGATCAGCTTCACGCGGCGGCTCCGAACAACAGCCGCACAACAATGCGGGGGTCAAATCCGGAAGCACATCGGAAGCACCGTGACGGGGAATCCGGGGTGATTTGAGGAAACACGAGGAAACGCATTCGTCCGCCAATCGCGTGTAGAGCGAGGATTTATTGGCAGAATCTGACACGCGTGCTATGTTGTGGAAACAGCGGGTGATACCGCCCTGCTCCGTTCGTAATGCGGGGGTCAGGTGTTCAAGTCACCTAGGCAGCACCATCTAAGTTGCTGATATTATTGCATAATTTTAGCTGGCGCGCTGTAGCGTCTTCAACAATGCCACTTCATGTGCGCGGGTCAGACATTCAGCTTCCGGTTTGATCTCACATTCTCGAACGGCTGAAGCAGTTGTACCGAGCGGCACCTTCGACAGGAAGCACATGGGAAACACCAACAAACAATTCGGGCTCTGCAGCGTAATGCGTCGACCCTGAGATCAGCGCAGCGAACCGCTATCCAACTGCCGCACGAAACGTGCGCACAGGATCGGCATTCGACTCGAACCTGCGATACCCGATTAAGCCAGCCTAGCGATCCGTAGAGCAACACCGCATGCAGCCGAGGCAAGGATCAGCCAGACCACGCCGATCTTGAACCGGAGCAGCGCGACCGTCGCGATAACGCACATCAGAGCAGCGGCAATCTGAAATGAAGGCCACACGGGTAGAGGCAGTTCGGCTCCCAGCGGCAGATGCAGCGCGTCAACAGTGCCGAAGACGACGTGCAGCGCGAACCACAGCGCGAGGTTGGCGATGACGCCCAGGACCGCAGCCGTGATGCCCTTCAGCGCCGCGTTGGCGAAGCGGTTCGATCTCAGCCGCTCGGCGAATGGCGCACCGGCAAAGATCCATACGAAGGACGGCGCGAACGTGCACCACGCCGCCATCAGGGCGCCAAGCGTCGCCAGCGCAAGACCTCCCCCGCCCTGCCAGCCAGCGACAAACCCGACAAACTCATTGACCAGAACGAGCGGGCCTGGAGTTGTTTCGGCTAGGCCCAGCCCGTCGATCATCTGGCCGGCGGTCAACCAGCCATGCACCTCGACCGCTTCTTGCTTGAGGTAGGCCAAGGTCGCATAGGCCCCGCCGAAGGTAACGACAGCGAGCGTGGAGAAAAGCTGGCCTATCCGCGTCAGCACATGATCGGATCCAAGGGCAAGTAGTGACATGCCAAGCGGCGCCAGCCACGCGACGCCCCACGCCACCGCGGTCGCAATGGCGCGCCATGCTGACGGCGTGGACTCGATTGCAGATTCAACCGGCGCGGTCGCGGGCTTGCGGTCGCGCAGTGCGAGCAAGACGCCAATGATTGCCGCGGCCAGAATGACAACCGGGAACGGCGCGCTCCAGATGAGCAGCGCCAGAAACGCCGCGATCGCGATCGGCCAGGCGCCCGCTCCCTTGAGCGCGCGCTTACCGATCTTGATCATGGCCTCAAGCACCAGGGCGACCACCGCCGCCTTGATGCCGAAGAATGCCGCTGCGACGAGCGGCTGTTGACCAGCGGTGACGTAGACCCACGAGAGCACGAATACAATCAGCGCCCCCGGCAGGACGAAGAGGGAGCCAGCAATGACCCCACCCTTCACGCCATGGAGCAGCCAGCCGACATAGGTCGCAAGCTGTTGTGCTTCTGGCCCCGGCAGCAGCGTGCAGTAGCTCAGGGCGTGAAGGTAGCGATCCTCGTCGATCCACTTTTTCTCGTCGACGAAGACGCGGTGCATCAGGGCAATCTGGCCGGCCGGCCCGCCGAAGCCAAGGCAGCCCACTTTGAAGGAGGCCGCCGTCAGTTCGCTGAGGGTCGGGCGCGCCTCGACCGTCACGACGCTCCGGTCCTGGCGAACTCCCTGTCCGCGTTGGCCCAGTCGAGCGCGCCCATGTAGGCATCGACGTAGGCGGCAGCTTTGGCGCCAAAATCCATGTGGTAGGCGTGCTCATACATGTCGAGAGCGATGAGGCCGCGACCATAGGCAATCGCCATGGTGTGATCCGCCGCCCACTGGTTGACGAGCTTGCCAGCGCGTGGCGACCACATCAGCAAGACCCAGCCTGAGCCGCCGCCAAGCGCCTTGCCCATAGCGACGAATTGGTCTCGCCATTTTTGCTGGCTGCCAAAATCCTTCTCGATCTGGGCGGCAAGTTGTGCGCCCGGCTTGCTGCCGCCTCTGCCTAGCGAAGCGAAGTAAAGCTCGTGGAGGATCATCGAATTCATCGCGAGAAGTTCCTCGCGCTTGAGACCGTTGAACATAAAGCCCGGAGCCGCCGGATCCAGCTGCGCGACCTGCGCCTCGATTGCGCCAAGACGCGTCACCGCGCCCACATAATTGTTGTCGTGATGACTTACGAGAATTCTCTCGGACAGTCCGGGGATTGTTTTCGGGTCGAATGGCAGCGGTTTGGCCTGATAACCTTTGAGCGAAACAGCGGCTGCGGACTGCTGCGCAGTGGCGCATCCTTGAGCGGCGAGCATGACACCGGCGGTTAGCGTGGCAGCCAGCGCCGTGCGGCGATCAATCCCTGTCGGCATCGCTGTGTTATCCTTTGTTTACGTGGGGGGAACGATCCGATGGCTTGCGCTCAACCCAGCCACAACTCAATACCTCGCCCGACAGCGCTGTCCATCAAGGCGCAAACTGACTCCCGTTAGTGACCCCAACGCCATTCGGCTTTTGTGACACCGCAACGGGTAGCTCAACCCGGCTGCGTTCGAGGACCTAGCGCCTTTGACCTGGTCGTGCGCTATGGTCCCGGCATCAGCTGACTGGCCTTTCCGCGTCCCACGCCCCAGCGGCACGAAGCGGATATCGTTCGCCTCGGCGTACTGCCGGCGTAGCTCGGTCTCGAGATAGTCGAGCGCATCGGAGTCTGTGATGTCGAGGTCGGTCAGTAGATCGGTGACCACGACCAACACGTGCGAGACTTCGAGATAGTCTCGCGACGACGGTCGGCGTACGACGCGCTCAAACCAGAGATCGTGAACGTGCTGCATGCGAGGCTCCGGTTAAAGGCACAGCACCAGACTGTTGACCCCGATCTCGCAGAAAGTCGGTACGCGAAGCGTCATTCAGCCCCGAGGCGAGCTGCCTCAGGCTTTGCACGCCACGCAACGTCAATGAGCATCCTATTGGTCACGTAGGGCGTGCGGCTCCGGGTATTCCTCTCGGGAGCCAGCAAGTGGCGATTGCCCCCCCGGGTAACTGATCTCGTGCAGCCGCCGCGTCGTTTCTTGTTGTCAGCGCCCGCAAGGCTGGCCTTGTGCGAATTCCGGGTGGCGCACTACCGCCGGTGAGACACCACTCGACCAGCACGTGCGCATGGTCGTGCCAAGCACTGCCCGTTTTCGGTCTTCGGGGCTTCTAGCCCTTTGTCGCCAGGGAGTTCGAGTTCGGACATTCATGGTAAAGTCGACCTGCATCCGCACCGGGCCTTGCGGTTCGACCAGATGCGGCTGGTCCGGCAGTATGAGGCCGGGCGCGCCGGGCGAGAGCATCTGGGTGTCGCCTGTTTCCGTGAAGGTCAGCTTCAGCTCTCCGTCCAAAACACGAATGACACCCCACACACCCAGCTTGGTGCGGTGCTCGCGGCGAAGGGCGGCCGGTAAGGTGGCTTCGTCGAACACGGGCGTTGAGCGATATGGTGACGGCGTCGGAGTATCATTCATCTCGTCACCCTTGTCGTTTCACGGGCAAGCCAGGAAAACCGAACATCGCGAGCTGCAGGCTTTCAGCGATCCGATTGGCGCGCTCCATGAAATAGTCCACCGCTTCGGGGGTGGGAGCGGTGTCTTGCAGGGTCTGGCGAAACAGCGCCAGCCAGGTCTGGAAATGCGACTGCTCGACCTGGCTCAACTTCTTATGGGCCGGAACTGGCTGACCAGAATACGTGCCCGCATTGAGTGCGACCGAAGCCCAGAAGCTCTTCATTCGCGGGAGATGATAGTCCCATCGGTCTCCGATCGCTTCCTCGAAGATGGGTCCAAGCGTCTCGTCGGCGCGGATGCGCCTGTAGAACTCATCTACCAACAGCGATATGTAGGCCTCGTCGATACCAATGACATTTGCACGTCGCTGGATCTCGGCGCGACGCGCATGAGCTGTAACGACAGGATCGCCCATCAGGCCGCCTCGCTGTTCAACAGTGCGCGAAGTTTTGGATTCGCGACCAGGTCTGCCAGCGTGTACCGGTCGAGTACGCTGAAGAATGCATCGACCGCTTCGTGCATCACCCCTTTGAGCCTGCACGCGCCGGAAATCACGCAGCCGCCCGGCTCTGCGGCGAAACACTCGACCAGGTGGATGTCACCCTCCATCCGTCGGACGACGTCACCGACCCGGATTTTCTCTGCCCTTCCCGCCAGACGCAATCCACCGGCGCGTCCGCGTACCGTGTGGATAAGCCCCTCCTTTCCCAGCAGGTAGGCGACCTTCATCAGGTGGTTGTGAGAAATCCGGAACCGGTCGGCGACCTCGCCGATCGTGACCAGCCGGTCAGGACTGGACGCGAGATGCATCAGCATCCTGAGCGCGTAGTCCGACTGGAGGTTGAGACGCATGGTCGCTCCTAAAGCAGTATCTTATATATTGCTTTATTCTCCAGGAAGTGCAAGGTTGCGTCGGCGACAAGTTGCGCCGTCTGACTGTGAGCGAGGAACTCTCGATGCTTCGGCTGCTAATGCGACCTTCGAATGCGGTTTGCGATGTCATGGGGATCAAGAACGAGAACGAGCGGGGCATGGTCCGAATGCTCGTCAACATGCTGCTTCTGACTGTGCTGTTCGTGTTCCTCTTCGTCGCCACCGTTGGTAGCTTTTAGGCTCGCCAACCACTGCCAAGCACACCCTATGCCCGGCGCCAAACCGTAGACGGTGTTGCGAAAACCGGACGTCGCAACGATCGCATACAGCCGGACCTCGAGGAGCCAAGCCTCGCCCGTACGACAGGGCTGCTCACATCGAAGCATCCTACTGCGCGCCCGTCAGGCTCGGCTGCCCGCCTGTCTTTTTTGTCTCTATGATGATTGAGCCCCCCACCCACGCATGATGACTTGACGAGCTCAAACATATTACATAGGTGTCCTATGTATGAAGATCGATCAGTTGTCAGAAGGATTGGCCCGTCTCGCGGCCGTGTCGCGGCAGGTTGACTGGCGCACGGGCGAGGTTGAAGGCCTGACGCCTACGCAGGGTGATATTCTGCGGTTGCTTATGGCGCGCCCCAAGGGCGTCCGCCTGTCGTTTGCGTCTGCGCATATCGGCGTCAGTCAGCCGACCGGGAGCGATGCAGTCTCTGCATTGGAGCGCAAAGGGTATCTTGAGAAGATTTCCGATCCAGCCGATGGGCGGGCCGTGCTCCTGCGGGCGACACCCGCCGGCAAGGCGCTGGCGCGGCGCTGGCCGATGAGCTTCGGCGGGATGATTGAAGCTCTTTCCGAAAGCGACCGTGTCGACCTGCTGGGGATCGTTTCCCGCGCCATTCTGGCTTTGCAGACGCAAGGCGCGATTTCACGCCAGCGTATGTGCCTGAGCTGTCGGCATTTCGCGCGGGATGCGCATCCGGGCAAGTCGGCACCGCATCATTGCAGGTTGATGGACGTCGCTCTTGGGGCTGGCGATCTTCGGATCGACTGTCCGGAGCATCGCGAGGTCAACGCCGCCTGAGCTTCATCGCCCGCACAAGAATTTGAGACGTTGTCTCAAGCAAGCGAGCGCATCGCTTCCATGCGCATAATACATAGGAGTCCTAATATGAAAACAGGAGCCACCTTCTACCACGCCGGTTGCGCCGTCTGCATGAGCGCCGAGCAAGCTCTCGCCGGCTCACTCGATCCCGCTCGCTACGATGTCGAGATCGTCAATTTTGCAACCGCGCCTCAACGCATCGCAGAAGCCGAAAAGCTGGGCGTCAAATCTGTCCCCGCCTTCGTGATCGATGGGACAGCCTTCCACATAAACTTCGGGGCCTCGATGGCCGATGTCAAAGGAGCTGCCTGATGAACAGCAAACCCATTCAGGCGGCGGCGCTTGCGCTTATCTCCTTGGCGGCCTGCACGCAGTCGCCGCCCGTCCAGACCGGTTCGACGCAGCCATCTCACACCCATACGGGGGGTATCAGCAACCCGGCGTCTCCTGCTGTTCTGGCCCCGTTCGACATCGTGCACGCCAAGATAACGACGGACGGGAACGCAGCGGTGTTCCACATGGCTGTGTCGGGCAAGGCAGGCGCGACCAGACCGATTCCGACCGGGCAGTTCGCTGGCAGCGAGGTGTTCTCGTATGTCTGGCCGACCACGATCGATCCCTTTGAGGTCGGATTCGATCGGGATGCAGGCATTCTGGCGGCTGCCGTGACATCCCACCCGGATTTCGACGATACCCCCCTGTTCGATGAGACGCATGATGGCGACCGCACCAACGATGGTGGCCTTTGGCACATGCATTGGGTCGTGCTGGGACCGGACGATGTGTGCGGCAAGGGCGCACTCAAGGTGATCGATATTCCGGAGGGCCGAAAGCCGCGTCTGCCCAAGACGTGGCCCGGCGTTCCTATCCACATCGACAGTCCCGGTTGGCAGCCTCAACTTGATCGAGACACGGTGGAAGTCCGCGTGCCTTTCGATGATATCGGCATCGTTGAGGCGGCCCGCTTTGATGGTGTGACGGCGGGTCTTCGTGTCAGCGCAAGCGCACACGCGCCGCTGCTGTGCGTCGCGAATGTCTTTGAGGTTGCTTCGGGCGATCTCAGCCTGCCCGGCAAACCCAACCAGTAGCCGCTGCCTGCCCGTGCCTCGCCGGTAAGCGGCGCACGGGCAGACGGTCGGTCTGCACAAGGAAGTAAGATGAAAGACATTTATCCTGCCAGCCCTGAGTGGCGCGTCTCTCGCTGGTTGAATTCGAAAGTACCCCTGTCCCTTGGCGCCCTGCGTGGCAAGGTCGTAATGGTGAGCGCTTTCCAGATGCTGTGTCCTGGCTGTGTCAGTGAAAGCCTTCCACAGGCGCTGCGTGTTCGGGAGGCTTTCTCGGAAGCCGAACTTGCCGTCGTGGGGTTGCATACGGTGTTCGAGCACCACGACGCGATGACGCCGATTTCACTCGCAGCATTCCTTCACGAGTACCGGATCACTATTCCGGTCGGGGTCGACGAAGCCAATCCCTGCGATCCCATTCCCATGACCATGCAAGCCTACGCGATGCGCGGAACGCCCACGACATTGTTGTTCGACCGCAGCGGCCGGCTCCGCAGAAACGTGTTTGGCCATATTCCGGATTTGCGCCTCGCTGCTGATATCATGGCGCTTGTCGGAGAGACCAATCTCTCAGGTGGATCGGCGACCACCAATGAAAGTGCGGTTTGCACGCCTGAAGATTGCAGCGATCAGACTACGTGACTCAGGAGGCTCTACCCGTTTTTATTGTTCAGAGCCGGACTACGGTACAAGCGCAGCCCGGAAGGCCTCAGTGCGCGGTAGATACTCATTGTGATTGACGCGAATTCTCCAGCCTTGACGAACAGCCAGCACCGCAATCGCACCCAACCACATCCACCTCTGTTCCACGCCCGTGTATGATGGTGCTCACTACGAGCGACGATAGTCCCGACGCAATCGACATTCGAGCGGGCAAGAGAGCCGCAATCTCACTCGCTGAGACGCCTCAGGTCCGACAGCGTGTTGATATTCTCGAACGGATCGCCCTCCGACCCGGTCCACCAGACCTCTACCGCCTGACAGACCTCCAGAGCCCCCGCGAGGCTTCGTCGCCCCGCGGAGGCGTATTCGAGGATGTCCGCAAGACAGGCGACAGGCCACACGGCGCAGACCGGGTGAAGTCGGCCACCCGAACCAGCAACCGCTGCCCGCGCCTCACGCCTCGAAGTGTCGAACAAGCGCTCTGCCATGTCGGCGGGAACGAGCGGCATATCACACGGCAGCGTCACAACATGACTTAGACACAGGGCTTGCGCCCGCTCCAACGCAGCTATCAGTCCGCCAAGCGGTCCTTCGATATCTTGCCGGTCGAGCAGCTGCTCGCCGGCCGCAGTCCTGACCTGCCCAACTGTGCGGACGCTGATCAATACGATCGGCGACCATGCGCGAGCCTTGTCGATGGCAATATCGATCAGTCGCTCGCCGCGGAAGATCCGATCAGGCTTCAGACCGCCTATTCGCCTGCCTTCGCCACCAGCCAGGATCACGACTCCGAGGTCAGGCATCGGGGAACCATTGACGTGCCGCCAGTTCATCAACCTGGCTTGGACGATCCACACTGAGTTCCAGATTGCGGAGCAGCCCATCGCGGATCGAGTAGATCCATCCGTGGATGCTGAGTGCCTGCCCCCTGCGCCAGGCGTCCGTCACGAAGGGATTCCTGCCAACATACTCCACCTGCGCACGAACATTGTGTTCGCAGGCGACATTCACACGCGTCTCGAAGTCTGAAATTGCCATGAGATGGGTCTGGTGTCGGTGCGCCAGGTCGGCCACCGGCTGGAGCCAGTGATCGATCAATCCCCTGCGCTCCTTGTCCAGCGCTGCTCGCACGCCCCCACACCCATAGTGGCCGCAGACGATGATGTGCCGAACCTTCAGGACCTCGATCGAGAATTGCAGCACGGCCAGGAAATTCATGTCTCGCGGCGGCGCCAGATTGGCGATGTTGCGATGAACAAACAGCTCGCCCGGATCCAACCCAACGATCTCGTTGGCCGGAACGCGGCTGTCGCTGCAACCGATCCAGAGATATTCCGGCGCCTGCTGCGCTGAAAGCCGTCGAAAAAACTGCGGGTCGGCGCGGACACGAGCGCTGGCCCACGCCATATTGTTGCTGAGCAGTTGGTCAATCATGAGGCTTGGACGAAGGGATCGGGAAGTCCGCGCCGCGCTGCGAGGCGCTGACCTAGTCCGCGCAGATCGCTTGCAGTCAGTCGGAGCCTGGCAATAGGAAGAACGACTGCATTCTCTACGGCTATGTGCCGCTTCTGGGAGACACAGAACGGCTCGATGACCGCCCAGGCGTCAGCATATGCCGCCAGCCCTCGCCCATCAGCCATCGCCTTGGCGACCAGCGATTTGACCGCGCTCGCCAACTGGAGATCGCTCGCATGCTCTCCAGAAAGCATACCAAGGACGCCTTCGATGTGATCATCAGGCTCACACCTGCGCCTCATCAGGGGAAAGAGGTCGTCTTCCTCATCGATGACGTGGACCGCAAGATCATAGTCCAGGAAATCATGTATCTCTTCCAGCGCGTCTGGCTCCTGCACGACTGTCCTGGCCATCACAAGAAGTCGGCTGCAGACATCGCGGTGCCGATAGTGCTCGGCGAAGAACCAGACCAGTGGTTCTCGCAGGAGGTCGAGCGGGACACGTTCAATCGGCGACTGCATTCCGGTGATGGTCATGGCACATTTCCTTCCTTTCAGGATTTTGTCCCCGCCGCGTTCCTCATTCTGATAAGCGTGTGCGCCGGCCTGCTGCCCGACAGTTCGCGTTCGACAATCAGGCTCAGACAGTCTGCAAGCGGTGCTTCACTGTCGCGCAGCCGGGAGATCAGCTGAGTCCAGGCTTCATCGTCTGCCGATGAGAGGAATTTCCCGATGGCAGCCGCCAACGCATCCTCTGCAGTTTCGCCCGAACGTGCTACGGCCTCCTCGACGACCTGCCGTGACTTTGGGGGTAGTGCAGCGAATGCCCGCCGGATATCGGCAAGAGCTAAGCCCAGAATATCGTCCGCGCGCGACACGCCATCCGGGCCCTGATCCAGTCGACCCGCGCTGTCCAGTTTCAGATGGGGCAATGTGAGCGACTGAGCGATGATGCCGTCCACATAGCGCGCGGCTGCCTGCGTCCACGACCTTGCTTCCAGTTCCATCGCTATGTGGGGCCTGACGTGCGCGAACGGCAGCCGCTGGCCGGCCGCCGCCCGATCCAGTCTCAGGACATGCCAACCATGCTCGCTACGAATGGGGACGGCGCAGATCGCACCAGCCTCGAGATCCGCCAGGGCGTCCCAGATCTCGGGCAACACGTCACCGGGACGAAGCTGGCCAAGCCACCCGCCCTCACCTGCGGATGGACAGGCCGAGTGTTCGCGAGCCAGTTGCGTAAACCGGGCCGGCTGCGCCTCGATCTGCGCAATCAAGTCGTCCGCCCGCGCGCGCGCATCAGATACATCGGCATCCACGCCTCTCGGTAGCGCAACGAGAATGTGGGACGCTTCGACAAGTGGGGGCGATTTGAAGCTGTCGGGATGTCTATCATACACCTCGCGTATCTTTTCTTCCGACGGCGGGGACACCTCGATCTCCACGCTGAGAACGGCCCGGATGAGCGCCTCCTCGGCCGTCTCCTCCTGACCTTGATCATTGCGCTCAGGCTCCGGGTGCAAGCCGAGTTCGCACGCGCGCGCCAGCAGCCGGGCTCGTATAGCAAGAGCCCGGCCGGCCTGAATGCGCGCCTCGGACAACGACGCTGCTCGGTGGTTCTGCATTTCACCCGCGAGCAAGGCCTCAGGAATTTCGACGCCGTGAAAGACTGATGTCATCTTTGTCATCAGCGGCCTCCTCGCGACGGGCGGGCTCGGCTCTTCTGGTCGGCCATGCCGCGGCGAGTGCGAACGAGCTGCCAGCCACGACGGTTCAGATACCAGATGGGGGCCGAGAGCATGTGGACGAGACGCGTAAAGGGGAAGACGAGGAATATGGTCAGGCCAAGTGCGAGATGAGCTTTGAAGATCCAGTGGACTTCGGAAATGTGAGCTGCGGCGCCCGGCTGGAAAGTGAAAATGCCCTGTGCCCAGGCCATGAATTTCACCATCTCCGAACCGTCGAGATGCTGAGACGACAACGGGATCGTTGAAAGCCCGAGCACAAGCTGGGCCGTCAGGAGCGCCAGGATGGCTGTATCGCCAAAGCTCGATGTAGCTCGAATGCGTGGATCAAAGACTCTTCGGTGCAGCAGGATCAGTGCGCCGACAATCGCCATAGCTCCTGCGATGCCACCTGCGATGATCGCCAGCACCTGCTTGGCGCCATGACTCACCCCGATGGCATCGAACACCTCAATTGGCGTCAGCAGCCCCACAAAGTGGCCGCCGAAAATGATCAGCACGCCAACATGAAAGAGCACGGAGCCAAGCATGAGTTGCTTGCGCCGAAGGAGCTGTGACGAGCCTGATCGCCACGTATAGGGCTCTCGATCAAAGCGGATGATGGACCCGATCGCCAGCACTGCGAGCGCGATGTAGGGGTAATAGCCAAACACGGCCTGATCAAACCATCCGGCTGTTGCGACTGTTGCAGCGTGTTCCTGAGCCATGACGGTCTCCTCTGTAGGTTGGCTAGAAGCTTGCTTCCAACGCCAACCAGAACTTGCTCGTGTCCGGCGGTCCACCAGCGGCCCCGCTGAACACAGCAGCCTTGGTTTCGATCGCAAGAAATTCATTGATCGGGATGCGCAACACGGCATCAAACTCGGCGCCGTGCGTCAGCGCGCCGTTGTCACTTTCGAACTGATGCACAAAGGCCGCCCAGCTGACAGGCTTCGCTCCAGAGATGGCTGGCGAGCCTTTGCCGGTTATGCCGACGCTCAGGTCTCGAATGCCTGACGGAGGCGTGTTGAGGAAGACATCCGCCCAACCCTGAAAAGCGTGAAGGGTGGCAAGCGGTGTTGCGAAACTCTGTCCGGCGGCGCCTTCGAGAATCTCGAGTCCACCGACAAATGTGATGTCGCCGCTTGAGTATGTCGCCCCGTACGACTGAAAACCAAGATCGACAGTAGGGCCCATCCCCTCATATCCGCTCTGTTCAGCGGCTTGAATGTTCGCAGCCAGAATGCCGTCGCCGAGGGGCCAGCTCTTTGACCACCGAACAGCGTAAGTCTGCGATGAAGCCGATCCAGATCCGCCCAGGTCCAGGAGCAGCACAGTGGCGACGAGATTCCCCATACCGGTCTCACCGGCAACACGAAGGACATGCGAGTTGCTTTCGAACTCGCCAACCGGGCTTTCGTCTCCGAAGATGCGATGCACCTTGTCGATGTAGATGTACTGCAGGTTGATCGCATCGCTGCCGGTGTAGCCGAGCCGCACGGCATCGAACGTCTGCTCATTCTGACGAAATCCGACACTGCCGACGAACCTTCCATCGTCCAGGACGATCCGCTGCCGACCCAGGGTGGCGTTGGCACTCTTGTCGGTCCACGCCAACTGTAGTCGGTTCAGCTCGAGCGCCTCCGGATCCGCGACGACCGCTTTGCCCGGCACAACATCAATTGAGTCGGAAAAATCGTCGTTGAGATGCCCAACGGCCTCGCCCTCGATGAGGGCGCTCCATCCGTCCGGCGTCTTGATTTCGTACCCGAGCCGAGCCCGCCACGTGACAGCCAGCGTCTCGTCAAGACCCTCGCGATCAACATGCTCCGCCCGCACCCGGACGTCCGCGATCACCTCGCCCTCGACATCCGAGACCTGGGCAAGCGCCGGCCCGGCAGACCCGACGGCCGAAAGCACCAGGATGAGACACGCGCCTGCTCGCTTCATGTTGCTCCTCCCTGCGCTCCGGCACGCCCGGGCAGCGACCCTGAACACCCATCCTTTGCATCGCCGGCGCCGAAATTGACCGGCGCCTCCGCCCAGGCCTTATCAAGGGCTTCGAGGTCATCGGGATCATCGTCCTGAATCGCGAGCAGACTTTGAACTGCCGCTGTGTCGGCCGGTTTATCGGAGATCGTGAGAAGCGCCCGGAAGATGGATTGATAGGGGCTCTGTCGTTTGGCGAGCCGCGCCGAAATTGCTTCCAGGACGTGCGCCGCCTCCCCGATCAGCGAAGCTGCTTCGGCGTCAGCAATCACAGACAGAAACTCCAGGAAGACGGGAAGATAGTCGGGAAGGTCGTTGGCCTCCATTTCGAGACCGTGAGCCCGGTAGAGCTCAATGAGGCCCACCATGGCGGGCCCGCGCTCTCGACTTTCGCCGTGCACGTGCTCATAGAGATGAAGCGATACACTGCGCGTGCGGTCGAACAAATCGACATAGGCGGCTTGCGCTTCGTAGATATCCTGGCTCGCAAGATGATCCGCGAGCTTTCGAAGATCGCCTACGGTCCGCCCGGAGATCAGGCCCTCACGCTCGACCAGCTCAACGCAGGTATGCGCTTCGCTTTGAAGCTGCGCATCAGGATAGGACAGAAGGCGCGACAGCGCCCGGT